>Ga0255365_10157_pt1 | contig 17009 bp, 14 predicted proteins | sample ANMaggSeSYBR01J3_FD_182089 | JGI IMG/M metagenome (GOLD analysis project Ga0255365, IMG submission 182089) | Sediment cell enrichment communities from methane seep in Santa Monica Basin, California, United Staets - ANME aggregate JGI... | ecosystem: Environmental > Aquatic > Marine > Cold seeps >... | reverse complement strand
TCTTACCAACCTGCCACTCCTCAAATTTCGGAGCACTTGATGTACCAATGTAGAAGTTCTGCATGTATTGAACAAGCAGACTGGCATTAGGATCACAAAAAGCAGAGTTTCTCAGATGGGTCTCACCTGCCTGAAAATTAGAATAATAATAGAATTTGCCACTGATATGCTCTTTTGATGTGATCTCATACTTTCGTACAAGGACAGGCATTTCCTTATGCATAAAGTCATGAATTGATACTTCAACACCGGAAAAATGGGACAGATGGGTTGAGATCACATCCGTACCATCCACATATTCCTGTTTAGAGGTCCATTCAGGAGAATCCGTCCATAGTAGATTCCCCCCTGTGTAAATGCAGGCTTTGGACTCTACAAGATGTTGAGCCCAATCTCTCCTTGGGTAAAAATATCCCAGAAGATTGCCTTTTTCACCCATTGATACAAGCAGTTCATCATTGCCGAGTATAGCATTTGGATGCCTGATCAAATATATCCCTCCTTTTCAAGGATCATTCTTTGTTCATTTCAGCCAGTTTCCTGAAAACACAGGATTTGAAATCCAATAATGCTGCAATGAAATTTATGGCTGCATCATAGGGTGATGTATGGATACTGAAATACGAATGTACATCTCCATCTCCTAACCATTTTGTACTCATGTAGTAATAGTGATCAGATGTAAGAAGATGCCTCCATATGCTGATGAGCTTCGGATCATTCGTTCTTTTCACGTAAGGTCCAAGCATTTTTGCCTCTTCGAAGCATCTACGCTGCATGTCGTTACCAAGCCATGCACTCGTATCCCTCTCCATATCTGCCCATGAGATCGTGTTAAAGTCCCCGACATCTACCTCTCCTACCGGTTCGTACTTCTCGACGATCTCAGAAGGAGTATTGAACTCAAGACCTTTGTCAAGGACCTCACCAGGTAAAGCCCTAAGGAAATCAAAGATTCCGGAGTCGGACCATTGATGCTCACCAAAGGTCTCGTAATCCATGAAGATGTTCATACAATCCCCTTGTTCTGTGGATGCCCAGTTTGCCCACTTGTCAGCAGTTAATGGATACTCTTCCCACCATCTTGCTGAGAAACGATAACCTATGTCATCACTCATCTTATAGTTCCTGAGAAGAACAGGTAGACCACAATCCTTTGCTTTGTAGACATAATTGGGGGATCGGGAGTCCAACAGCTGATCAACACCTTCCGTAAGGATGGCCTTGTAACCCATGGATGAAACTGTTTCCGCAATACTGTTGTTGTAAAGGAGTTCTGTGTTCCTGAAAACCTGTGGTTTTACACCAAGTAGGTCTGAAGTAAGCTCATGATGTTCCCGAATCTGTTCCCGAAACTCATTCTTATCATCGAAAAGACCTGCAAGGGAATGATAATTGGTCTCATCGATGAATTCCACCCGTTTTGAGTCTGCAAGTTGGGTGAAAACGTCAAGTACATCAGGATTCCATTTTTCGCACTGGCTTAGGAGAGTTCCGGTTATTGAAACACTGAACTTGAAATTGCCTTCATGCTGGTCAACGAGTTCTGCCAGGAGGGTCGTGGCTGGAAGGTAGCACTTACGGGCAACCTTCTCGAAGATACTCCTGTTTATTGCAACATCGAAATACCTTTCAAACCCTTTAGAATCATACGGCCAGAACCACTTCAAACGATACGGCTGATGGAGTTGGAAGTACATACATACGGATCTCATACCTTCACCTCCAGTATTGCGCGTTTAAAGTCCGAAAGTGCGGAGAAGATATTGACTGCCTTTTCATAACCAATATTCTGGTTATCAGACCCCATCTCCAGCAATATTTCACTTTGCTGCAAGTATCGATAGATACAGTTCAGTTTATCATATTCAGGAGCACCTTTTTTGGACTGGAGGATCTCACCGATACTTATCAGTTCATGCAGGTACAGGTGCTGAGGGTGATTACCCATCAAATTATGCATCCCATAGCGAGAAGTGGACTTGTTCATGATAGATGGAAGTTCCTTTGTCTTAAAATTCTTCAAAGCTTCTTCAGGTGTTATCATGGAAATTCCATATTTCTCAAAACTTGCCGGAAGATCGATGAGGAATTGAAGTATATCGCTTCTATTCTGCTGATGGGAAAGGATAGAACTGTATTTGAAATGTAATGTGGTCACATCGCCTTCCATGTTAGCTATCCATGAAGCAAATTTATCAGCGATCAAAGGATAGCTTATCCATTTCTGATCTGAAAAGCGGATCTCTATATCTTCACTTAAGGGTATGTGACGCAAGAGCGTTGGTATATGATTATCATAAACCTGATTTGGATCATTTCCGTACAATAGGTTCTCCGACCCTTCTGAAATAAGGCACTTGAACTTCATCTCCTTAAGGATCGTACTGAGCTCCTTTGTAAGGATCAGTTCAGTATTTATGAAGGTCCGGGGATTGACATTGAAGATCTCCTTGATCTTATCCCGATGCATGGTGACCTGTTCCTTAAATTCCTTATTATCAGGAAAAAGGGATGATATGGAATGATAATAGGGTGATGCTGAAAAACCGGCACCCCTGTCTTTTAGCTCCTTGAATGATTCTATTACAGCAGGATTCCACTTACATTGATCTAAAAAGATCCCGGATATATCAAAGGTATACTTTGCACCGTTATCTATGGAATCCAGCAAAGCTTCATTGGTACGGATTATCTCCGGGACATTTTTTTCTAAAGCAGAGTACATTTTGGGCTGATCAAAATATGTTTCGAATTCCGGAGATCGATAGCCCTCCGATGGCCAGTACCACTTTAGCACACAAGGAAGATGTACTTCTGAACAGATGCAAACCGACTGCATTCCCAAGCCTCCTATTTTATTATGTTATTGATGGCATCAGCACTATTGATAGCCATAATTTAGTTTTAGAGAGCATCAAGGTATGCTTCACTTGTATTTTCTGCAATCTTGAGCCAGTTATATTTAGTCTCTATAAGCTCTTTACCGGTTTTTCTCATGCTGCCATTGGAGAGGTCATCAAGCACGTACTTTATGCCCCATGCAATAGAATCCGGTTTTTTGTAGACAAGGATCCCATCTACGAAATTATCGATTATTTGGACAGCATCTGTTGCAACGATGGTCCTTTCAGCATCCCACCCTTCAAGGACAACAATTCCAAAAGGTTCGTTCCTGCTTGGAATACAGAGAATATCACATGCATTGAACCAGTCCTTGGCTCTTTCATCATCCACATACCCCAGGAAATGGCAATTGTCTGAAACTTTTTCAGCATTTGCAAGAGCTTCACAGGGAGGGCGCATTTCACCTTCACCAATGAAAACAAATTGAGTGTCCCAGCGATGATCCAGCACTTCAGGGATAGCTTCAACAAGCAGGTCCGGACCTTTTTGGTAGCTCATACGTCCTATGAACAGAACGACCGGTGCAAGAGGATGGATACCTAATCTCTCTTTCACTTCACCGGCATCAACATCCTTTTTTATCTTTCCATGGAAGATACCGTTTGGAATGATCGAGATCTTTTCATCCGGTATCTGGTACAGGAACTTGATCTCATCTGTAAGTTGCTGTGATGTAGATATGACCTTCGTAGCCTCATAGCCAGCTTTCCATTCCCTATGGGATATTTCCTCGGCTTCCCACCAGTTCCCATGTATGTTACCATTCCGTCCCCATTCGGTACTGTGATATGTGAACATAAAAGGTATACCAAATTCATATTTGATCCTTGAGACCACATTGAATGGATGCCAATCGTGTGCATGCAATATATCGAAATTGCCATATTCCTTCGTAACATCAATGAATCTTGAGTACATTGAATCACACATGCTATCCATTTGCTGAACAATTCCCCCAGAGAGAGAATGATCTAACCTATGATAGTGAACCCCATTGACCTCTTCGTATGGCTCCAGCCCATTATTTCTGGTAAATATGTGGACTGAATGTCCGGTCTTCGCAAGAGCTTCAGCAAGTTCGGAAACATGCGGAGCTATACCACCCACTTTTATCGAGTGTAAACTCTCCCAAGAGAACATCCCGATCATTAAATTTTTCCCCATTTTTTTTCAAATCCAATTAGTTTATAGTATTCATTAAATATTTAGATTAGTACTTAAAAGTATCATTCAGAGCCATCCTGAAAATTACCCTGAAGATATTTCACAGCCGTTTCCGGAGGCATTGTATTAATGTATACATCGGTATTTTTCTCAAAACCTGCTGCCTTCGTTGTAACCGGTTGAAGCTTCAAATTAAAGTGATATCCAGGTTCATCTCTTAGCTGATAGAACATGTAATTATAAGGTATCTCGCCCATATTGTCCCGGAGACATGAGAGAGCAGAACGTATTGCTTTTCCCAGCGAGTCCAACTGGTCCTGATCAAAGCTTGAGATATGATTTATATGATCCTTAGGCAGGATCCACAGCTCATACGGGACCTTTGAACAATAAGGTGCTATAACCGTAAAATGTTCATTTTCATATAAGAGCCTCTCACTTTTGCTTTCTTTTTCTACGATGTCACAATAAGGACATCTTGAAAATGATCCGATGACCTTCAATTCTCGCATTAATAGCGGAGGTTTAATGGGCATTGCTATTAGCTGGGAATGTGTATGTTCCAGAGACGCACCTGCCTTTTCCCCCCAGTTCTTAAACAGTGAGACATATTCGATATTATCAATGGCTTCGTAGTGTATTACACGATCCTAATAGACCTTCATAAGTAATGACATCTCTTCATCTGAAAGATCAGGGATCATATTCTCATGCGCAGGTGTTTCAACTATAACTTCATGAAAACCATAACCTGGAAATACCTCATTATCTGAATTAACTTCACTGGCATCCGGATCAAGTGCAGGATAAAGATTTGGTATGCAACGTACATCCCATCCTGTTATTCTTGAACTTTCGGAATCTTTCAGAATACTGCCATTTTTATAAACCGCAGTTGAAAGAGGAGTTTTATCTTCTTCCCCGGCACAAAAAACACATTTATTGGAGGCCTTTTCTTTCTTTTCTGATTTGAACACTGAAGGCCTTTTACTTCTTCCTGGTGCTATTATGCAATATTCATCCAGAAAATAGTGCTTGCGTATCTCTGACATATTCCCCATCATCCCCAATATAGATATATTCAATTTCTTTTCATAAGAACAATACTTTGTTAACAGTTACAGATCTTATTTTAATTTTGTACCTGTAAGCATCTCGTAGTATTGTTTAGTAGGCTCCTTCCAGTTCATATCCTTAGCAAGGAGATTTGCTTCCTGACAGAGGAAGTTGTATTTTGTCTTGTCATCAGTGTAAGTGTCTATGAAGTAATCCAGGGTAAGTGCATAATCTGCTATCGTTTCAAGATAGGCAAGATCGATATTATCAACTACCAGTACCCCACCCATCCCCATCACCAGGCGCTTGGCAGTGCTTAACGCATCACTGAATCCACAAACCTTGCTGACAATGCTGGGTGTTCCTTCCTTTCCAGCTTCAAGACCAGTTAACAGGAAAGGCTCATATCTTGAAGGGAATATGCCGGCAATACAACCAGCCATGAATTCATCGACAGTCATGTTGAAACCGCCATCATGATCTGACAACCACTGGGGATAAAGAATAGCAGAAACATACCTATCACCATTTGGAAGTTTGGAACATTCAAGTCCCCTGTTCTCGATCATATTTTGGATCCGTAATTCTTCACCGATCAGTATATCTTCATTGAGCATTATCGGGAAATTTTCCGGCAGATTTGTTTTTGGACCATGAGCAGTTATGATGAAACACACGACCCTGTAGTCCTTATCAAGCCTACCAGCTTTGATCTCGATCCTTACCATCCTGTCAAGAAGAAGGAGCGAATCCAGTAGGTCAGGATAGCCTTTATTTTCAATTTCGATCCGTGATATAGAGAATATAGGAATTATCTTTTCCGGCAATAGCTCTACACTGTGATGCGTATTATAAAGTTTACTGGCAGTTAATTCCTGGATCTTAGTACGGCATTTAAACTTTTTATCCAATAATTCATCGATGTCCTCGATCTCAAGATCGATACCATTCCTTACAACAATGGAATCAATGCCATAGAACAATTTGATCTCTTTTTTTGTAGAATCTCCTACTGCAGTTACAACATCTGCATATGAGGACAACGACTCAAGAGTTGCCATATTCTTTGGAACCCCATCACCCAATGAACTATCATTTTCACGTATTTTCTTTATAGAAAGATGTCCTGCACCCCTTCCTGGAATAGTTGCATGATAGGTTGCAACTGTATTGATCGTAACACCGATCTTCTTGAGTCTGGCAATTGCATAAAAGACCCCGAACTCGTGGCAGTGCAGTGAAACATACAATGTAGGCATCAAAGAACTGGCAAATTCAGAGATCAGTTTATCTTCATAGGCACCGGCAGTCTCTTCCCTGAGAGATACGAGAGTATGAACAAATTCAGATATTGCATATGAAAGATTAAGATAATGCGTATATTCGGTCCTGTTCCCCAGATCCTCAAAGGATAAGGAATCAAGGCCAATGAGGTCATAAGCTTCAGCCTTGACCTTATTTTCCAGACAAATATGTTCGCCTTTATATTCAACAACCACTCTACAAAAATCATTTGTCTTGAACATCAAGTAAATAATTTCTATTTCTTTGACCTTTATGGCCCCAACAACAACTTCAATGCCTTTTACCTTGAGTTCTTCAATGATCATTGAAAGCTCTTCATCTGGGAAAAACTCTTCAAATTCAGTCATGTCTGTGATACGGTTCAGACCTTTGTTCCAATCCGAGCCAGTATGCCCATAATAAGAACCCACTACGAAGATCCTTGGAGTCGATTCCTCTTCGATGGTACCGTCTTCAAGCATTTGAGCAAGGTTCTTTACTTCTGCATCAATAACATTCCATATACCGCCCATCTTATTGGACTTTGGACCAGCTTCTTCGCCGGCAATAATAATACATTTACGTTCGATCACCCATTAACCCCCGAACTTATTAATCGTCTACAAGATTAGCAGGAGGACTATATTAGGTTTTGTAAAGATATTGGCCCTGTGGAGACCCTCAAACAAAATAAGCACACTATATTGACTAAACGTTCTGAATTTCAGTTAAAACATACAATATTTATATATAGCCGAGAATAAGTTTTTATCTGTAAATGTCAAAATTAATAATATGATCTCAAAACTTTACTTGTATTCCTTTGGTGTCTGGTTGCTGTTCATCATACCTGCCATATTAAATGGAATAGCCAGAGGGCTATATGCACCTTATACAGGTGAACTTCTTGCCCACCAGATAAGTTCTGTTATCTTCAGCACGATCATATTTGCGATCACCTATATTTTCCTGAAACATTCAGGTGTTTCGGGAACCTCTTTACAGTTCATTTATGTTGGTCTGATGTGGCTGTTCCTGACAATATCCTTTGAATTCCTCTTCGGGCATTTTGTCATAGGCCTTTCATGGGAGAAGCTACTGCATGATTACAATATCTTCGAAGGACGTATCTGGCTGCTTGTACTTATCGTGACAGCAACATCTCCCTGGCTTGCCAACAGGATCCTGTCCTAAGATCAGGCAGGAATCTGGGGTCACGGATATTGGTATTGATAATATTAGGAAATACTATCAGTACTAGATTTATTATTCTTCCTTTACTACTTTTAGCAACTTAACGATCTTTTCTTCATCTATCTCTTTCAGGGAAATACCTTGATATACTCCATTCACCTCATTTTTTCTAACAAGTAACTCAGAACTCCGAAACCTTAATAAATGATTAATCATTATAGATGTGTGCAATGATTAATCGTGATAGACACTCATTGCCAATAAAACCAGGAGGAAGTAAGAAATGGAAACATACTACGCAGGTTCCACAATGGAAGACGAAGACGGCATCCTTGAATGGACAAATAGAGGACTTAAAATTGATGGAAACGGAGCATTCATTGCCACCCTTACAGTATCAATTGCTCTGATGGCCTTTCTCAGACTTTCATCTTATGCTACCCTCTTCTGAATAAAGGAGCTTTCCGTAAGAACCGGAAACTTCTTTATTTCAGGGACTTTTCATTATTCCCCCATGTTACAATTTGTGATGATAGGTAAATAATTCCCATCCCGTCCGTAACTGTGCAAGCATATGTTACGGATGGACACCTCCTTATTCTATAAGTTTTCTGCACGAGCTGTGCCTGGAATAGTCTTATTGTTCCTGAAAGAAAAGATAGATCAAATATCGGAAATCTTGCCTGATGAATACTCACTTTTTTAATAAAATAGCTCTGAACCTCTTATCCCTGTAATTTGATCATATAGAATAATCTATATCCTATTATTACAGTTATATCTACAAATATGTTGAGAATACGGGGGTAACATTATACTCAACAATAAAGTTTTTGATTGCGAGATAAAAGGCGATGAGCATAGCATTTCTCTTGAAGAGTTTCTCAAAAGGTTCGATGCTGGTATCGAGGGATTAACAACACGTGAAGCCTTAGAAAGGCTGGAGATCTGTGGAAGGAATATTTTTGAGAATATAGGGAGCGAATCAGCTCTTAAGAAGTACTTAAAGCAATTCCACAATTTTTTCTCGGTCCTGCTTATCGCAGGTGCTTTGCTTTCATATGCATCAGAACTGCTGGACCCTGGAAAAGGCAATCTCTACATAGCGATCGCCCTTTTTGGAGTTGTAGTTCTTAATGCCACGTTCACCTTTATACAGGAATATCAGGCAGAACAGATAATGGCGAGTTTTCGCCAACTTATACCCCCTGTTGCCAAGGTCCTGAGGGATGGGGAAATAAAGGAAATATTAGCACCCGAACTGGTTGTCGGGGATGTCATATTCATTGAAGAAGGAGACAAGGTCCCTGCTGATGGTCGGCTCATTGAAGAGAATACTTTAAAGGTTGACAATTCGTCATTGACCGGTGAGGCTGAGCCACAGTTACGCTCACTTGAATGTACCCACCCAAATGTACTCGAATGCAGGAACATGGTATTCTCAGGTACGCTTGTATTGACAGGGAACGGAAAAGCCGTTGTTTATGGAACTGGGCACAATACACAGATGGGAAAGCTAGCAACCCTGACGGAACAGACAACATCAGTTGAAACACCCCTTCGCAAAGAGCTTAATAATTTCATCAGGATCATCTCAATAATTGCAATATTTCTCGGAATATCATTCTTTACTATAGGTTTTGTGACACAGGACCTGTTCCTGTTGAATCTCATTTTTGCAATAGGTATCATAGTCGCCAATGTACCTGAAGGATTGCTTCCGACTGTGACCCTGTCTCTAAGCCTGGCTTCTAAAAGAATGGCAAAGAGGAATGCACTTATCAAACGGCTCGAATCTGTGGAAACCCTTGGATCGACCACGGTCATTTGTACGGATAAGACCGGAACACTGACCCAGAATAAGATGGCCATACATTCAATGACCCTGGGCTTTGAACAAATTGATGTGAGCAACGGGGAAGTTCCACCGGACATTCTAATGAAAGTAGCAGTACTTTGCAATAATTCAAGGCTCGTTGAAGGACCTTCGAGATATAAGGGAGACCCCACTGAAGGTGCTTTGTTGATGTACGCATCCAGGTTTACTGATATTGATCAGATCCGGGAAAATAATACTCGCTTGAAGGAATATTCTTTCGACTCCCTGAAAGAAAGAATGCAGGTCATTTACCATACTGATTCGGATGAACAGGAATCCTACCTGAAAGGCGCAACTGAAGTTGTTATTAAAATGTGCGACCATGTCCTGATGGACGGGGACGAAGTACCTATTACCGAAGATGACCGGAACGAGCTCCTTGATATGCATTTGAAGATCGCAGGAAGAGGTGAACGTGTGCTTGCTCTTGCATATCGCAGGGCAGAAGAGGAGATCGAATACGACACAGGTTTTACATTTATCGGTTTTGCCGGTGCGGTCGATCCTCACAGACCTGAGGTCAAAGATGCTATTCACAGATGTCATCGGGCCGGAATAAAGGTAGTGATGATAACAGGAGATCATCCGGTAACTGCCCTTTCCATCGCAAAGAACGTTGGTTTTAGTAGCAATGGCCATGAGCCGGTGATGATCACAGGTGCTGAGCTGGACAAATTATCAATTGATGAACTTTCAAAAAAACTGAAGGCTCCGTATATTATATTCGCACGAACATCCCCGGTTCAGAAATTGAAGATAGTACAGGCGTTTCAGTCAAGGGGAGAGATAGTGACCATGACCGGGGATGGTGTAAACGATGCTCCTGCAATAAAGAACGCAGACATGGGTGTCGCCATGGGAAGCGGTACGGATGTTGCAAGAGAATCTGCTGACATGATACTTCTTGATGATAATTTTGCCACTATCGTCAATGCTGTGGAAGAAGGAAGGACAGTTTTCGACAACATCAAGAAGTTCATTGCCTACATACTTACAAGCAATATTCCGGAAATACTGCCATTCATTGCATTTGTCCTCCTTTCGATACCCTGCCCATGAACGTGCAGTTGATCCTTGCCATCGACCTTGGTACAGATATACTTCCGGCACTGGCACTGGCTGTTGAGAAGGGGGAAGGGGGAAGGGGACATAATGAAGCGTCCTCCCCGCTCAAAATATGAAAGGCTCCTGACACCACAGGTACTTTTGACATCCTATGGAATGAAAGGACCCATCGAAGCCCTGGCAGGCTTTACCTGTTATTTTGCAGTACTTCTGGATGGAGGCTGGACCTGGGGACAGGCCTTGCTAAGCAATGATCTTCTCTACAGACAGGCCATAATGGCATTTTTTGCTGCGGTCATAATATGCCAGATCGCAAATTTGCTCGTATCCCGTACAAGAATTGAGTCTGCATTATCCAGGAATATGTTCACGAATAAAATGATACTACTGGCGGTAGTGAGCGAATTAGTGATACTTTCCATGATAATGTTCCATCCATTTGCGAACAAGATATTTGGAACAGCACCGGTCTCAATGGAATATCTTGTACTTGCAATGCCTTTTGCAATATTGCTGTTCGTGCAGGATGAGATAAGGAAATATTACATCAGAAAGGGGTCATTGCTTGCAAAGACTTTCCTTAAGTGGTGATCATGTCAATATATACTGTAATTTGACCGATAGACCAATAATTGAAAAGTTAATTGAGGGGGAATGCTCAGATAGCTAGTCCGAAACTGAACAACAATATCAGGAAGATCAAATACATCAATATCAATACCATTCCTTCTATCCTCCTGATCTCCCAGTGAGTGTGGATGAACCATAACAGAACAACACTGATCAAGATCATGAACGGGATCGTGAACATGATGCTTAGTCCTGTTATTTCAAGAGGGAACACGAATGCAGAGATTCCCACTACCAAGAGGATATTCGTTATGTTGGAACCGATGACATTCCCAATTGCAATGCTCCCATAGCCTTTGCGTGCAGCAGATATTGTCACCATTAGTTCGGGAAGGGATGTACCGACTGCAACCAGTGTTATACCGATGAAAGTGTCAGGGACCTGAAAGAGCTGTGCAAAGAATATTGCTTGCTCAACAAAGTATTTAGCACCCAACATCACTGCAATTCCACCAAAGGCAAGGATAAGGAGATCTTTGTAGAGATCACTATGTTCCTTATTATTTTCTTGTCCTTCACCGGAGTTGTGGTTATTGATCCCTGTTCGTATACGCTGGTTCATGGTCTTTACATATTTGAATTTGACGAAATAAGTTATAAACTCCTTAAAGTAGAATTTACCTTCGTATTTTGACGTCTCTTCGAACAAAAAGAAAATATAAGCTACATAGAGAAGGATAAGGATGGATGCTTCAGTTCTTGAGAGTTGCAGATCAAATGCAAGAACTAAGAAGAGAAGGAAAGCAAAAAGCATGATATAGCCATCCCTTTGTATCATCTGTGAATGGGTCTTCACCTCCGAGATGATCGCAGCACATCCAACTATAAGAGCTATGTTTGCAATATTTGAACCTACAACATTACCTATAACGATACCACTTGAATGTGAAAGTGATGCAGCCATAGAAGAAGCGAGTTCAGGTATTGAAGTTCCAATAGCAACAAGTGTCAAGCCAATAATGAACTCTGAAACTCCTAGTTTTTTTGCAATGGCAGATGCTGAACTGACAAAAACGTCCGAGCCCTTGCCCAGCAGGATAAGACCGATAAGCAGGATAACGACGTTCGATAGCATTAATTGTTACTTGAAAGTATTCCTATTTATTGTTGCGTATGATAATCTTAAATAATAAGATTTTGATGCTATAATAGCCTATACGTATATTTATATGCAAGATTGATGTTTAATAAATGAGATAATTTAGTCATTATAAAGGAGTTTAATGCTTTGAGTGATAGTGAAACTATTAGATTGGGATTTGTAGTAGCTGAATTTAACAGAGACCTGACTTACCAGATGGAACTTATGGGAATTGAACATGCAAAGTTCCTTGGTGCAGAAGTTACAGAAACTATCCTTGTTCCTGGCGTTTATGATATGCCTCTTGCTATCAAGAAGCTTTGTTTGAAGGATGATATTGATGCTGTGATAACCATTGGGATAGTTATCGAAGGTGCCACCAAACATGACGAGATAGTCGTACAGCAGGCAGCAAGGAAGATAATAGACCTTTCACTTGAATATGACAAGCCGGTGACCCTTGGAATCGCAGGCCCGGGAATGACACGTATGGAAGCACATCAGCGTGTGGACTATGCCAAGCGTGCCGTTGAAGCTGCGGTGAAACTGGTCCAGCGTCTGTGATATTTGAGCTATCTTTGAATTAAAAACGAATATAGAGAGAGTGATCTGAAATGCCATCCTCCAGACTTGAACGTGTAGAAGAGTCAGCTACGATAAAGATCGCCAACGCTGCGAACAAGATGAAAAGCGAAGGTATCGACATCATCAGCTTTAGCCTCGGTGAGCCTGATTTCAACACACCTGACCACATCTGTAAAGCAGCAGCAGATGCTATGTACCGCGGTGAAACTCATTACGCACCTTCCACAGGGATACCTGAACTGAGGGAAGCCATCGCAAACAAGTTGCAGACAGAGAACAAACTGGAAGTAACCTCCGATGACGTACTTGTCACACCCGGTGCAAAACAGGCTATATTCGAGATCATGATGTCAGTTCTCGATGATAACGATGAAGCTATCCTTTCGGACCCGTCATGGGTATCCTACAGCCCCTGCATCAAACTCGCAGGTGCAAACCCCGTATGGGCACCAACTGACCCCGAGAACGGTTTCATGCCATACGGAATAGAGGAGCTCATCACGAATAAGACAAAGCTCATTGTAGTGAACTCACCATGCAACCCTACAGGTGGAGTATTTGACAAGGAAAAGCTCAAGACCATTGCAGACCTTGCCATCGACCACGACCTTCTGGTGTTATCGGATGAGATATATGAGAAGATCATCTACGACAAAAAGCATATCAGCATGGGTTCACTTGACGGCATGCATGAACGTACCATAACGGTCAACGGATTCTCAAAAGCATACGCAATGACAGGCTGGAGACTTGGTTACGTAACAGCAATACCTGAGATCATGAAAGGATTCAAAAAGATACACTCACACTCAGTAAGTAGTGCGACCACTTTCGCACAATTCGGTGGTGTAGCTGCCCTTGAAGGTCCACAGGAACCTGTCAATGATATGCTAAAAGAGTTTAAAGCCAGACGTGATGTCCTCATCGATGGACTGAACGCCATTGGTATTAAGTGTAAAAAACCGGACGGAGCATTCTATGCATTTGCCGATGTCAGTGAATTTGGAGACGGTGATACAGTATCTGAAAAACTGCTTCAGGATGCACACGTAGCCGTAACACCCGGATCAGCATTCGGAGTCAGTGGAAAGGATTTCGTAAGAATATCCTACGCAACCTCACAGGAAAGGATAAAACAGGCACTTCAGAGGATAGAGGAAACACTCCTCTGATCTCACATATTTTTTCTGCATTTTTTCCAGACATTTTTGAGAGAACTTTCATTCCTCATTCTGTCCGTACCTTTCAAGTACCCTTTTAATAATTCTTCCACTGCTACAAAGTTCACATTTCATCGCATCATCGACACGTACTACCTTTGCTTTAAAGCCCTTCTCACCCAGACTTTTTTCAAGCTCACCGGCATCGAAGAACTGGTCATGTCCCAGAACGATGATATCAGGGTCTATCTCTTTTAAAGGCTCAAAGATATCACTCTCACTTCCAAGAAGTGCCTTGTCCACGACCCCGAAAGCACTTATCATCTCAAGTCGCTGTCCTTCAGGAACAATAGGTTGTGCTTTGTGCTTTATCATGGAATCCCTTGCAACAAGGACATAAAGCTCATCGCCTAAACTACGTGCCTGTGTCAAGAAAAAAACATGTCCCGAATGCAGAAGATCAAAAGTTCCCGTAGCAAGTACTCGTGTCAAGAAATATCACCATAGTTATAGATAGCTTAATTTTGCTTTAATCATTGACAATATCCTTAATAACAGTATGCAAAAGAAGAATGCTCAATCGAGCTTTTCATGATGACCTTCAAGAATTTCATCCCTGAAACCACGATAACATCTCTCCACAAGTTCAAGGGTACCTTCGATGTTCAAAATATCGAACTCGAAAATATCAGCAAATTCTTTAACGATATTATCGAACTCCTTTTCGTAATGAAGCCCGGTATTCAATTTTGCAACTTTCTTGTAGCCAATGGAATCGAACACCCATTTCGAGGTTTCAACATCTGTAGGGTCTTTACCAAAACCTCCGGCAACAAGCATATCTCCCCAATTGGCTGCCCACATAGGAGTCAGGAAGAACGTACCTACACCCTTGAAACTCTTAAGTTGTTCAAGATATGCATCTCTGCCACCAAGTACAGCCCCAATGCAATCATCAACGATCTCGCCATTCTCTTCTTTAAGGATACAGATCTTGCAATCCAGATCACCAAGATCTTCCTCGATCTTGCCAAGAACATTCCCACAAAGACCGTAGAACAACAGGACACCATCAGAAAAGTCGGCCATGTCCTCAACTGCCTTATATACCTCAGATTTAAGGTTTTGAGGTATAGCATGCAGAGCGAACTCAAGGATATTGATAATAAAACAGTATTTGTCCGCACAATTGCCCTTGTAAGCAGAGTTCAGGGATGTTGCAGGAGCAAGTTTGTAGGAAATTCCGACATCATCAAGCTTTTCCACCAGACGGGAACAATCCTTGTTCTCCACCACAATAAGCTCATCTATCAGCGGATCGTTCTCCACCAGATGGACTATCTCATCCTCGAACATCCGGCATCCAATAAGACTCATTACAGGCATCTGTTATTCCTCATACAATAGCTGGATAATGTTGATTATCGGAACTATGTGAACTGTCACCCATTGAAATGAGTGACTTCTTGTTTCATTGATTACCTACTGGAATCTCCACGAGCTTGAAATGGGGCAGTCCCTGCCCTACTATGTCTTCGTCCCTATCTCGATTCGGCTTTACATGTTTCGAGCAAGAGCGACACTTTATCCACGACCTTATTCGCCTGTAGGTGGACATATATTTCCATTGATTGCTTGGTTCTCACAACCAGTGACTAATGGGACATATGAACTAATGGTATATATACCATTTTAGGATGAATAAGGGTGTCTATCATTTGAAAAAGGCAAAAAAAGAAAGAGGCAGCCAAATGCTGCCCAAAATCGTATATTCCAATGAACTGAGATCAGAACTTCTTACCATAACACGCATCAAGGTGTTCCTTTGATGGCTGTTTTGTCAAAAGACTGACACTCACTGCAGCTACCATTGCAAGAGGAACGGCAATAAGAATTGGGTCAACGACTGTCCAGGTACCTGTAAGTAAAGTATCGGTTCCAAAAAGAGCCTTGCAGATGCCAAGAGGTGCTGCTTCCTTTACATGCACGAATGCCAGCCAGAATAGACTACTGAAAGTACCTATGATCAAACTCGCGATCGCGCCTTCTTTTGTCATTCTCTTCCAGAACAATGCACCAATGTACATCGGAAGGAAAGCTGCTGCACAAAGTCCGAAGAAGATAGCGGTTGCCCTTGCAATTATGCTAATAGGTAGAATGTATGCAAGTATGACACTGAATATAATGGTCACAATGATACCTAATTTGGTAACAGTAATAGTATTACCTGCATTCCCTTTCATGAGGAACTCACGGTAAAAATCATGTCCTATAGCTGTTCCCATTGTGTGAAATTGTGAGCTTAATGTGGACATCGCCGCTGCAAGTAAAGTTATCATGAAAAAGATAACGAACAATTCAGGCATTGCACTGTTAATGTATTCAGGCATGATAACGTCCAGATTCCCTTTTGCAACATCGATAGAGATCATTTCCACCGTATTGAAGAAATGGACGTTTGAAAGACCACCTACAATGTATGCTACGCCTGCCATCATAAGAATGAACGGACCGCCTGCGAAAACTGCTCTATTAAGAGATTTCTTACTATCGACTGTCATGAACCTGACAGCAAGTTGTGGCTGTGCCAATACACCAATGCCAACACCAAGAATGATGGTTGAGACCATTGTCCACCAGATCGGAGATCCAAATACAGGCATTGCGGTCCAGCCCTGATGACCACCTGCTGCAAGAGATTCAGGAACCATTGGAGCAAGGTTCGTAAGTGCCTGATGAGCTTCTACGACACCACCGAGCTTAGCATAGGTCAGTACCAGAAGAATTGCCATTCCAACAAGCATCAAAGTTCCCTGAAGTGCATCTGTGTACATGACAGCAAGCAGACCACCTGTAATGACATAAGCTGCTACGATGACTATCAGGATAAGTACTGCAATATTGTAATCTATTGAAAGTGCGGTTTCCATGAACCTTGCACCACCAATAAGGACGATACCTGCATAGAGAGGCATAAAAAGGGCAATGAGAGCACCGGAATAAC
>Ga0255365_10155_pt1 | contig 17044 bp, 7 predicted proteins | sample ANMaggSeSYBR01J3_FD_182089 | JGI IMG/M metagenome (GOLD analysis project Ga0255365, IMG submission 182089) | Sediment cell enrichment communities from methane seep in Santa Monica Basin, California, United Staets - ANME aggregate JGI... | ecosystem: Environmental > Aquatic > Marine > Cold seeps >... | reverse complement strand
CTGTAAGTTGGTCTGTAACTGGTGGAGGATCAGTTTCTGAGACAAGTGGTAGTAGTACGAAATTTACAGCCAGTAAGAGTCCTTCAAATTCTACAATTCGAGCCAGTGTTAGTTCGAAAGTTATCGAATTACAATTTAGCATTATTGCTCCGGATGGAATGACCAGTACTATTGGAAGCGAACCAAGTCTTGGAACTTCTGGGCCACCAAATAGGCTAATTGGAGCCAAAACCATATATGATTGTTTTGTTACACCAGCTACAGTATCCTTTTATAATATAGAACTACGTGAGAATATTCCTTCCCATACTTGGACATGGCCGGATGGTACAGTACAAAATTATGGACCTAAATATGTAAATTGGAGTGTTTCGTACGACAATAAAACTACCGATAGTGTATCAACTGGTTTAATTCCAATTACACAGATGTGGAATGGAACAACTTATGTGAGTTTTACGTCTGTTACAAAAGTACCCGAAGAGTATAAAAATGAAACTAGTACTTGGACTATTTGGCTTGGGGGTGAAACACATAACAATGAGTTTAGAGGATCCGACCAAAAAGCAAGAGTCTCTTTAAATGCAACTAATAACGTATTTGGAACATGGCAGGGGCCATGGCAATAAAAATGACAGAATTAAGGTAAAAGTATTGATATGAAATCTCGGTTGTTGATAGTTGTACTGGCAATATTGGTGTTACTTGGTGTGTATTTCCTTGTCAAATTTGGAATTAATCAGAGTGAATTGAAGAATAACTCTGAAAAGAATTTTGAGGTTGGTCTTCAGGAGCTTGATAAACAAGGTGCTAAAATTGGTAAACAAAAGCCAAAGGACGCTGAGTTATTGATACCCCTAAAAGCTAAAGAAATGGCCCAACTAAAAAAGAACGCCTTGAGCCATATGGTTAATACTTTAGATGAAAATGATCCCAATTTTGAATACCAACAAATAGCTCAAAACCTTTATGAAATTGATCAGAAACGAACTGGGGCCGCCGAAGATATGGTTCAACTTGAGAAAGAAGCCTTGGATCTTTTGGATGAAAACAGCACCGATAAAGTCAGATTTAAAGTATATACAGCTATTGCATTTATGTATGCAAATAATGGAATGAATCAACCCTATAAAGTTATAGAGTACTGTGAGAATGCCTTAAAATACGAAGTAGATGAGCTGAAGGCTTGTCAACTCTATGTTTATTGGGGTGAGGCTTTGGACCGTATATCTTCTGAAAATAGTGGTATAGATACTAAACTAAGAGAGGATGTAGTTATCCCTTATCTCAATGGACTGAATATTGTAGCAAGCAGGCAAATAGAACATGAAAAGCAAAATATCCCGGCTGTAGGAAGATACCAATATCATGGATCAGAAGAAGATCCTGAATATCAAAGATTATTAACAAAACATGCAGAAGAGATTGCTGCACGTCAATATGCAATGTTTCAAAACAAATTGATTGAATATAGAAAAATACTCATTGATAAATGTGTATCCCTCTATGCTCAAGGGCCAGATGAAGTTGTGGAATTTAAAAATTTAGCTGATGAAATGATTAAAGACGCTGATTTGGTAAATGAAATTATTAAAGCAATTCAAATAAAAAGGAATAAATATAAAAGTGAGGTTGCTGATAATGGATAGAATCACAATCAAAATACTTTATGGTCTGTCAGTAATGATTTTGCAAAGTTTGATCTTAATTAATACAGCGTTAGCAATCGACGTCAAGCCTGGAGACACCATCACCTTCAAAATCTGCAATAGCGCCAACAGCGCCGGTCCTATGGAAGGCGTAACCGTAACAGTACTGCAGCAACCATCCTTCGTAACTCAAACCGGCAGTATCCCTGGCACCATTCCCAAAGATACTACAGAAGAACTTCAATTTACTGTGCAATGCGTAAATCAGGATTCTTCCGGTGCCCTTAAAATCAAAGTAACCCACAATATGCAAACAGCCGGATTTGGATGCACACCTGAAGAATGGGAAAAAACCGTTGATCTAAGCGTATCAAGTTGTGACGATAACGATCCTTGTACAATAGATACATGCGATATGAATGCAACACCTGTTTGCCAGCATGAGCAAGATGAAAACAACCCCGAGTGCGATACAGACAACAGCGATCCTACCTTCATCCAACGCCCAAGAGGAGGCGATTCTCCTTCTGCTTACGAAACACCATATCAGTTTTCACCAACATCAAGCCCTGATGTGCAGGACACCGTTGAAATAGATTATAATGTTACCCATACATCACAGGTCAGTATCCTGATATATGACTATGATGGCGCACTTGTTCGAACTCTGGTGAACAGTGAAATAAGAAATTCCGGAGATGTTTATGATATTTGGGATGGACAAAACGATTCAGGAGAATTGGTTCCTGACGGAATATACAGATATATCATCAGCGGTGTGAATATTGAAAACGCTTATGACGAATGGAGTATTACCGGCGAAATTATAATCGACAACACTGCACCAATAGTAAATATTGAGTTTATTAAAGCTGATACCCCACAATTTGGTTATTACACCGTCGTGGGTACCGTCTCAGATTCACATTTTGATGCCTATTTTTTTGATATTTACAATAATGATGTCGATATAACAACTGCTTACAACCATTTTTCTATAATAGACGGTGAATTAGGAGTAATAAATACATCAGAATTAGAGGAAGGAATTTATACTATTCGCATAACGGCAATGGATTTTGCCGGAAATGTTTCGGTCGCCGAAAGATCATTAGTTGTTGCACACTCAACCAACAATCTAAAAATCCACATAAACTCCATCACCAAAACCGCCAACCTTGCATCCGAAGGCTATATTCCGACCGCAGACGACGTAGATGTTTGGATTGATGATGATCTTCCAGCCGGCTCTACCCAAATAAATACCTGGGAATGGAACAGCGAGATAACCTATAGCGGAAGCCTTTCCCACACAGACCCGGCAAGCGAAGGCACACACGGCCACTATTTCATCCATGCGGATGATACCATGGCCCTGACCTATAATGACAATATCATACAGTATGTATATCTTGACCCGGCAAATCCACCGCAGCAGATTCTTATGCAGTTTTACACCGATGACGGCAGCAGCGAACATCGTGCATACTGGGGAACCAATTCCATACCAGTCGGAAGCGGATGGAGTTCTTCATCCCTTTATCGAATGGGCAACATGCCTGAAACCGGCAGATGGATACGCCTGAAGATTCCTGCTTCCACGGTTGGATTAAGCGGAAAGAATGTCAAAGGTATAGCTTTTGTTACCTATGGCGGAAAAGCATACTGGGATAAAACAACAAAGAGTTCAAACTACAATGAAACGCAAAGCAACTCTTGGACGCTTGCATCAAATATCGGCTCAGATGACAATACAGATGTCATCATAAATTATTCCACAACGCAGGATGCAAACATTGTTTTGGATATTGTTGATAAAGACAACAACCATATCAAAACCCTTATTGATGAATTCCAGGAAGCAGGAATACATCAGATTTTATGGGACAGCACGGACGATAGTGGATATCCTGTAGTTAATGGCAAGTACTTTTTTCAATTTACCTGTTCTGACGGGTCCATTGACAGCAATGCTTATTCGACGGTTTCGGGAGACTGGACAGGTGTAACTGTAGATGTGAATACTTCTGTTACAGCTTCAACAGGAAACCGTTATGAAATCAGCTCTGATAACCACTCGGTGGACAAATTTGATACATCAGATACATTGCTGTTCACAATTACGGCCGAGAATCTGGGGCTTTCCAATTTAGGCCCAGTGGCGCTCGGCCTGGATATTAATGATAACCTTTTTATTGTTGACAGCAGTTTGAGCAAGATATTCAAAGTGAATCCTGCCGGTTACTATCTGGGTGAACTGCCTTACCCCGAGGATATGGAATGGACCGATATGGCAATAGGCCTGAGTAATCCCAATGCCGCTGTTCTTGATGACCAGGGTGATTTGCTTGTTAGAAATCAAGACGGAGCAGAGACTATTAAGCTGGCAGTTGGGCGCGGTGTTGTTGATATTTCCAATATCACCGCCGAGATACGTGTGCCATATGAGAATTCTCTTGTAGCGCATTCAGTGCCTGTTATCGGCACTGCATCTGCAAAAGGTTTTGATCATTACACAGTAGAATACGGTGCGGGAGAATCTCCGACAGAGTGGACAACGATTGTCACTTCCAGTTCTGCAGTTATTGATGATTACAAACCTATCCCGCCGGTAAGAACCATATACGGAAATCTTGCAACCTGGCATACTGCCAGATTGGTCGGATGGGCCGGAGCTAACGATACCTATTACATCCCTATGGGTACATATACAATCAGGCTTACAGTATATAATCAGGACGGTGAATACAGGCAGGACGCAGTAACTGTTGAAATGGCCAATCTTATCGGGTCGTGGGCAGGTAGCTTGGCCAGTGAAGATGGACTGCTTGTACTGGAGTTTCCTTATGCTGCTGTTTCTGATGACTTTGATCTTTTTTCCATCAAGTCCTTGGACCCATCTGCGGCACCGGCAGTAAGTGACCCTGATGTATTCCCTGTTGGAAACATCTATCAGATAAAGCCTGCTGGTTATCAATTCCTGAAAACAATTACACTTAAAATGTACTACACAGATGATCAGGTGGGAGAATTTGATGAAAATACATTGAAAATTTACAGATGGAATCCTCTTATTCAACGATGGATCTTTGTTGATGCAGATCTGGATACAGCAAATAACGTTCTGACTACCACATTTACAAAATTTAACGACTACAAGGTCTTTTATGCAGTGATGTCAGACCCGCCGCCGGCGCCGGTTATTTATCAGCCTGCTTCGCCCACTAATCTTAGAAATATAACTGTCTTTGGTAAGGCCAGCCCAAGTGTAAACGTCGAGCTTTTTGTCAACAATATTTCACAGGGGAATACCAGAGCAGATGAAAACACCGGAAATTTTGTGATGACAGGTGTTCACCTTAATATTGGCGATAATGAACTCACAGCACTGGCTGTTGATCCTGTGGGGAACACAAGCCCTTTATCCGGATCTGTAACGGTCAGGGTTAACATTGCTCAGCCAGCAGATGTAAGCACACTGTCATTTATGACAGGTGATTTTTCAACAGATTTTACCGGAGATGTTGGGATTGGAGACAATCTGTATGTTGAACTTGTCGGTACAGACGCTAATAACACTTCAATTGATTCTGCCATGGTTACGATTACAAGCAGTATAACCGATCCTGGTGGAATTTCGGTTCAGTTGTTAGAAAGCGCAGCCAGTAGTGGCATTTATCGAGGTGTTGTAATAGTCGGTGAAACAAGCAATGCCTCAACAGGTACGATAGGTGTATCTTCCAGCGCTGTTGAAACCATTACTGTGATATCAGATATTGCGCCTGGCGTGCAGGATTCTGTGAACACAATTGATACTGTTCCTCCAGTTGCTCCATCAATTACCTCTTCGACGCATCCCTCCCTGTGTCAGGATACATTTGAGGCAGATTCAGGCCAGTGGTCAAACATGAGCAATAGTTTTGGGGCCACAGTGACAAGGTCTGATGACGCAGCATCCTCCGGAAATTATTCAATTAAAATAGTTAACACAGAAGATGGTGGTGATTTTGCCAATTATGTAAGAACTAGCAGCTTTGATGCCAGACAATACCCGATGATAAGTTTTGATTATAAGATTCCTGAAGACGTAAAAATAAACCTTATTGCCTATGTTAATGGTATGTGGAAAGAAATTGTTTTTACCGACGATCCTAAAACTGTTGAAACCTTTGGAGATGATCTCTATCGGACCATCGGCTATATTGACCACGTAGTTGCTGATAACACATGGCAGTATGCGAAATTTAATCTTTACAACATGTTGAGAAATGATGACCCTGATCAGGAAGAGTATATTGTGGAAGAGCTCTTTTTCGCAGATTACAACCTGCCCTCCTGGATGGAATTTATCATGGGTGAGGAAAATGCTGAAGGAGCAACATATTATATTGACAATTTTATTATATCCGAAGGCGGTAAATCAAATAATGATCCTGTATTTGAGTGGTCTGCCAATGATTCGAGTGTTGTTGAATACAGTTGTGCTCTGGATCAGAATCCCGGAACAATTCCGGATCAGATAAGTGAAGGTAACGTAAATACAGCAAGCTTTAGTGATATTGTGGATGGTGCATGGTATTTCCATGTAAGGTCACTTGACGGTGGCGGAAACTGGGGCCCCGCCAACCATTACCGGATTAAGGTAGATGCGAGCGGCCCGGTAGCAGACACTCCTGTGCCTGCAAACGGATCATCCTCAGGCAGCCTTGAAGTTAAGGTTCAAATCACTGACGGAACCGGAAGCGGGGTTAATCCTGATACGATTCAGCTTCAGGTGAATGATGTGGTCTATGATATAACTTCAGGCGGATTAAAATACGATGAAAATTCAGCAACACTGACATTCTCGTTATGGATGGTGACGCCTGCTGTAGCTCCCTGGCTTGATGGCGAAGTTGTTCAGGCCAGTATTATTTCTGCAGACGATTTTGCAGGAAATGAGCTTCAGGAGATCTTCACCTGGTCATGGACTGTGGACTATTCACAAATGACAGGCGGTTATCTCTCTCTTCTGACAACCCAAGGAGGTTTTACGCCATCATGGTCTTCTGATAATGTAAGAATAGCCTTCATGTCTGAAAGAAGCGGCAATCAGGATGTTTGGGTAATTGATTCCGATGACTATGCAGAGCTTAACGGAACTGCAATACAGTTGACATCTGATGAAGACAGCGACCATCATCCAGCATGGTCTCCTGTTGATGACAGGATAGCGTTTGTATCAGACAGAAATGGATATGAGCATATATATTCAATTAATGCAGACGGAACCGGCCTTGCACAACTGACTTCAGACGAGAGTGATGATTTGCATCCTTCATGGTCTCCTGACGGATCAAAGATCGTTTTTTCACGAGAAGGCGAGATATGGATGATCGACTCAGATGGATCTAATGAAACTCAGATTACTTACGGCTCAATAGAATGGTATTTAGATCCTGTATGGTCGCCTGACGGTGAAAAGATAGCCTTTATGAGATCTCTTTATGTAGATGAAATTGCTGTCATGAATATTGACGGGGCCGGTCTGCAGGTTCTGACTGAAAGTGGTCTGGACATGCTCCCTGAATGGTCAAGAGGGTCTGATCAGATTATTTTTGCTACTATGAGAGATGAAATGACAAGCGCCCTTCGTGTCATAAACAGCAATGGAAGCAGTGAAGCTGCCTTTATTGATAATGAAAGCAGGTGGTGGGATTCCGAGCCGGCGCAATCAAGAGTAAATGATAATATTGCTATTCAGTCAACGAGAAACGGCACATGGAATATTTGGGTTAAAACACAACTTCAGGTGACAGATGTAAGGGCTTATCCGGAAGTATTTTCTCCAAATGATGACGGAATTAAGGATACATTGGATATTGCATTCAATATCATTGGTGGCACGCCGGAAGTCAGTTTGATGATTTACGACAGTCAGGATAATCTGGTGGCAACTCTGCTTGAAAATGATCTGAGCACGCCGGGTGAAAATGTTGTTACCTGGGACGGAGAAGATGACTTTGGAAATATTGTTAATGACGGAGTGTATACTTACAAAATTACAATACAAGGAAGTGCAGGCGCGAGCGCTATTGAAAAAACAGGAACCGTTCATGTAGATACAACGCCGCCGGCACCTGTGGACTGGGTACTTCCTGATGCTATCTCTTCGAATCCGGGGCAGCAGGAACCACTATCAGTAGTTGTGACGGTTATAGATGAAACAAATATCAACGAAGACACCACAAGACTTCAATACGGCATTGCAAGTTCTTCAAATGAAACAGTGCCGGATGTGATTGGATGGACTGATTTCGGAAGCGGTTCGAGTGGCGTCCTTGATTTGGGCTGGTTTAATTTTGATGGAATGTACATATACGTCAGGATATTTACGGAGGATGGGCAGGGTAATGTTGCATATTCTGATGTACAGATAAGATTTATCGGCAATAATGGCCCAACTGCTCCTTCCATCTATCAACCAGTAGATCAAACAGAAGTGACAGTTCTCCAGCCATATCTTTCAATCGTAAACAGCAGTGATCTTGAAGGTGATTCCCTGACTTACGATTTTGAAGTCTATTCAGATGCAGCGATGGTCAATTTTGTGGCAGGCCAGCTTAATATCCCTGAAGAATCTCAAACAACAGCATGGGTAGTAACTGAACAGCTTAATGATAACACATGGTATTACTGGAGAGTCAGGGCATTTGATGGCATGATTTACAGTGAATGGACATACGGCAGATTCTTTGTGAATACTGAAAACGATGAACCCGGTGCTTTCAATATCAGCACGCCTCAGGATGACTCTGATGTGGATACATTAACGCCTGTAATAGCGGTAACCAATAGTGTGGATATTGATGAGGATGTGGTTACCTATACTTTTGAAGTATTTAGCGATATCAGCATGACAGACTTGATTGCTTCTGCATCAGATATACCGGCTGGTGAGGAGGGTTCTACGTCATGGTCGGTTGATCCGGAGCTTAATGACAATGCCTGGTATTATTGGCACGCTATTGCAATAGATGAGCATGGTGCACAGAAAGAAACCGGATTGGCATCATTTTTTGTAAACACAGAAAATGATGCACCTCAGGCGCCTGAAATTGTGTTTCCTGAAATTGGAAGTGAGATAAATGTTCAGGATCTGGAGCTTGTAATAAATAATGCTTTTGATCTGGATGAAGATGACTTGACGTATTATTTTGAACTGGATACAGCCAATACATTTGATACACCATTGCTTGTCACTTCGGATGAAATATTTGAAGGCTCTGACACAACTACCTGGCATGTAACCAGCCTTGATGATAATACCGAATTTTTCTGGAGGGCAAAGGCAAGTGACGGATATGCTGAAAGTCCTTGGTCCCTGGGTAGTTTCTTTGTCAACACAGCAAACGATCCGCCCTCTGTGCCTACTTTGAATAATCCTGGAGAAGGTGCATGGGTAGATACGCTGACACCAACACTAGTGGTAAATCCATCTATTGATTCCGACAATGATGAAATTATTTATCAATTTGAGGTCTATGAGGATGTTGTGCTTACGCAACTTGCTGCCTCAGGTAGATCCAGCATACCACAGTGGGTTGTATCTCCTGAGCTTGCCGACAATACATGGTATTTCTGGAGAGTACAGGCTGAAGATGAGCATGGTTTAACGAGCAGTTGGATGAATATGGCCTCTTTCTTTGTTGATAATAACGGGGTGGATGATTCACCGGAAATTGCAGTCATAGAGCCGTCAAGTGACATCGTCACTAATGGACCCCATGTGGAGATAACCTGGGAAGACAGCGATCCTGACAGCAATGCGGATATAGCTCTTTACTATGACACGGATTCTTCGGGCGAGGATGGTACTCTCATTGTAGATGGTCTCAAGGAAGATCCTGATGGAGAAAGTGATTTCCATATCTGGGATATAAGCAGCATGGGAGATGGAACCTACTATGTCTATGCCACAATCACAGATGGAACTTCTTATGGCACAAGCTGTTATGCCCCAGGGGCCATTATAATTGATGGGACAAAGCCGACGGTTTCGGCTTCACCACCAGGGGGGGTCTACACTGAGGCTCAGAGCGTAACCCTTGCTGCCAACGAGTCCGCAGACATTTACTACACCACGGATGGTAGTGATCCAACGACCGCTTCTTTCCAATATAGTTTACCCATAGAGGTCACAGAGACCACAACGATCAGATTTATGGCAGTTGATGCGGCAGACAACGAAAGTGAAGTCGAGGCTGAAACATATACAATTGGGGTTTCTGCCAATATTCCACCTGAGGCTCATGCCGGGGAAGACATCACGATTTCTTTAGAGGAGGAGGCATTCTTAGATGGGCTATCAAGCAATGATCCTGATGATGGTCCGGAGCCTCTGACATATAGCTGGGCGTTTGTGAGCGTGCCTGCGGAAAGCGTGCTCACGACTGCTGATATTTCAGAAGCCGATACTGCATCCGCGTCGTTTATGCCGGATGTATGCGGGAGCTATGAGCTGGAGCTTACGGTGACTGACGGTCTTGATCTCGCCTATGATACTGTGGGAGTGACAGTAGAAACAGAAGCAGGCATCCCTGGCGACCTGGACGGAGACGGAATCCTTAACGACGCAGACAACTGTCCTGAAACAGCCAATCCTGATCAGACAGACACTGACAACGACGGAATTGGCGATGCCTGCGATCCGGATGATGACAACGACGGAATTGCCGATGCTGATGACAACTGTCCGCTGGTAGCAAATCCGAATCAGGAAGACAGTGATGGTAACGGAATAGGCGATGCCTGTGATGACGATCTGGACGGAGACGGAATCCTTAACGATGCAGACAACTGTCCTGAAACAGCCAATCCTGATCAGACAGACACTGACAACGACGGAATTGGCGATGCATGTGATCCGGATGACGACAACGACGGAATTGCCGATGCTGATGACAACTGTCCGCTGGTAGCAAATCCGAATCAGGAAGACAGTGACGGAGACGGTCTTGGCGATGTCTGCGATCCTGATGACGAGATATTTTTTCTGGAAACCGGCGAGGTAAGTGTAGATCATAACTGGAAGCGAGTAGACTTTACTGATTTTTTTATTAATCCTGTGGTTGTAGCCAAGCCCTCAAGCTATAATGAAACAGATCCGACTGTTGTGAGAATTAAGAACGTGGACAGCACAGGTTTTGATATCCGTATCCAGGAGTGGGACTATCTGGATGGAACTCATGCCTTTGAGACAGTAGGCTATATTGTAATGGAGCACGGGAGTTATACCTTAAAAAATGGAGCGAAAGTAAAAGCAGGAAGCTTTGATACTGATAAAACAGGCTCTTTTGGATGGGTTGATTTTAGCGAAACATTTGATCAAGTGCCTGTAGTGGCAACTACTGTTTTAAGCTTTAATGAGGAAGATGCTGTATGCTGCAGGTTAATGAATATTGATATCACAGGATTTGATTTTCGTATGCAGGAGCAAGAGCTCAATGGTCAATGCCATGATACTGAGACCATTTCATACATTGCATGGGAGCCATCATCCGGTACGGTGGGTGACCTGACCTTTGAAGTCCAAAAAACAGATGATGTGATCACAGATGCTTGGCAAACCATCGTTTATAATGAAACCTTCATGAATCCCCCTGTGTTTCTTGCCGACATGCAAACGAACGACGGCTGGAATACTGCCAACTTGCGCTGGCAAGACAAGGACTTCTACGGAATCGACATCAAGATCGCTGAAGAGCAATCCAGGGATAGCGAAATAACTCATGTTACTGAAGTGGTCGGTTATATGGTTTTTGCTCCAGCAGAGTAAAATAACAATACAAATCGAAAATATTATGAAAAACGGCTACCAATATAAGGTGGGACATCCTGCAAATTCAATCAGTTAGCAACTCTTTAGCTTTTGCTTGATTGTGGAATTTCCATAGAGCCAAAATGGCGGAAAGTGTTCCGCTTTAAGTTGGTAGCCGGTAAAATATGAACAAACATAACTTAGTAAGATTACATCAATCAAGAATACTAACCGATAGACATTCATTTCGCAAGGTTTATGGCGAATCTTGCGGACGGCAAATATCAGGAAGTATTTCTTGGAGCAGCTCTTGTAAGCAAGAAAAAAGGGGTCAAGTCTGCCTTTGACCCTTATTAATACTGTCGGGTATTTTTTCTATCTGTCTTTTAACTTTCTTGTCGTATTTTTTAAGCTTCGAAACTCCTCTATTATTAAGGTTTTTGTCTCGTATTGTCTTTCATGGGTCAATAGTAGACTTGACCTCTTTTCAAAATCTACTCCGGTTATAGTTGAAGAACCTCCAGCTTTTGGCATTTTAAATTACCTCTTTTAAAGCCAATTTTTCGAAGGGCCGGTCAATTATCTCCCCTCAACAATCTTGATTTCTTCTTCTGTCAATTAAAATCTCTTCACGGGAAAAAATATTTGTGATTTCATCCCAACGCTCTATATAATCAGTGTATTTCATATAGATAATACGTGAATGAGATACCTTATCTGTTTTAGCGGGTTTTTTTGCTTCCAGAAAGAATTTACGAACACCGCCTATGCGAAAACAATAATCAGGTGCTTTTGTAATACCACCAATTTTTATAGCATCTTCATGAATTACATCTTTGTAGGCTTCTGCATAGCCTTGTTTATTCGTAATATCCCAACCTAATTCTTTAAAAAAAGGATTTATGAATTCAAGACGTACCTGAGTTTCATTATATGAGCCTTTCTTGTACGTTTCTAAGTTATAATCGAAAGTTTCAATCAATTTTATGATTTTGTCAGGTATGCTCATATTTAGAATACACTCTTTATGTTATGAATTCCTCATCCGAAAAAACAACCCTGTGTATCAGCATCGATTTCTGCCACCAGCTCCGCAAGACTTCGGGACGAATCAAGTGGGCCATACTTGTGCCATTTCATGTCTGCCCTTTGCCAGAAAAGCCTCCAGTGGTTTTTATTCCTAATGAATTTGAGTTTGGCAAAGGGTGCCCAAGTTTCTTCAGATGGATTATTCCATCGAGGCCTGACTTCAAATATTATTACGTCCTGATTTTGAATCCTATATTCACATCGCAATTTATCTCTGATATGCTCAGGCGATCTTTTCTGACAAAGCATCCCGGCAAGCTTTTTTATCTTGTGTATCTCTATTTCGGTAAACGCCATTTTCTCTTCCCTCGGTTCATAACACGTTGTTATCATTTTATAAGACACATAACGCTGATTCTTTTGCCCGCGCCATTCGCCTCTTCTACCTGGAAATAATGAATTATCTGAAAATCTATATATCCAGATCCGGAAGCATTGCCCCGTATTTCATGAAATTGCGGCGCAGCTCAAAGCATTTTATAAGATCATGCCTGATATGAGCAACTCTGGATTCTTTGACATAACGTTCAAGATATTCTTTATAAGCAGGATGAGCGCATTTTTCGATCATCACTTTTGCCCGTTGCATGGGTCCAAGACCCCTCAGGTCAGCCAGCCCCTGTTCAGTAACAATTATCTGAACTGAATGTTCGTTGTTGTCGATGTGCGGACACATTGGAACTATAGAGGATATCTTACCGCCTTTGGCAATAGAGGGAGTCATAAGGATGGAAAGAAAACTGTTTCTTGTAAATTCTCCGCTTCCTCCTATACCGTTCATTATATCCATGCCGTAAACATGCGATGAATTTACGTTTCCATATATATCTGCTTCCAGGGCAGTGTTCATGGCTATTACGCCCAGCCTTCTTATTACTGCAGGATGATTGGAAATTTCCTGGGGTCGAAGCACTATGCGGGGCACATAATAATCAAAGTTATCAACAATCTGTTTCAGCTTTTCAGGTGTAACTGCCAGGCTGGTGGCGCTTGCACCCACCAGCCGTCCCTCTGTAATAAGATCAACTGTTGAATTTTGCAGAACCTCGGAATACATTTTAAAATTTGGGATATCAGGATGAGCACCAAGGGCTGCCATCACTCCATTTGCCACATTGCCGACACCGGCCTGAAGCGGCAGAAAAGTATCGGGTATGCGCCCTGCCCTCATCTCATCAATCAAGAAATTAACCACGTGCTCTGCAATCTGCCGGCTTATTATGTCAGGCCGAGTTAATTCAGTCAGATAGTCAGGTTCATCGCTTTCCACCACTCCAATCACTTTTTTCGGGTCCACCACTGCGTAAGGTACTCCTATTCGGGTCATGGGATCGTATATTTGAATAGGATTACGTTTGGGAGGAGGAGGCATAATGATAATATCCGCCATCTCTCGAAGTCTCTGAGATTGACGCGTGTTAATTTCAATTACCACCTTTTCTGCGCACCTCAAGTATGAAGGAGAGGCTCCTATGGATGTAGTCAAATAAACCCTGCCGTCACGCGTTATCTCTGTGGCCTCTATGACCGCTAAATTTACCTGCCCAAAAAAACCGAATGCTACGGTCTGGGGAACGTAAGACAGGTGCATATCAACATACTCCACCTCCTGTCTATTTATCTGGCGGCGCAACTCAACTCCGGTCTGGTAAGGGGCACGCCATGAAATGGCTTCTGCTTTGGCCAGCTCTTCATCAACACTCTGGCCGCTGGAAGCCCCTGTAACTACACGCACCTTGAAACTCCGCCCTTTTGAATGCTCCTCGCGTGCATATTCGGCAAGTGCGCTTGGTACCGCTTTGGCTGCGCCGGCAGGGGTAAAACCACTAAAGGCCACAGTATCGCCGTCCTTTATGCCTGATACAACCTCTTCGGCTGTTAAAACAGGATAATTGCCACTTGTTTGCATAATTTCCTCCGTATAATTGGCACCTAAACGAAAAGTATTTTTTTTAATGCCGGCAATAGTTTTAGCTTATTTACCGATATGAAGATTTGTGAAAAAGCTATTAGCCATTAGCTGTTAGCTCTTAGCTAAATGTGTTATCTGTTTGATTTTTTAAGCTAAAGGCTAATTGCTAAAAGCTAACCGCTAATGGCTAACCGCACAGGTCGAAATTTTTACAGCGTCATCTATTTTAGGGCTCGCCTAAAAAATCACTCAATTTACTATGTTTGACTTTCAATCTGTTTTGCCTTATCCTTTTTACCCTGCTACCTTAGCCTGAAAAACCATGTTAAAGTCAAATTATTTTTTATGAAACAACTTATTGAAAATCAGACACATATAATTTTAGATAGTATTGCCGACGGCGTCTTTACCGTTAACCCTGAATGGAAGATTACCTCCTTTAACAGGGCTGCTGAGGAAATAACCGGAATAAAAAAAAATGAGGCAATCGGAAGATACTGCTGGGAAGTTTTTAGGGCAAGCATATGCGAACAGGGCTGCTTGCTGAGGAAAACCATCAAAACAGGCTATCCCTTTGTAAATCAGTCTATATTTATCGTTAATTCCGAAGGAGAACGAATTCCAGTTAGCATATCATCTGCTCTTTTAAAAGACAATAAAGGTAATATAATAGGTGGGGTTGAGACTTTTAGGGATTTAAGTGAGGTTGAAGAATTACGCAAGCAACTGGCCGATAAGCATACCTTTCATGATATCATAAGTAAAAACAAGGAAATGAAACGTCTATTCGGCATGCTGGAACTTATTGCTGAAAGTGATACTACAGTCCTTATTGAGGGAGAAAGCGGCACGGGAAAGGAACTTTTTGCAAAGGCAATCCACTCCGTCAGCAACAGGAGGAAAGGCCCTTTGATCACCATCAACTGCAGCTCTATTCCAGATACCCTTCTTGAATCCGAATTATTCGGATACAAAGCCGGTGCCTTTACAGATGCAAAAAAAGATAAATCAGGACGCCTATCTATAGCTGAAGGCGGTACCCTTTTTGTAGATGAAATCGGAGATATTTCACAATTACTCCAGGCAAAGCTCCTGCGTGTTCTGCAGGACAAAGTCTATGAACCTCTCGGAAGTACCTCATCCCTTAAAGCAAATGTGCGGATTGTTGCGGCAACAAATAAGAACTTAGAAAAACTTGTAAAAAATGGAACTTTTAGAGATGACCTTTATTACCGTGTTAATGTAGTCAAACTTTTACTTCCTCCTTTAAGAAAACGAAAGGAAGATATACCCTTGCTATCTGAGCATTTTATCCGGAAATTTAACCGGCTGAATGACAGAAAAATCCAGGGGATATCTTCAGAAGCTCTATCTATCCTTATGTCACACGACTTCCCCGGCAATATTCGCGAATTGGAAAATATAATTGAATACTCAACCCTGGTGTGTAAAAAAATAGTATTAGGAATCGAACATCTCCCTGAATATTTGCGTCAGCAATCAGATAATACGAGAATAGGCCTGTCCAAGGCCCTTCCGCAAAAAGAATTTTCATTTCATGATATTGAAAGAAATTTTATCTTCGAGGCTCTGAGGGAAAACGACTGGAACAGAAGCGCAACTGCAGCAAAATTGGGGATTCACCTTACAACTTTATGGCGTAAAATAAAACGACTGAAACTTGAAATTCCAAAAACAGACGGCAGGTCGAAAAAATAGCCTGTATTTCTTATAAACTGTAGACTTTAGCGCTTTTAAATATTATTTTTTTGGACAGGATTTACAAGATATTCAGGATTTAAATTATCGAAACTTTTCCTGTTAATCCAAATCTAAATCCTTATACCTTGATACACACCTTATTCATGTCGTGATTATATTTTATGATTTACTGGATAGCTACAATGAGAGTTGGCTTTGTTTGTGTACTTTAAATAAAATCTTGTTTATCCTGTTATCCTGTCAGAGTATTTTTCAAAAGGCTAAATTATTACCACAAACTTAGCTTTATTGCATATTTGCATTAATGTTTCACTTTCATTGCAATTTTGATATCATTACATCTTTATTCAGCGTCCCTGTTTTAATGTTATTATTCCTGGTTTTTTAGCCAATTCAATTGGTTATATTAATTATCTATCCATGCTCTGTGTTGGCATGGAAAATGCTTTGGCTTTACTTATTTTTAGAAACTATCTTTCAAAAAACACATTTTTAAAAGGAAAGCAAGATATGAAAATAGCTGTCAGTTCCTATGGAAAAGATTTGAATTCGCAAATAGACCCGCGCTTTGGCAGGTGTGCCTATTTTTTAATCGTTAATACAGATGATATGAGTTTTGAGGCTTTTGAGAATAAAGGCGTTTCATTAAGTGGTGGTGCAGGCATTCAAGCTGGGCAGTTCGTAGTTTCAAAGGGCGCTGAGGCCTTGATAACCGGCAACTGCGGCCCAAAAGCTGTCCAAACGCTGTCCGCAGCCGGTGTAGAATTGTTTACCGGTCATACCGGCTCAGTAATAGAAGCCTTAGAAAAATATAAGAGCGCTGATCCGGCAGCTCCAAAAAAACTAAAATCAGACGAATATCAAGGTGAATCA
>Ga0255365_10145_pt1 | contig 17373 bp, 14 predicted proteins | sample ANMaggSeSYBR01J3_FD_182089 | JGI IMG/M metagenome (GOLD analysis project Ga0255365, IMG submission 182089) | Sediment cell enrichment communities from methane seep in Santa Monica Basin, California, United Staets - ANME aggregate JGI... | ecosystem: Environmental > Aquatic > Marine > Cold seeps >... | reverse complement strand
AATTGATTTTTACGGGGACACAAACGGGAGCAACCTGATCCCCCGCATGCGCGTCGGATATATAGATCTGGCAAACAATTCATCCGGCACAAGCCTTCGGGCTGGACAGGATTGGATTCCCGTGGCCCAGCAGAATCCGGCTACCATTGATTTTGGTGTCCTGAGCGCTGCCGGCAACGTGTGGTGGCGTCTGCCCCAGGTTACGCTTCGCCAAGAGCTGGGCGACGTGGAACTCCTTTTATCCGCGATGAAGCACCGCCGTGAGGATACTGAAGATGAAGAGAGGATGCCCTGGTTTCTTGGCCGGGTCGCCTATAATTTCGGAGATGGTAACCTTGTTGCCCTGGGTGGTGGTTACCGGACCGGCGAATACATATCTGATGGTGGAGTACATACCGGCAAGGATATAGACCGGTGGCTCGCTGCATTAGAACTCAAGTTAAATTTAGGGCCTGTTCTGCTCAAGGCTGAAGGATTCTGGGGAGAAGCTCTGGGTAAAGACTTTCTCCGCTATGACATGGACGTAAACGATAGTGATCCGAATAATCCAAAGGAAATAGAATCAATAGGTGGTTTTATCAGCCTGACCGCAAATGCTACTGATGATATCACTGTTTCCGCTGGATACGGTATCGACGATCCCAGGAATGATGACATGAAAACAATGAGGGGAAGCTTAGGTGACGGTGACAGTAAGAGGGACAGACAGTTTACCAGGAATTCCATCGCGTTTATAAATACCTGGTATAAAGTTACCAAAGGGGTAAAGGTCGGCGCGGAAATTATGTACGTGGAAACTGAGCGTTTTAGTAGCACCGACGCGGGAATGCGTTACACCCTGTCGACGTTCTACAACTTCTGATTCCGGTGAAGGCAACAGTTCACGGTTAACAGTTCACGGTTTACGGCTGTTCAAAACATAAAACTGTGAACCGACAACTGTGAACTGTTACTGGTGAAGGATGGGTAGTTGGAGCGAACTACTAACATGATGATGAATATTTTGAGGGTTATCGCCCTGACACTATTTGTTGTATGCCTCAGCCCTGGATGCAACGAGCAAAACAGCCCGATAGACCAGCATGAAAAGGTTTATCGGGCTCTTTTGCTTGACGGCAATCGTCTTCTGGAAAAAAAGAAGTACCAAAGGGCGGCCGATCTTTTTACAGAGGCTGTTTCCAGGGAGCCTGAAAAGGCTGAGGGCTATCTGACCCGTGGTATTGCTTATATCTGCCTGGAGCAGTATAAGAAAGCTATTGTCGATTTTACAAGGGCGATCCAAAACGACAGGACACTTGCCATTGCGTATGCAAATCGCGGCATTGCATACGATCATTTGGGCAGACACAGAGAGGCCCTTTTTGACTACCAAACGGCCTTATCCATTAACCCTGAGACAGGAAAAGGCCCGGGTTTTATGGAAAGGTTTCTTCATAATAAACCCAAGACCCCGGATTTGCGAGAAAGAGTTAAATTTTTGGAGGAAACACTAAAGACACAACAAACAACAGAAAATGGTTGAAATTCCTTACAACAAAATTATTGAGTTTCTTCGCGGCATTGTCCCTTTTAATAAGCTTCCCCGGGAAGTTCTAAGCGGCCTTCCCCAAAAAATATCAATTGATTATTTTCCCAGAGACAGCTTAATCCTTGAGCAGGATGGCTCTTCGTGTGATTATCTCTATATTATTCAGACCGGCGCAGTGGAGAAAACTGTTCGCAAGGATGGTGTGGATATCCTCCTGGACTATAAAGCCGAGAACGATTTTTTCGGAAGTGCTTCCCTTATCAACAGGACAGGCCCTGAATTCAATGTCCGGGCTTACGAAGATACGGTATGTTACTTACTTCCCAGGGAGACCTTTGATGAGCTGATGCAAAACCATGCAAGGTTTCACGAACATTTTGCCATCCTGTTGTCCAATCTTGCGTACCGGCTGAAAAAGGCCCGGACGGCTATTTTTGCGCCTCGCGGGGTATCGGACACAGTGGTTTTCCGATCAGACGACTACCTGTTCAATGTCACGGCCGGCGATCTGGTCAAACGGAAACCGCTAACATGCTTACCTTATCAGGAAGTCTCCTTTGTGGCCAAGTTGATGGCCCGTGAGGGGTTTGGTTCCGTTGTTGTGGTTGATGCTCAGAATTGCCCTCAGGGGATTGTTACCAAAAGCGACATGACAAATCGAATTCTCGCAACAGGAAAGACAGGATCTGAACCAATCAGAACGATTATGAGTAAGCCTGTTTTTTCCGTTGCTCCAGAGGAACTATGTTTCAATGTCCTTTTTAAGATGGCGCGGTTTAATTGTCATCACATCTGTGTTGTTGAGGGAAAGTCGCTTTCAGGCATTATCTCGCAGCATGATCTGATCATACTCCAGGGTTCTAATCCCCTTGCTGTAATCAATGACATTCAAAAGCAGACAACTGTTCAAGGGGTTGCACGGCTGGTTAATGCCATGGACCAAATGGTCAAGAGACTTCTCAGCTCCGGTGCATCCTCAAAAGAGATCGCAGCCGTTATTTCCGAGTGCAATGACTGCCTGACGCGGAAGATCATCGCGTTGGCAGAAGAAGCCCTGAGCGAAGAAGGCATAGGGCATCCTCCTGTTCCTTACTGCTGGCTTGCTCTGGGCAGTGAAGGCCGCAAGGAGCAAACACTGAGAACAGATCAGGATAATGCTATCATTTATTCGGATCCGGAGCCTGGCTCAGATCAGGAAATCCACAAGTACTTTCTTCGTCTATCTCAACGTGTTGTTTCCAGCCTGGAAATCTGTGGTTTTCCGCTGTGCAAAGGAGGCATTATGGCCAGCAATCCACAATGGTGCCGGCCGGAAACAGTTTGGAGGCATTACTTTTCATCATGGATCAACGAAGCATCGCCCGAAGACCTGAGAAACTGTACAATTTTTTTCGATTTCCGTCCCCTTGCAGGCGACGCTGTACTGGCCCAAAAACTCCGGACTTTTTTGAATCACAACATTGAAAAAAATCGAGCTTTTTTAAGACATCTTAGCACCAACGCCCTTTATAACGGACCGCCCATCGGTTTTCTCAGGTCTCTTGTGGTTGAAAAGAGCGGTGACCACAAGAATCATCTCAATCTAAAAATGAGCGGGCTGGTCCCTGTAATTGATGCCATTCGTGTACTCAGCTTAAGTAAGCAAATCAACGCTACCAACACCTTGAATAGACTGGAAGCTATCACTCGCAAGAAACTGCTTTCCACAGATATGGCAGAAGATATTAAGGAGGCGTTTAATTTCATTATGTTTCTCAAAATAAATCATCACATAATGCAAAAGGAAAAAGGAATAGAACCGGGTGATTATATCAACCCCAAAGCCCTGTCCAAACTTCAGAGAAAATCCCTTATCGAGGCGTTTCATGTGATTGGAGATCTGCAAGGCGAATTAACAGTGCGTTTTCCGGAAAGCATATAGTTAAAAAAAATCATGTTAAACTTCCTCAAGACTATCAATCTGCGAAAGGTGTATGCCCGGCACACAGGCAGGCACGACATGCCCGAGTCTCTTCGCAAACAACTGGAAGTCAAAGAGGCATATCAGCCAGAGACACTTATTTCAAATAACCCCTTTGTCATTTTTGATACAGAAACAACCGGTCTTCACCTCGAAGAAGGTGACCGGCTTCTTTCCCTCGGAGCAGTCAGGATGACAGGGGGCAGGATTCATCTGGGAGATGCCTTCTACGAGTTAATCGATCCAAAGGGCTCTATTCCGACCTCTTCCATCTTTATTCACGGTATTACGCCTGACATTGTAAGTGCCAGGCCGCACATTTCGGACATTCTTTTGAAGTTTTTGGCTTATATAGAGTGCGATGTAATAATAGCCCATCACGCCTCTTTTGATATGAAATTTCTAAATTATGCCATGCAAAATTGTTTTGGATTTCCTGTTCAGAACCGTGTCATTGACACTGCCCTTGTCGCTGCCTGGATCCGGCGCATGGAGGATGTAGAACTCATAGCTCCTGAAAGCTGTCATGATACACGCTTTGACGCCATAGCCGCACACTTCGGCATTACCGCCAATGATCGTCACACCGCCTTTGGCGACGCCCTGTCTGCGGCATTGCTTTTTCAACGTTTTATCAATATATTGAATAAAAACGGTGTAAAGACTTTGGGGCAACTTGTCAGAATTGCGGGAGTGTCTTGAGGAGGTTAAAAAATGAATCCATCCGCTGCACCATTGGTGAGCAGTAAAAATTGTGCATTAGTTATAATTGATGTCCAGCAAAAACTGGTGCCCGTTATCGCAGAAGCCAGCCGAGTCATCGAAAATATAGTTAAGCTTATCAAGTTTTCTAAAATCATTGGCCTTCCTGTTGTCCTCACTGAGCAGCAAAAGCTCGGGGAAACCGTGGCGGAAATACAAGGGGAAATACCGGACGTCCCGCCGATCTCAAAGATAACATTTAGTTGTTTCGGAGCCGAAGAATTTGGTGAACATATACGACAACTCAATAGAAATACCCTTATTATCTCTGGTCTTGAGGCACACATTTGTGTGGCACAAACAGCTTTGCATGCAATATCCGACTACACGGTTCATGTTGTAAGTGATGCGACATCTTCTCGTTCTACTTATGATTGGGAGATTGCCTTAAACAGAATGAGGCATAATGGCATTACAATAACATCAACTGAGATGCTTATATACGAATTGCTTGCAAGAGCCGGGACCCCTGAATTTAGAGAAGCGCTGCGACTGATAAAATAGACAGTCTATTGGCTTAAAATTTGTGAAGATTTGAACCATTTTTACGCTTTTGCAGCCAATTCATCAGTTGTATCAATTTAGCCTTTTGAAAAAGAATCTGACAGGATAACAGGATAAGGAACGTGGACGAAATAACTTCCCCAACTATACATCACAGCTTCAGGCCGCCTTTGTCCGGTCTCAGATCACAAAAATATTGAAATAGCTCGCTATTCCTTCAACTTTTGTGATCTGAGATCGAACAAATTCGACCCAAATCTGTGTGCCTACTTGAGGAAGTTAATTCGTCCACGTTCCTAAGCAAGATTTTATTTAAAGTGCGCAAACAAAGCCAACTCTCTTTGTAGCTTCCCAGTAAATCATAAAATATAATCACAACATGAATAAGGTGCGTATCAAGGTATAAGGATTTAAATTTGGATTAACAGGAAAAGTTTCGATAATTTAAATCCTGAATATCTTGTAAATCCTGTCCAAAAAAATAATATTTAAAAGTGCTAAAGTGTTATCATCAGTTTTTAAACAGGCTCTAAGACACGAAGAGGGTATAAGATATGAAGAAGGATGAGAAATTTCTTTTTCCTGAATTGAAAAGAAGATTTGCCGAGGCGATCAGCAGAAATCGAGCCGAAGGGATACTTTTTTCCGGGGGTCTGGATTCCGCACTCGTGGCCGCTTATTCAACAAATTGCAGGGCCATTTCAATCGGGCTTGAGTCATATGGTGAGGATCAATATTATGCTGAAAAGGCTGCAAAATTCCTCAAACTGGACCACTACCACAGGACAGTGAAAATTGATGAGGCCATTGCTGCGATTCCGGAAGTCATAAAGATACTCAGGAGTTTTGATCCTGCGATTCCAAACGACGTGACAGCCTGCCTGGGACTCAAATGTGCGAAGGATATGGGCTTAAAGAGCATGATGACAGGCGATGGAAGTGATGAAATTTTTTTAGGCTACGATTTTATGCAGGAGAAAAAGGATTTAAAAACATACCTGGATCGAATGTATCGCACAATGCGATTCAGTTCCAATGAAATAGGGGAAAACCTGGGGATCAATATAAAACAGCCTTTTCTGGATAAAGAATTTATGGATTTCAGTCAAGGTATTGATGTCGATTTTAAGATCAGAAAAGAAAACGGGAAAACCTGTGGAAAGTGGATACTGAGAAAGACGTTTGAAGGCGTGTTGCCGCAAGAAATATTATGGCAGACAAAAAGGCCTTTGGAACACGGGTCAGGCATGACGGAACTGAGAAATGTTATTGAATCAAAGGTGTCAGACAAAGAGTTTGAGGATGGGAAGAAGAATTTTCCGATAAAATTCTGGAATAAAGAGCATCTCTATTATTACCGTATTTACAGGGAGGTGGTCGGTGAAATTCCCGCTCCTGAAAAGGGGCAAAAAATATGTGATTGTTGCGGTGCCGGCATGGCTCTCAATGACTTTCACTGTAAAACATGCGGAGATGTTTTGGAATGGAAAGAAGTAAATTAAAGACATTTGTTTCCTGGAGCGGAGGAAAAGATGCAGCTCTTTCGTATTACAGGGCGATGGGAGATTTTTACGTAACCCATCTCTTAAACATGGTGGCCGAGAACGGCGAGATATCCCGATCCCACGGTATCAGGACTGATGTTTTAAGGTTGCAGGCAGAGGCGATGGGCCTTCCCATCATTCAGCCGAGTAGTTCCTGGGAAACATACGAGGCAGAATTTAAAAAAGCCTTATCCGACTTGAAGTGTGAAGGGGTTGAGGCAGGAATTTTTGGAGACATTGATCTGGATGCGCACAGGGAATGGGTCGAGCGGGTCAGCAAAGAATCAGGGATGCAGGCGGTTTTGCCTTTGTGGGGGGAGAAAAACAGGGAAAACCTCATAGAAGAGTTGATAAAAGCAGGCTTTGAAACTGTTATTGTGGCCACAAAAAAAGATGTATTGGGGCATGAATGGCTGGGGCGCAGGATTGATGATGACTTTGTAAGGGATATTTCGAAAATTAAGGGAGTTGATATTTCCGGCGAAGGTGGGGAATATCATACCTTTGTGGTATCGGGTCCCATATTCAAGAAAAGAATAAATATCTTAAAATCTGAAAAAATCACCCGTGATCAGCACTGCTTTCTTGATATATTGGAATGTGAATTAACAGAAAAATGGAAAAAAAAGAAAAAACAAAATATCCCCTTCCCATCCGTGAATGGTCGGAAGATGACCGGCCACGGGAAAAATTGCTCAAGTATGGCGAACAGACATTGAGCAATGCGGAGCTTCTCGCAATTTTAATCAGAACAGGGACACCTGGAAGAAGCGCCGTGGATATCGGCAGAGAATTACTCCATAAATTCAAATCCCTTCGTTTAATGAGCGGCGTTGATGCTTCTGAATTTAAGGAAATTTCCGGGCTCAAAGACGCAAAGGTCGCTCAGATCAAAGCAGCCATTGAACTGGGCCGAAGGATGTTAAGTGAGGAGAAGGCGCTTGAGGGCTCGATTAAAAAATCATCTGATGTTGCGAATTTCCTGATGCCCCTCATGAGAGACCTGAAAAAAGAGCGGTTTGCGCTGCTGCTTCTCGACAGACGGAATGCGGTATCAGATATGATTGATATCGACTATGGTACAGTTGATCGGGCGAATCCATATATCCGCGATATTATCCAGACCGCCATCAAATATAATGCCCCGTCAATTATTGTGGCCCACAATCACCCCTCCGGCTCAGTAATCCCCAGTAACGATGATAAAGCATTCACAAAAAGCCTTATGATGGCGACCAGGGCAACCGGCATCAGCTTCTTCGATCACATCATTATCGGAGATAACCGCTACTTCAGCTTTGCCGATGAAGGGTTGATTGAAGAATATGAATTAAAAGCGGTACGAGAATTGTAATAAAGGATAGATTGAAATATGAGTTGAAGGTGGTGCGCGAGTAACGAGTATTTTTTCGCCCGGTTTGCGGATCAGAAGGCATGCGGAAGAGGTAGAACTGGCGGAGCGGAAAACGAAACAAAGGCGAATGTTTTGAATAGGTTTTTAAGCAAAGCGTTTGCAGTTGAATGATATGGATTTTTTCTCCTCGCAATTTGTGGGATATGAAACGATTTTATGAACAGTATACAGCTTACGAAAAACTGTGACAAGCTGTCGCAGTTTTTCCATGGGGAACATAACCTATTGATTATAAGTAAGATTTCTAATTTCAATGTCCGCGCATATTATTAGTTTGGCTGAATTATTATATCGAAAAACTTCACAAAGCGGTTGAATTGGCGCGGAAACGTCTGAAGGCGGAACCTGCGCAGTGTAACACAGAATACAGATGATGTTAGCGGGATAAAGTTAATCGGAGGATAGTATACATGTTATTGCCTTTTTCTTCTGGAAATAGGCATACTGGTTCTGGAATTTGCTCCCAGAATTTTTGCTGAGTAAAATTTATTATTGCTAAACAAGATAAAATTTTCTAAAAGATAACTATCTAATATAAATAAAACATACGACATTGGGGGATTATATAATGAATGAATTGCCCTGTTCAATAAGTCCATGTCCAATTATTGAGGCCATTTTCGAAGTTCGATTTGAATCATCTTTGCCTGACGATGCGATTTTTGGAATTGTTTATAACCAGTTTAAAGATGAATTTCAACAAGTAGAACAATTACCTGTTTTACAATTACCTGCTGCAATCAGAAACCAGGACACTAATCTTAAATTTACACCTTATTACAAAATTAAAAAAGATAATTTCATTATTCAAATTGGTCCCAGAGTTTTCTCGTTAGCAAATTTAAAGAATTATTGTGGCTGGGATAAGTTTTCTAAAAAAATACATGATACTTATAATAAGTTATCAGAGTTAAAATTAATCGATAAACATTATCGCATTGCGCTTAGATACATTAATGTATTTCCAGACATTAATATCTTCAAGAAATCAAATTTAAAAATACTACTTGATGACGGGCAGCTTAATGATAATAAGATAAATTTTTCCTCAGAATTTCCATACGAATATGGTTCAAGTAATCTCAAGCTAATAAATCATGCTGAAGTAGCAATTGAAAATCAGGTTATAAAAGGTTCTATTATCGACATAGATACTAATGTGGAAATTGATAAGTTTGGAAACTTTCAAGACGCAATGGAGTGTGCGCACCATACTGAAAAGACATTATTTTTTAATTTATTAGAGAACGAATTTTTATCATCATTAAATCCAGTCTACGAGGGAAAATAAGATGTTATTGCCACAATTTAGAAATCTTGTCGGAAGCGCCGTTACTGCTGGTGTTTTATGCTATTCATATCTCGGCGCTCCAACAACAATCAACCTGGATACTGTAAATACAAATATACAAATTAGTGCGCCAAAAGAAATAAAATATGATTATTATCAAATAATAAACTCAGATCGGGCTGTAATGCTTGAACAAATTGATATAATACATAAATTCGCTTCGTCCATATTAGATAACATCAAAGATTTAGACCCTGAATTTTCTAAAACAGTCGATGAGAACTTTTGGGATTTGATATGATTTCATTCGAAGAAATAAAAAAGTATCTTCCGCAGCATCTATCCTCTACCGCAGAACAAGAATTATTTAACGAATTAAAAGCATTCCCGCATAATATAGATCAAAGAATATATACAACTTATCTGCACAACCATACAAATCTTTTTCAAGGTGATGGAATTCAAAATTTACTGTATATCCATTTCCCAGACACTAATGTTGGCCAAGTGCCAGGCATGATCTTATCAAATACTTGTGACATAGATCAGTCAAATAAACGTCTTATGCCGTTAAGGATGGTTTATGCCCCGATAATCAACCTTGGGAAATACGAACAAAGTCTTATTAAAAGTCATGTCGATACCGGCCAGAGATCAATTGAATCAATAAATTCGCACATTGCCGACATACGGAAACAACATATCAGCCATATATTTTACCTTCCCAAAGGTGGTCAACTCGAAAATGATTCTATCGTATTTTTTGACCGCATAAATAACTGTCCATCCAATCTGCTTGACGAAAAATCTGTAATACATCAGAGAATTTTTACATTGAGCGATTACGGATTCTACTTATTCCTTTTTAAACTATCCGTTCATTTCACAAGAATTAGAGATGGTGTTTCAAGAACCTCCTTTAGGTCGTATAATTGAATCGCTGAATAGTAACACGGAATCGCCGCTGGAGTTGATGACGAAGCTTTTTTCGGGGTTGGCTGAAAAATTCTATCATGGAGTTTTTGCCGGAGAAAATTGATTAAACAACCATGCAAATATCCCCTTACCAGGCTAAATATTACGCATATCAGCTTACAAAGAGGTGTCCTTCTGATACACCTGAAAAACTCAGCGCTATATTAGCCAATGCACATGTTGATCTGAATCCCCATCAGATTGATGCGGCATTATTTGCTTTTAAATCCCCTCTTTCAAAAGGCGCAATTCTTGCCGATGAGGTCGGTCTTGGAAAAACCATAGAGGCGGGCATCCTTCTTGCTCAAAAATGGGCGGAACGCAAGAAAAAGCTTTTGATTATTGTCCCTTCAAGCCTCAGGAATCAATGGTGTCAGGAGCTTTTCGATAAATTCTATCTTCCTTCAATTATTCTTGAAGCAAAATCCTTCAATCAGCCTATAAAACAAAGCAGAAAAAACCCGTTTGATCAAAACAAAATTGTTATCTGCTCGTATCACTTTGCCAGGAACAAGGAAGAATACATAAAAAAGACAAACTGGGATCTTGTTGTAATTGATGAAGCACATAAGCTGAGAAATGTTTACAGGGCTGATAATAAAATCGGGAAATCCATAAAACATTCTCTTGAATATTCAAAAAAGGTATTACTTACAGCCACGCCGCTGCAAAACTCACTCCTGGAGCTTTATGGTCTTGTCAGCATTATTGATGAACATATTTTTGGTGATCTTAAAAGTTACAAAAGCCAGTTTGCGCGTATTGATAATGACACCCGGTTTACAGACCTTAAAGAAAGATTAAAACCGATCTGCAAGCGGCATCTGCGAAGAAATGTCCAGGAATACATCAACTATAAAAACCGGATACCCATAACAATTGAATTCATTCCAACTGATGATGAACAAGTCCTTTATGAAATGGTATCCGAATATCTGCGTAGAAAAAATCTTCAGGCTTTACCAAAAGGTCAGCGCCATCTGATGATCCTCATATTACGCAAACTTCTTGCTTCTTCCACTTACGCGATTTCACGCACACTCGACATGTTGGCAAAAAAATTAATAAAGAAACTCAAAGACGCGACTATTGTTGAGTCATATGATGATATTATTGAGGACTTCAGCGCTGCAGAGGAAGTTTGTGATGAATGGGATGAAAATAACAATGAAGCTGAAGTGCTGACAAAAGCAGATGTTAAGGTTATCGAAAGTGAAATAGCAGAGCTTGAAGCATTTAGAGACCTTGCTGAAAGCATTGTTCATAACGCAAAGGGAGGGCAACTTAAAACAGCGCTTAAGCAGGGGTTTGCAAAAGCCAGGGAACTCGGAGCCAGAGAAAAGGCGCTTATTTTTACAGAATCAACCCGTACACAGCAGTATTTGAATAGAATTTTACAGCAGCTACCTGAATTCAAAGACAAAATAGTATTGTTTAGCGGATCAAATAATGATGAAAAATCAAAGCAAATTTTTGCAAACTGGCTGGAAAAATATAAAGGAACGGATGTGATTACAGATTCCAAGACATCCAATATTCGCGCTGCAATTATTGACTATTTCAAAAATGACGCAAAAATAATGATTTCAACAGAAGCCGGTGCAGAAGGGATAAACCTTCAGTTCTGCTCACTTGTAGTTAATTACGATTTGCCCTGGAATCCCCAGAGGATAGAGCAGCGCATTGGCCGCTGCCACCGTTATGGTCAGGAATTTGATGTTGTGGTTGTTAATTTTGTAAACAAGGCAAACAAAGCTGACCAGCGTGTATTTGAGCTCCTTAAAGATAAATTCCAGCTTTTCAGCGGTGTTTTCGGAGCATCTGATGAAGTGCTTGGCGTCATTGAATCCGGCGTTGATTTTGAAAAAAGGATAGCCGAAATCTATCAGTCCTGCAGAACAAAGGAGCAGATTCAGGAGGCATTTGACAGGCTTCAGGCGGAACTGGATTAGAAGATTGCCGCTAATATGAAATCAACCCGTGAAAAGCTGTTTGATCATTTTGACGATGAAGTGGTCGAGAAACTCAGAGTAACCCGTGAACACAGCGAGGCCTATCTTAACAGGTACGAACAGTGGCTGTGGGCCGTTACACAGTTTGGCCTTAAAGGACATGCTGTATTTAATGACAGCGCTCCTGTTTTTCATCTGAAAACAAATCCATTCACAAATATAAAAATTCCTGCCGGTATCTATAAGCTTCAAAAAAATGTCACAGATGCCCATACTTACCGCATAGGCCATCCACTTGCACAGGCGCTTATTCAACAAGCAAGAGAGCTTGATACGCCTGAAAAGCTCCTGACTTTTGATTATACCAATACCCAAAGCAGAATTTCTATTCTTGAAACGCTTGTCGGAAAACAAGGGCATCTTGCTGTATATAACTTTACTGTCTCAGCGTTGGAGGATGAAGATTATATTATCCATACCGGCATTACAGACGATGGGAAACTGCTTGATTCCGACCAATGCATGCGCCTTTTGTCCATACCTGTAAAAAATGAAATCAGCATTAATGGTTCATTGAATATTAAAGTGTTAGATGATATTCAAAAAAAGAAACGGTCCGGGATTATCAATGACATTGCTGAAAAAAATGCTGTTTTCTTTGAAGAGGAAATGGACAAGCTTGACAGATGGGCAGAAGACAGAAAGAAAAGCCTGGAGATACATATCAAGGATCTTGATATGGCGATCAAACAACAAAAAACAATGTCCAGAAAAGTTGCTCGTTTGGAAGAGAAAGTTGATCTGCAGCGAAAAATTAAAGTTATGGAAAAGAAAAGAACTGATCTTCGTCGAAAGCTGTTTGACGCACAGGACGAGGTAGAAAAGCAGAAAGATAATCTTCTTGATGAAATCGAAACTAAAATGCAGCAGCGAATTAAGATAAAAGAACTTTTTCGAATTCACTGGAAACTGGTTTGAGCGCTTAAAATATTTAGTCATCACATGGAGATCGGCATGAAAAACCGACAAAAACTGGAACTTACATGGATAGGCAAGAATAACCAGCCGAACCTGGAACCGAGGATATTGATAGAAGACCCTGAGAAGTCTTACGGCGATAAGAACAGCGAAAACATGCTGGTATTCGGCGATAACCTCCTTGCGCCGAAAGCGCTGGAACAGGATTTTGCGGGGAAGATCAAATGCATCTATATTGATCCGCCGTATAATACTGGGAATGCGTTTGAGCATTATGACGACGGAGTCGAACATTCGCTTTGGCTTAGTCTTATAAAACCACGCCTTGAATTGTTGAGAACGCTCCTTTCTGATGATGGGAGCATCTGGATTTCGATTGATGATGATGAATCACATTATTTGAAAGTGCTTTGTGATGAAATATTCGGGCGCAGAAATTTTGTGGCGAATGTGATCTGGGAAAAGAAATTTTCACCACAAAATGATGCGAAATGGTTAAGTGACAGCCATGACCACATACTGGTCTATGCAAAGAATAAAGAAATTTGGAGACCCAATTTATTGCCAAGAACCGCTGAAATGGATTCAAGATATAAGAATCCCGACAATGATCAGCGAGGTATTTGGACATCTGGTGACTTGTCAGTTAAAACTTATTCAGCAGCTACTGATTATCCAATCGTGACACCATCTGGACGAGTTATCAACCCTGCTGAAAGTAGATGTTGGTCTATTAATAAAGAAAAATTTAATGAACTTCTGAACGATAAGCGCATCTGGTTTGGAAAGAATGAAAACAATGTTCCAAGACTGAAAAGATTTTTGGCTGAAGTACAAAAAGGAATGGTATGTAAAACTATTTGGTTGCGTACTGAAGTAGGTGACAACCAAGAGGCAAAAAAAGAAACAAAGGATATTAATGATATCGAAGTATTCGCAACCCCAAAACCGGAGCGCTTGATCCAGCGTATTCTTACACTGGCTTCAAACGAAGGTGACTTGGTTCTTGATTCCTTCCTCGGCTCGGGAACAACCGCGGCTGTCGCACACAAAATGGGCCGCAAATGGATCGGGATCGAACTGGGCGAACATTGCCACACGCACTGCCTTCCGCGCTTGCAAAAGGTGGCTGACGGAACGGATCAGGGTGGGATTTCAAAATCAGTAAACTGGAAAGGCGGGGGAGGGTTCAGATATTACTATCTTGCTCCCAGTTTGCTCAAGGAAGATAAGCACGGCAACTGGGTGATTGACGAACAATACAATGCAGACATGCTGGCTGCTGCCATGGCAAAGCACGAGGGATTCAAATATAGTCCGGATGAGGAAATCTACTGGAAGCAGGGACAATCTACTGAAAAGGACTTTATCTTTACCACCACGCAGTTTGTTACCGTCGAGACTCTGGACAAAATCAGGGAAGAAATGAAGCCCGGCGAAAGCCTGCTCATCTGCTGCAAATCATTTCAGAAAACCTGCGAAAACCAGTATTCTGAAATTACCATCAAAAAAATACCTGGAATGTTGCTTGGCAGGTGTGAATTCGGCAGAGATGATTACAGTTTTAATATCGTAACCATGCCTGTTGATCCCGATGCTCCTGATTTCGTACCGCCGGGTCCTGCAAAAGAAACAACCGGAAAAAAAAAGGACGCTATGAAACAGGGGAAACTTTTTAATTGGCGCTTGTCGTAATAAAATCGGGAGATAATGACAATGGATCGTATCGCGACTTCCATCAGAAACCGCTTGAGCCTGAGGCCGCCTCAAACAGAAAGTCTGGAAATACTTGCTGAACTGGTCGGCAAATTGACTCTGCAGAAAGACGTCGATCTGCAAACCGAGCTTGATAAGATAAAGAATGCGTATCCGACATGCACGGATTTTGAGAGAGATTTTCCATCTGTCTGTTTCGCCCTGGCAACCGGTGTCGGCAAGACCCGTCTGATGGGTGCGTTTATTGCCTATCTCTATCTGCATAAAGGAATCAAGAACTTCTTTGTCCTTGCGCCCAACCTCACTATTTATAAAAAGCTTATTGATGATTTATCGTTGCCGGCCAGTCCCAAGTATGTATTTCAGGGTATCGGTGAATTTACGACGAAACGCCCCCGCATAATTACCGGCGATAATTACCAGTATGCTTCACAGACAACTATGTTCGATTCCGAAGTCTATATCAATGTCTTCAATATATCAAAGATAAACGCTGAGACAAGGGGAGGAAATATGCCGCGGATCAAGCGGCTTTCGGAATATATTGGTGAATCCTATTTCAACTATCTTTCTAATCTAAACGACCTTGTATTGCTTATGGATGAATCACACCACTATCGAGCGGACAGGGGAATGGGGGTTATCAATGAATTAAATCCCATCCTCGGATTGGAATTGACGGCTACTCCACAGGTGGAACGGGGCCAACACACTATAAAATTCAAAAACGTGGTGTATGAATATTCGCTGGCAAAGGCAATTCCGGACGGATTTGTCAAAGAACCTGCCGTGGCTACACGCAAAGACTTTGATCCTTCGCATTACACCGATGAAGAGCTTGACAGAATTAAACTGGAAGACGGCATACGAATCCACGAGGACACTAAAGTGGCGCTGGATATATATGCGCGGGATAATAAAGTACAGCAGGTTAAACCTTTTGTGCTTGTCGTTGCTAAAGATACCAGCCATGCAGGCAAGCTGAAGGAACTGATTACTTCAAAGGCATTTTTTAAGGGAAATTATGCCGACAAGGTTATGGAAATTCACTCTGCTCAAAGAGGGTCTGAAAAGGAAGAAAATATTGCCCAATTAGTTTTACTGGAGAGTCCTGATAACAAAATAGAGATCGTAATCCACGTTAATATGCTCAAGGAAGGCTGGGATGTGACCAATCTCTATACGATTGTTCCTTTGCGGACTGCGGCGTCAACAACACTGAGGGAGCAGACTATCGGAAGAGGATTGCGTCTGCCTTATAACAAGAGAACCGGAAACGACAAGGCAGATAAACTGACTATTGTCGCACATGATAAATTTCAGGAAATCATAGATGAAGCGAACAAGCCCGGGTCAATTATCAAAAAAGAAAATATTATCGAGATAGATCCTGATGAGTTTGTCCGGAAAAAGGAAGTGATTACCTCGCTTTCAAGTATCGAAGAAAAAATGGAGGAAGCAAGGGCACGCATTGAAGATATTATAGAACCGGAGGAAAAAAGAAAGGCATGTATCAATCTGGAGCTAAGAAAGACAATCCTTGACACCCTTCCCGATCTGAACAAAGAGGCAAAGAATGTAAATGAACTGACAAGACCGGAAATCAAGGAAATTGCTGTCGAGAAAATAAAGCGCAAGATATACAGCGATCCTCAACAGTCTTTATTTATCAAAGAGACAATAGCGGAAGTTGAGAAGGCATATGATTCTGTTGTAAGTGATTTTGCTGACAATATTATCGAAATTCCAAGAATTATAATCCAGCAAAATGATGATGTGCTGTCAGGGTTTAAGGATTTTGACCTCGATACAGGAAATCTCAATTACCAGCCTGTATCTGAAGAGATTTTAGTAAAAAAGCTTCGTGAGCAGGAGAACAGCACGGATACCATTATAGGAAAAGGCAGGATTATTCCAGACAGTCTTGAAAATATCATTGTTAACGAACTTATTAACTTCCCGGAAATAGACTACGATAACCAGGCTGATCTGCTGTTTAAATTAGCGGGTCAGGCCGTTGAAAAATTCAGGTCGTATCTTGTTGAACTAAAGTTTCACCGTTTTTTACGAAAGTTTAAAGATCATACAAATTATTTATCTAAAAAATCACCAATTGGCATGAAAATTGAATCGCAATTCTTATGCCAATATTTATTGTTATTTCACTGAGTTATATCATTTTACCGCTTGCAACTCACACCTTTTTGTGGTATGAATTATAGCAGGTAACCTGCTAAAATTAACCCCAAAAGGAGTGAAATCTCATGTTTATTTTACACGATATTCTCAAACCACTTCAGAATGAATTTTCATCCAGTAAGCTTGGCAACCAACGCAGTAGATGGTTCGTCTATGCTCTGCTTTCATTCATTATCCCTTTTACCAGTTCTATCTCATCGAACATTTTTCGCTGTATGCATGCTTTTTTTGGAATTGATATCAATAAGCGCAAATTCTATACGTTCATGGCATCAACCAAGCTGCCCTGGGATAAACTCTGGTCAAAATTATGGAATACTATTCCGGAACCTCTAACTGATGGACGATTGCTGGTTGCCCTTGATGATTTTATCAACCCCAAGACCGGTAAAAAAATCTTTGGTTGTTCACACATTTTTGACCATGCCGCCAAGTCAAATCAGGCCAAGTACCCTTGGGCACAAAATGTGGTTCTCGTTGGTTTGCTCAAATGCATAAAGGGACGCTGGGCGTGTCTGCCTCTTGCCCATAGATTTTATCTGCCGCAAAA
>Ga0255365_10143_pt1 | contig 17664 bp, 18 predicted proteins | sample ANMaggSeSYBR01J3_FD_182089 | JGI IMG/M metagenome (GOLD analysis project Ga0255365, IMG submission 182089) | Sediment cell enrichment communities from methane seep in Santa Monica Basin, California, United Staets - ANME aggregate JGI... | ecosystem: Environmental > Aquatic > Marine > Cold seeps >... | reverse complement strand
AACACCGGCGACGGCTATCTACCGTTTCAGCCCGAAATCGGTTACACCCCCACCGATCGGGACGAAATCTTTTTTAAATTGGGATTTACCGCCGGTAAGGGCCTTGGCGAGGACGCAGCGTTTAACCTGGCGCCCTGGGCGGCCCCGACCGAAGACGACGTGAAGGACATCAACGGCAGGAACCGGGACTATCTGCTCGAAGCGTGGTACAAGCACACCTTTGAATTCACCGAGAACAACACACTCGGCCTCACCTTCGGCATCCTCGATGCCACCGGTTACCTCGATGAGAACGCCTATGCAAATGACGAATACACCCAGTTCATGAACGAAGCCCTGGTCAACGGCCCCAACGGATTTGCACCTTCCTGGGATATGGGGGGTGCCTTTCAGTGGGCGTACAATGCAGTTACCCTTAACGGCATCATCATGCAAATCGGGGAAAATGATGACGGCAATGAATATACCTTTGGCGGTCTTCAGTTCGGCTATACCCTTGAAACCGGTTTGGGTGAAGGCAACTACCGCTTGATCTTGGAGTGGGGAAGCGAAGAGTTTCTCAATCCGGAAGGTGACAGTCTATATGGCAGGGAGCTGGTGTTTCTGTCATGCGATCAGCAATTCGGTGATATTTTCGGTGGTTGGATTCGTTTCGGATGGGGGACGGATGACTGTTGCGTGACGTATTCGAATCTGTACTCCGGCGGGATCAATATCAGTGGCAGCCTGTGGGGACGCGAGCAGGACAATTGGGGCAACGGGTACGGCTACATCGACGGTGGCAATGACGAGATCGAATCCACCCAGGTATTCGAAACCTATGTCAATTTCGGCTTGAGCGAATATTTCGCCCTCACCCTGGATGTTCAATATATGGTTGATGATTATTTCGACACCAGCAACGATCCGAAGGGCTGGGTCCTGGGTATACGGGGCGTTACGGAATTTTAGTGAAACAGGAAAATCATAAAAATGAGCAGAAACCCTCCCGGCTGTCCTTTCCACTTGCCATGGCGCAAGACGGTGAAACGGTTCGAATTGTATCCGTACGTCGCGGGCGAAACATTCAGGAAAGGCTGCTCAGCATGGGAATTCAGGTGGACGATGTTATTGAGGTTGTGCGGTGTCAGAACAGAGGGGCCGTATTGATTTCAAAGGAGAATAACCGCTATGCGCTTGGTGGTGGCATGGCGCTAAAAATTCACGTGATAAAGGAGAAGTAAACAATGACAAACACACTGGCGGACATGTCCGTGGGAGATCGGGGCCGAGTCACCGGCTTTGAAAAAGGGTTCGAGAAGTACCGAAAAAAACTTCTGGCTATGGGACTCATCAAGGGCACCGAATTCACCATAAACCGGCTTGCCCCCATGGGTGATCCGGTTGAAATTGAAGTGCGCGGTTATAATCTAAGCTTGCGCAAGGACGAAGCGGCAGCGCTTTTTGTGGAAGGAGTATAAAAAATGAGCGATTTTACCATTGGCGTGATGGGTAATCCCAACTGCGGAAAAACAACATTATTCAATGCCCTGACCGGGGCAAAACAACGGGTTGGCAACTGGCCGGGAGTTACCGTAGACCGCAAGGTGGGATCCTACCGGCACGGACGACATCGAATTGAGGTTGTTGATACACCGGGTATCTATTTCCTCTCCGCCGCTTCGGTGGATGAGGAGGTCGCCCGGGATTATGTCCTCTCCGGCGAAGCCGATCTCATCGTAAACATTGTCGATGTTTCCAATATCGAGAGAAACCTCTACCTCACCACCCAGTTTCTGGAGATGCGGGTTCCCCTTTTGATCGCCCTCAACATGATGGATATTGCCAAAGAGCGGCGGATCGAAATCGATGTGGATGGCCTGGCCAGGCAGCTCGGCTGTCCGGTTATTCCACTGGTTGTCGTAAAAAACCAGGGCGTCTCCCAGCTTAAAGATGCCATCAATAAAGCGGCGCCTGAAAAAAGCCGATCAACGGCCGACATTTCCTATCCGGTTGAAATTCAGGAGGCAATGGCGGAGCTGCTGCCCCTTGTTCAAGAAGTAGCCGATACCAAAAAATATGAAGCAAACTGGCTGGCACTCAAGCTGCTTGAAAATGACGAACTGGCAGTGACAATGGTTAGCCGTGAGGCGCTCACAAAAGCATTACAGTTACAGAAAACCATTGAGGATAAGCTTGATGACGACGCCGACATTCTCATCGCCTCCTCTCGGTATGGATTTATCAACTGGCTGACCAAAGACACGATCAAAAAAACCGGTCAGGTAACAGACTCGATTTCCGACAAACTCGACCAGGTGGTCCTCAGCCGGGTTTTTGGGATCCCCATTTTTCTGCTGGCCATGTACCTAATGTTCATGTTTACCATCAATCTTGGCGGCGCCTTTATCGATTTCTTCGATATCTTTGCCGGCACCATCTTTGTGGACGATTTCGGACAACTTCTGGAAGCCATAAAAACACCCACCTGGCTGGTCACCATCCTGGCCGGCGGCATCGGTGGCGGCATCCAGACCATGGCGACCTTTATTCCGCCCATCGGTTTTATGTTTCTCTTTCTCTCCTTTCTCGAGGACTCAGGATATATGGCCCGGGCCGCTTTTGTCATGGACCGCTCCATGCGCGTCGTCGGTCTGCCTGGTAAATCCTTTATTCCCATGCTGGTCGGCTTCGGCTGCAACGTCCCTGCCATCATGGCGACCCGAACGCTGGAAAATGAGCGCGATCGCACCCTGACCATCATGATGAACCCCTTCATGTCCTGTGGCGCCCGGCTGCCGGTCTATGCCCTTTTTGCCGCCGCCTTTTTCCCCACGGGCGGCCAGAACCTGGTCTTTCTGCTCTATCTCATCGGTATCGGTTTTGCAGTCATCACCGGCCTGGTGCTGAAGCATACCATACTCAAGGGTGAAATAACGCCCTTTGTCATGGAGCTGCCTCCTTACCATGTGCCGACGGTAAAAGCGGTTCTCCTGCGTGCCTTCGAGCGGTTGAAAACCTTTCTGTTCAAGGCCGGCAAGGTGCTGATCCCGGTCATCATGGTGCTTGCCTTCCTCAATTCACTGGGTACCGACGGCACCTTCGGCAATGAGGATAGTGAGAATTCAGCCCTTTCCTCGATCAGCAAGACCATTACGCCCGTGCTCAAACCCTTTGGTGTTACCGATGAGAACTGGCCGGCCACGGTAGGAATCTTTACCGGAATTTTTGCCAAAGAGGCGGTTGTCGGTACGCTCGATTCCCTGTATGGGAGCATGGACGCCGCGGCGGCAGGCGAAGAAGAGGAAGAAGGGTTCAGCTTCTGGGGCGCGATCGGCGAATCATTTGCGACCATTCCAGCCAACCTGTCGGATATGGCCGGCACGTTTCTGGATCCCCTGGGTCTTTCGGTAGGTGATGTGAGTGATATGGCGACCGCTGCGGAAGAACAGGAAGTCAGTGTGGGGACATTCGGTTCCATGGTTACCTTATTCGGCTCCAAGGTCGCGGCCTTTGCCTACCTGCTTTTTGTCCTGCTCTACTTTCCCTGCAGCGCTGCCATTGCCGCCGTGTACCGGGAAACCAACCTGAAGTGGACACTGTTCGCCGGTTTCTGGACAACCTTCATGGCCTATTTTGCCGCGGTTGTTTTCTATCAAACGGCGACCTTTGGCAGTCATGCGACAAGCTCCATGATGTGGATTGCCGTCATGCTGATCACCTTTGCGGTTGTCATTGCGATAATGAAAATGCTTGGCAGGAAAGACCAGGCGGAGGTGGCGCTTGCCGCCGGCGCCAGGGCCTGAACCGGTTAGGTATATAGGTTGAAGGTCGTTCGTAAACCATGCTTTCAGCGGGTGTAAATCACGGCTGTTGGTAAATGGCAGTCATTTATTCCTTATCACTGGGATTTTAAGATCAGGTGTCAGGAGGGAGGAACGTAAAAGCGGAAACCCAAAACCTCATACCGTCACGCCCATGCTGGATTTGTGGGTTCGCAAGGGGAAGATGAAAAAACACGACGGTAACCTTGGATGCCAGAAAGGATGTTGCAAGTGTGACCCGGCAACCATAGAAACCTATGAATGGATCGATTAACTCTACAGATATCCGTACCGGGCTTGTTATCGGTATTCACAAGAAGGAGCTTGGTTTCGGCCGGCAGGTAGCTGCAATTTTACCGGAAACCTATATCAGGATCATCCAAATCGACCAGGGTTTGCCGCAGCAGAAATCATTTAATGGCAGGGGGTATTATTATAGTGCCTTTCACCGGGAAATCTACCTGCAGCTCCATCAACAGGTAAAAAGCAAGATTGACCTGCTGATTGATCTGCATACCGGTATCAACGAACCCGGCTGCTGCGCGGATATTTTTTGCAGCGATAAGCACCTTTTGGGCCGGATTAAAGAAACACTGAATGAGAGTAGGATGAACTTTTTTGATCATTCACAAGCGGTACGGTTGTATAAAATTACAACTGTTTCTTCCAAGGAGCATGCCGCATCCAGCCGTTTCCCTGTTTGTCATACAATTATTCCCCACACTGTCTGGGAATCAGCTCAATATTCCTACGTCGGTCTCGAGATTTACCTGCAGGAGGCCGGAAAGGGTAAACAGGCTGACTGGGTTTATGGCACCGGGCTTGTCGAAAGTATAATCAAGGCAAAACAAGAACGATTATAGACAGATCATGGCAACCGATAAAAAATAAAGCGCCAAGCTGGGTTGGGCACCGGGTGAAAGTGAGTCGAGTCGACTGAAATAACTTAGGAGGCCAAGCGAATGGTAAACACACTGGCACCAATCTGGGATATTCCCGTAGAATTCAAATGTCCGATTATTGGCGCTTGTTTGACGGCCGATGAACACCGAAAAGTCTTAAAACGAACGAGGCACCGAACCAAGGAGCTAAAATCACACCAGATGCATTCCATTATCATGGGCCATCTCGGCAACGAAAACAAGGTTTCACAAAAAGTGGATCGCTACCTGAAGTATAAATATCGCCGGGAAATCACCAGGTATGCCGGCCTGGATTCCGAGAACTTCATGGACACCTGGGAGCAGTGCTTTAGGGCTGGAAAGCCGGAGGGGATTTTTTTTGAGGGGCGACTCGACGGGATTTGGCCAATGATGATTTGGCCGGGATCTTTGGGAACATCCATATGTTGTCCCACGCCAATTTGCACCATGTGATGGCTGCCAGGCGCGAGATTGGGCGGCAAAAGGAAGCGAATGCCACATTGGATAGACGACTAAAAAGGCAAAAAAAGCAGATCCGAAAACTGAGCAAGGAAAGGGTCGATTTAAAAACAAGCTTACACGGATTACAGATACAACGAAAAAAAGCGGCCCGGCGAGATGGTGGCAAAATGGACAGGGCGAATGGCGTTCATGTACTTGAAACCGAAATCAAGCGGTTGAAAGCTGAGAACAGCGTACATCAAGCCCGGAATCAGCGTTTAATAAAAGCGAAGGATCGATTAGAGTCCGATTACGTCGCCTTGCAAGCAACCAATGAACAGTTGAGCGAAGAAATCAACCGACTTGTCTCTCAGGTTGCTTATTGTGGGAATAGCCGAAATCTGCTGTGTGGAGAACAAATTTCGAAAGATTGTGATGGACAATGTCCTACGGGTCAGGTGTGCATCAGAAAGGTGCTCCTCGTCGACGGCATGACGAAGATGAAGCACTTTTATCGTGGCCTGATCGAATCGAATGGCTGTGAATTCGACTATCATGATGGATACATCAGCAAGGGGCCGCGAAATCTTGAGGCGCGGGTCAAACGAGCCGAACTGATTCTGTGTCCGGTGGACTGCAACATCCACGGCGCCTGTCATAAGGTCAAGGGATTGTGTAAAAAACACGATAAGATGCTGAAAATACTTCCCAGCTCAAGCTTAACCTGTATTTCCAATGCATTGGCGGAGAATTCACCATCATTGAATTAACCCGTCCCAAGGGAGAATGGTTGCACACGACACAATGAATCGAATTATCTAAAAAAGCCAAAGGAGGCCGCCATGAGTGCCAATTTCAAAATCGTATCAAAAAAGATTAACGGCAGTAGCCTTGTATTGCATTTAAGCGGAGATTTTGACGGCACTTCCGCCTGGGAACTGATCGATACCATCATGGTTCGGTACAACGGAGATGGAGAAGTTGTGATTCATATCGAAAATCTTCGTAATGTTTTTCCTTTCGGGGTATCCCTTTTAGAAAACCTGCTGACCGAAACGGTTGTCCCGTTTCAGCGTGTCCTGTTTGTCGATGGGAAGCGCATCGTTCGGGGAAGGGAAGGAATTCGATTATTTCCCCAAGGAAAAAGTCCTAAAATAAAATCCCGGTGTGGTTGTGATGACATGTGCGCCGAATGCGGATGTGGACATTCGAAATGTTCTTTTAACACAGTTCGGTCGGCATAATTAGACGAAACGAACAGATTTACTTGAACATACTACCAATAAGAGATGATATGACAAAATACGGAAAACGCGTTTACAGTGATTGGACCATTACGACCCATACCGTCAATTCTTACAAAAATAGGGTCGCCGACCCGGGATTGAATTCAAGCTGGATGACATCCGTCCAGAACAACTGGCTAAAGAGGTTGTGGCGCTTCAATTTGGGGGACATCGTCATTAATTGACATTGGTCCGGCTTGACGGTTGACATTACCAAGCGTTCGTGTATTCTGTACGTGTGAGTACAGAAAAAAACAACATAACCCAAAGGCGATTTTCCGAGCTGGCCAGGCTGGGGGAGCAGGTTTTTCACGCGGGCGATCTTGCCGTATTGTGGCGCATCAGCAAGCCGAACACTTTATATACAACCCTTAAGCGATACACGGATGCCGGTTTGCTTTTCCGGGTATTCAAAGGTCTGTACTCGATAAAACCATCGAAAGATATTGACCCGCTATTATTGGGGATTAAAGTCCTGCATAGGTTTGCGTATGTAAGCACGGAGACTGTGCTCGCCCGCCACGGTATTATTCTGCAAGACATTCATTATATAACGATTATCTCCTCAGTATCAAAAAGATTCAAGGCGGGCGGCAACGATTATCGCTGCCGTCGTCTGACCGACCGGTTTCTCTATCAAAAAACCGGAATCGAGGTTTCAGGGGGAATAAACAGTGCAACTCTGGAGAGAGCGGTGGCGGACATGCTTCACTTTCAGCCCAATTATCATCTTGATAACCGGAAAGCTGTTGATTGGCCACGCGTGAAAAAACTTCAATTACGGTTGGGTTACAAGTTGCGTACCCAAAATTATGTTACTGCCAAGTAGAAAAGAGACGATTCACAGGGCATGGTTATACCGTTTGCTCACCGCTGTTTGCGATAGCAGCCATCTCGCGGGTGTTCTGTATTTCAAGGGCGGCACATGCGCGGCAATGCATGGTTTTCTTGACAGGTTTTCCGTTGATCTGGATTTTGATTATGTGGGAGAGGATGTAGATATTCCCAAAACCCGCGCGGCGCTGGAGGCAATTTTTAATGATCTTGGTTTGACTATTGCGGACAGCAGCTCAAAAGTTCCTCAATATTTTCTGAAATATCCGAACAAGCCAAACGAAAGAAATACCCTGAAGCTTGACGTCACCACATTTCGCGTTAGGGCAAACAAATATGAACCGGTCAGGCTGGTTGATATAGACAGGATTGCCTATTGTCAGACAAAAGAAACCATGTTCGCCAACAAGCTCGTGGCCACCATGGAGAGATTTGATAACAATGGAACCTTAGCTGGCAGAGATATTTACGACATTCACTATTTTTTTATGCAGGGCTTTACCTATGACGAGGATGTTATAGCGGAAAGGCGCAAGACCGATTCGCGAGCCTATATCCATGAACTAACCCTGTTTTTGGAAAAGCATTTAACCCAGACCATAATCGATCAAGACATTAACACGCTTCTCCCATCGGAAAAATTCAGGCGTATAAGGAAGTTATTAAAACAGGAAGTGTTGATGTTTTTAAAAAATGAAGGAGTCATCAATACAAAAAACGTCCCTCCTTGAGGCTTTTTCGTTTTTTTTTGCATTTAGGCTCATCCTTATATTTTTTCACCAGGTCCCTCTATTTGGATATTCATTTTTTCATGATTTTACTTTGCTTAGAGTTAGTTTGATTAGTCTTGTCCATCGAATCATGATTTTCAAATTAAAAAATTATCTGCCGTCTCGGAATTCCTATATTTGGAATCCAAACGATGTGTATTTACACTTCCAAACAATATGTGCTAAAATTCATTTCGTCTTTTACTCCTTTCGATGGGAGGGATTGTCAGTTCGTCCCTGCACTATCCTTACGACAAGGAGATCTTTGTCTTATTACGGAACAATCTAATAATTGTGATACGCCTTGACTGAATATCAAAGGGAATCGTTAGAATACGGAGAACCAAATCAAAATGAACAGCTTGAAAACACGTTTAAAAAGTGGAGAGACTCTGATCGGTTCACTTGTGACGCTGGCGTCAGCTGACGTTGCGGAAATCATGTCACTCGTAGGGTTTGATTATTTATGGATAGACACAGAACATGCCCCGATAGATTTCGTTCATTCTCAAATGATGATTCAGGCTGTGGGTGGTCGCTGCCCTTGCCTTGTGCGGATACCGGAGAATGACGAGGTATGGATTAAAAAAGCACTGGATACCGGATGCGACGGCATTGTGGTACCGCAAGTCAAGTCGGCGGCGGAAGCCAGAAAAGCCATCGAGTATTCTCTCTATCCCCCTCTTGGCAGGCGCAGTGTCGGTATATCGAGAGCCCACGGCTACGGGATGTCATTTCAAGAATATGTCGGAGCAGCGAATGAAAAGCTGACCATTGTACTGCAAGTGGAGCATATCGAGGGCGTACAAGCCATCGAGTCCATTCTGGAGGTCCCAGGCATTGATGCCATTCTCATCGGGCCATTTGACCTGTCAGGCAGCCTTGGCGTCCTGGGGCAGATAACACACCCACAGATTCAGGATGCGATGGAAGAGGTGCGACGGCATTGTGAAAAAGCGGGTGTTCCGGTAGGGATATTCGCAGTAGATGCGGAGTCTGCAAGGGGTTTTATTGTGGAAGGGTATAATCTTATTGCTCTGAGTATGGACTCGTTTTATTTATGGCAGTCTGCGAAAAGGGCATTAGGTGAAGTCCGGGACAAAAACGCATAGAAGGTATCATGGATTTCGAGATTGGAAAGAAAATCATTGAAAATATATCCAGAGTTATTGTGGGAAAAAATGATTCGCTTGAACTCCTTATGGTCGCTCTCCTTGCCGATGGCCATGCCCTGCTGGAAGATGTGCCGGGTGTTGGAAAGACCTTGATAACAAAGTGCCTTGCAAAAAGTATCAGGGGATCGTTTAAACGAATCCAGTTCACCCCGGACCTGTTGCCTGCGGATATTACCGGATTCAATGTCTATGATCAGAAGAGCGGGCAGTTTAAATTTCAGGCAGGGCCGGTTCTGACAAATATCCTCCTGGCGGATGAGATCAATCGAGCAATTCCGAGAACCCAGTCAAGTCTCCTCGAGAGCATGGAGGAACGCCAAGTAACCATTGACGGTAAGACCTATCCGCTTCCGAAGCCGTTTTTGGTGCTGGCGACACAGAATCCCATTGAACTTGAGGGTACCTTTCCCCTACCGGAGGCACAGCTGGATCGTTTTCTGCTTAAAATCAGCCTGGGCTATCCCAGTAAGGCGGAGGAAATGGCCATATTGGAAAGATTTCAGAAAGATGACCCGCTCATCTCCCTGGAACCCGTTGCCGACCCTGAACAACTTACCCATATGCAGGAAGGACGCAAAGAGATAAGGATATCCACCCCGATTCGTGAGTATATTACCGACATTGTGGTTGCCACCCGGCATCATGAAAGTCTGCGTTTCGGATCGAGCCCAAGGGGTTCATTGGGGTTGATGCGTGCCGCCCAGGGACTTGCGGCCCTAAGAGGCCGCAGTTATGTGGTCCCCGATGACATTAAAGAGCTGATACTACCCGTTCTGGGTCATCGAATTATTTTGAGTGAGAAGGGAAAACTCAGCGGGGAAAGCCCCGAGCATACCCTTGAAGAAATCATCTCCCGAATCCCGGTGCCGCAATAAGAATAAGCGAATGAGACCCCCATTACTTGAAGCACCCTCATCTGTCTTCCTGGTATTTTTCGTTCAAGCCTTTATGCTCCTCTGCCTGTTTATTGCTCTGATTTATAACGTAACGGAATTGACACTCTTTGCCCTCATCGTTCTTGCCGTGGGTCTAATTGCTTATCTCTGGAGCCGGGCAAGCCTGAATAATGTCAAATGCAAAATAGCGCTTAATCGGGCCAGACTGTTTCCCGGCGAGAAACTGAAAATAGGCATTCGGGCCATTAATTCGAAGTTACTCCCGGTACTGTTCAAAGTCGATCTTTTCGCTCCCAGAGCGATTGTCTCATCTGATACGGGTCAATGGATCAGCGAAGAGACCGGTCTTCTCTGGTACCAGCAAGCTGTTTTTTCTAGGGAGTTTTTTCCAGACAGGAGGGGTGTTTACGACCTTGGTCCTCCGATACTGAGAGCAGGAGATCTCTTCGGATTTTATTTCAGGAGAAAGACGATAATGGAACGATTTGAGGTCGTTGTTTATCCCCGGATCGTTAACATACGACCTGTTATACTCCCTAAAAGAGAGTTTTTCGGTATCCCCGGGGCAAAGAGTCCGGTGGAAGATCCGGTATTTGTTTTCGGGACACGCGACTATCAACCGGGAAGGCCGGCGCGAGGAATCCATTGGAAGGCGAGCGCACGACACAATCGGTTGCAGGAAAAGCTCTGTGAACCTGCCGAACAGGAAAAAATACTTTTCCTCCTCGATGTCGATCAGTTTGAAAATGAACCGGCCAGGGAAGACTTTGAAAGATTCCTGGAGGTTATCGCCTCACTCATCCTTCAAATGGATCGTCGCGGTATTGCCGTCGGATTTGCCACAAACGGCAAAATCCTTGGCGGAGGGCCAAAGATCATACCCATCTCAAGAAGTCCCCTGCAGGTGGCTGCCATCCTTGAAGCCCTTGCCAGGATGGGCGCTGAGAAAATCGCCCCTGTAACGCACATTCTATCGAGAGGTTTTCAGATCCCCTGGGGAACTAGCAGTATCTATTTTTCTTATCAACTATCAGAACAAACTCGCTTTGCTGCCGCATTCATGAAACATAGAAATATTTCCATTCGATTTGTCGTGGCGAAAAAATCTAACGACTTTGATATGGATGGGGACCTACAAGAAGAAGATACCATTTACCTGGAAAGCATTCTCGCCCCGGAGAATCCTAAAAAATGATAAACCCAAAAAGTCTTCTCCTGATCCTTTCATCCAGTGGAATGGTGCTAACCTGCTTTTATGCCTGCACATCCTTTATCTTTGCATGCCTCTCCCAAAAACCGGTTTCCGTGTTTGAAGCTACCATGATTCTTCTTGTGGCAAGCCTGATCACCTACATCCACCACCAGAGGGGATGGCGCCGGGTATATGTATCCGGTCTTCATTTAATGGGATTTTTATTTGCCTCCTTACGACTCTGTTATCGCTATTACGAACTCGACTTTCCCTTCTGGCGTTTTGGTTGGATTCCGGAACTGTTTATGCATGAGCGCGTAGCTGCGGAGTGGCCCATCCTGATCTTAATCCTCCTGTGCGTCTGGATCCTTTGGTTTTGCGGGATTCGGATGATTACAAGACCAACCGATCAGGCAAAGATCAGCCACCGTTTCGATCTGGGACTTGCATTTTTACTTCTCCTGCTCCTTATTAAACTTATTATCGCGGTAAAAGGCGCTTCCATTCCCATGGAACATTCATCTGCAAAGTCTATCATTTCCTTTTTTATACTGGGTCTCTTCTCGATTGGCCTTGTCCATACTCGCAGCCCTTCTCAAACCGGTGGTGTCATATATTTAAAGGGTGCAGGAATTGCCTTGACCTTTACGTTTATCACCCTAATGTTGGGCGGCGGGTTGTTCATTCTTTTTTTACCGGAACTTCAAACTTTTGCCGAGGCAAGCTTCGGCCTACTCGGAGCCGTGAAAAGGCCCATGGAGCAGATTTTAATTGCGCTATCACGTGTTTTCCTTGAAAGCGGTTTCCGTCGCAAATTGGGGGAGGGACCGACCGGCGGTGATCTGCCAACAATAAACCGGTCAGGAGGAGAGCTCGGAATCCTTCATTACCTCTTTATAGGTATAACAATAACGATACTGCTGGCTATGGCCGGTTTCATACTCTACCGTCTCTTAAAATGGCTCTTTTCAAAGATAAAATGGTTTTTTTTAGAGACGTTGGAGGAAAAAGATAAAAAGGGTATATGGGAACCTCTATTATTTTTTATCTACTCTGCAAAGAACCTCTTTTCGATTCTCTGGAACAAAATTTTAGATAATCCCGATACATCTCGAGCAGCAGAAAAATTTTATAAACGCCTCCTGCGTTGGGGCCGGTTCAGCGGCTTGGGTCATGCTGCTACTGAGACACCGAAAGAATACGGGATTCGGCTGGGGAATCGATTTCCTCAAATTAAAAAAGAGATTAAATATATTATTCATATGCACGATGAGGCCATATACGGATGCATTTTCCCTGACCGTCATCAAACATCCCGTGCAAAGCTTGCCTTGAGAAGAATTCGGAATCCCCTCTTGTGGTTCGCCCGAATTAAATCACTTTGTTTTGAAAACCGTTTTTGATCTGTGCTGACATTATCTCCCAAAATATAGGTTGGGCAGCCAGAGGGATATCCCAGGAAACATCATCACGATGACCAGGCCGACTATCATAACCAGTACAAACGGCACAATCGAGCGATAAATATCCGCCAAGGAAACCTCCTTGGGTGCCATCGCCTTCATCAGAAACAGGTTGTAGCCAAACGGTGGCGTCATGTAGGCTATCTGGCAGGTTATGGTATAGAGCACACCATACCAAATCGGATTGAACCCCAGAGTGATGACCAGGGGGACATACAGCGGCGCAACAATGATGAGCATGGCCGTATCGTCCAGAAACATCCCCATCAGGAGATAGGACAACTGCATCATGATCAGCACGCCCCACGGGCTGAGACCCCACCTTTCGATAAATAGAGATTTGATCGCATGCACGGCGCCAAGACCGTCGAAAACAGCACCAAAGCAGAGTGCCGCCAGAATCACCCACATGAACATGCAGCTGACACTCAGCGTATTCTTTAATGTCTCATCCAGTACCCGCCGGTTTAACCGGCCCTTGGCAATAGCTGCAATGGTCGTTGCCGCCGCACCGGCTGCCGAACATTGCACGAGACTGGTGATCCCCAGCAGGAAAAGCCCCGTCATGGAAAAAATAATGGCCAGGGGAATGATCCCGGCCCTGAGCAGTCGCAACTTCTGCCCCCAGGTTATTGTCTCTCGCTCTTCCCGGGATAACGCTGGACCCAAGTGGGGCTGAAGTCTGCATCTGATATAGATATATGCCATAAACAAGCCTGCTAACAAAAGACCGGGGAAAACACCGGCCAGCCATAGCTGGCCCACGGATTGCCTGGCGATCATGCCATAGAGAACAAGCACCACGCTGGGCGGAACCATGATGCCCAGGGAACTGCCCGCCTGGATGACGCCGGTAACCATGACCTTGTCATAGTCTCGCTTAAGCATTTCCGGCAGAGCGAGACTCGCGCCAATGGCCATGCCGGCGACGCTCAAGCCGTTCATAGCGGATACGGCAACCATGAGCCCCATGGTTCCGATGGCTAAACCACCAGAGACTGGACCAAACCAGACATGGAACATTTTGTAAAGATCGCTCGCTATTCCCGACTCGGAAAACATATACCCCATATAGATGAACAACGGCAGGGTCAGAAGCACATACCAGTTCAGTAAAGTAAAAGCCGCGGCGTAGGGCATCTCCGCAGCGCCCTTGCCCCACAGCATCAACGCAAACAGCGTGGCCACGCCACCAATAGCACCGAAAACACGCTGCCCAGTGAGCAGCATGAGCATCATCGAGGTGAATATCAGCACGGCGATCATTTCATAACTCATGCTATATTTTCTCCCCCCTCGCCGTTGCCAAATCTTTGAACCATGTCGATATTGCCTGTAACATCATCAGCAGAACGCCGATCCCCATAATAATTTTGATGGGAGCCATATACGGCGCCCACGCTGTCCGATTTCTTTGCCCATACATGACAGCGTATTCAATGCTGGAATAGGCGCCGACGAGGAGAAACACCAGGTAGAAGATCAGGAAGAGACCGGTAATCACGTCAACTCTAGCCTTTTTCTTTTCCGACCACCGGCCATATAGCAGATCCATTCTAACATGCCCTTTGAGCATCATGGAGAATCCACCGCCAAGCAGCCAATAAGTGGCCATCGTGAACTGTGACATCTCCATGGACCATATGAGTGGCTTATCGAAGATGGTCCTGGATATAGGTTCGTACAGCAGGAGTCCGATCATAACGAAGACCAGATACATGGTGACCGTGCCCACCACCGTGTTCACTGCATCAACAGATCGCACGAAGATTTTTACTGCTTTAGGCATCCTTGCCCCTTTGCTTCTTTGCTACCTTTACCCATAATTGAATTGAGCGATTTTTAACTCAGGGTGTTAGAGGGTTGCCTTCCCTGGCCGGTTCTACTTTGAAGCCAGGGAAGGCCATCGCTATGCTATAATGAATGCTTGATGCCCCATTCATTAGTACCGGTAGGGAGGACCGGCGTCTTTCATGGTTTGGGCGTATTCTTTGAGTATTTTTACTACCTTGGCACTCCTGGGGCTCTTTTTGGCCGTCTCGTCCCAAAATTTAAGGGCGGCATCTTCCACGACCTTCCACTCTTCAGCGGGGATCGAGGTGAGCTTCAGTTTTCCGCCCTTGGTGCGGTAATGCGCTTCACCCCACCAGTACCAGTGTTGCCGGTAGTAGTGCGAGGCGTCCATTTGAAGACGGAACAAGGTCTTCAGGTGCTCCGGCAGGGCGTTCCATGAATCGGAGTTGGCATAATACGAACCCGCCCAGGCACCGGAGATGGGATTAGTCAGATAATATTTGGTGACATCCGCCCATCCGACCGTATAATCCTCGGTGATGCCGGACCAGGCAACACCGTCCAGTTCACCGGTTTGAACGGCCATCTCAATGTCCTCCCAGGGCAGGGACATCGGGACGACGCCGAATTGTTGCATGAACCGGCCCCCGGTGGGAAAACTGAACACTCTCAGACCCTTGAGGTCTTTAAGGCTTCGGATCGGCTTGGTGGTAGCGAAATTGCATGGGTCCCAGGCGCCGGCGCTCAGCCAGGTGACACCTTTAATTTCAGAAAAGGCTTCCTCCCAGATTTCGTTCAGCCCAAGCCAGTTAAACAGCACGGGAACATCCAGTGAGTAGCGTGACGCGAAAGGGAAATAAGCCCCAAACACAGACACATCGACAGGCGCCGCGATGGAGTCATCATCACTCTGGACGGCGTCGATCGTTCCCTTCTGCATGGCTCTAAACAGCTCTCCTGTGGGCACCAGTTGATCGGCATTGTACAGTTCAATCACCATCTCTCCGTTAGCGGCTTTATTGAACGCATCGATTGCCGGTTTGCAGACATGCGCGGACAGAGCCGCACCGGCATACGTTTGCATCCGCCACTTGATGGTCGTTTTTTTTGCGGCATGCACAAAGGGTGCATTTACCGCGGTGGCTGCCACCGCAGCTGTTCCCACTCCTGCTTTCTTGAGAAAATCACGTCTTTTCATTTTACCTGTCTCCTTTCATGGGGTTTGGGGTTTAGGACCTCGGCAAAAAAATAAATGCATCCGCCACGGCGGACTTGTCTTTCAGCTCATCTTCGGTGTTGCATCCACCGACACATATCCAGATATGTATCGGCAGATGCGCCTTGAATATGAACCAAAGTCCGGCGCAATCTGGTCCATTTATTATTTGCCGCGACCCTTAGGGCTCGCGAAAAAATAACTTCACATTTTAAGCGCCGATGCATCCCGCCTGGCTGCGTTGTGAAAGCTCGGAATCCGCCGCGGCGGATTCCTGCGCTTTCGCGCCTTGCCAGGTGGGCGCCTCAACACTAAAAATTGCGAACTTATTTTTGCGCGAACCCTTACATCCAGCCAAATCGAGATATGTATAACAAATTTAATATGAATTATCCACAATCAACAATACAAAAATCCATATTTCATAATTTTATAGGGCGACTTGCCACCATAACACAACCGCTTGATTCAACTGTAATGAAAGTATTCGGTCTAAACGGTTTAAAGTTATAGATGTTTATACAGCTCCAGATTAAAAAAAATCACTTTCGTGGTTATGAAAACTGCATTTTCTCGTTGCCAATCTCGTAAAGGCATGGACTTAATAACCGATTCGCTAAGAGGCCTTCGTCAAAAAACCGTGGCATATTAGATGGAATCTTTCTAATCTGTTTGATTACACTGCAAAATTAGATGTTGTCAAGTTTTTTTTATGCAGGGAAATGTATATCCGATAGAGGGATGAACTCACAGGCCGCTTCAACCGGATAGTGTCTAAATCCGGTAAAAATTCGGTTCCCCGCAAATCTCTCAACCAAAAAAGGGATTGACTCAGTTCATACACCCGTTATATTTTTTTTAATCTTGCTAAACACCAACTGAAAATGCCCGGTGAAATGATTGCGTCGAATGGTCCATCAGCCAACGGACCGGCAACTGACCGGGGGAATCGTTTTAAACCTAATAAGAAAGGATCGACATGTGCACGGCTAAACGCTTTTTAGATCGGGAATTCAACCTAGAAACCTGTTATGAACTTTTGCCGGAATGGCAAGGCCTTGATGTCCGTATCTCTCAGTTGAGCGGCGGAATAACCAATAAGCTGTACCGGGTTAAGTCAGAAAAAGGTGATTACACTGTTCGGATTTACGGTGATAAAACCGAGCTGTTTATCAACCGCGATTATGAAGCCCATGCAATAACAGAAATGTGCAGGCTTGGCGTCGCCGCACCCCTGATAAAATATATGCCCGAACGAGGCGTCACCATCGTTGAATTCATCGATGATGCCATCGTGTTGAAAAACGACCACTTTCTGGACAAATCGCTATACCCGAAAATCGTAGAGCCGATTCGAAAGATCCATTCAAGCGGCGTTGAGCTGAAGCAGGTGTTCAATCCCCTGTTGGAAGTGATGAAGATGTCCGCCATCCTTGCCAGGATCGATGTCGAATATAAAGAGTTTGATATTCCGGGCACCATCGAGCGCCTGGTCAAACTGTCCAGCATTATCAACATACCGGAAACCGAGTATACACCTTGCCATAACGATCTGCTGGCAGACAATTTTATTCTCATCAATGAAGACGCCAGAGACCGGTACGAATCCCCCATGTATCTCATCGATTGGGAATATGCCGGAATGGCACCCCTATATTACGATATCGCCGATATGTTCCAGGAGATCCTGGTACCCCGTGAGGCGGAAAAAGGCATCGTCGCGGAATACTGTAATGACGATAATTTTGATCGGACCCTTTTCTTTATCGATCTGTATAAACCGTTTCCGGATATCTACTGGTTCTTATGGAGCCTGATTCAGCTGAATATATCCAAGATTACCTTCGACTATTATAGCTACGGCAAAGAAA
>Ga0255365_10142_pt1 | contig 17746 bp, 15 predicted proteins | sample ANMaggSeSYBR01J3_FD_182089 | JGI IMG/M metagenome (GOLD analysis project Ga0255365, IMG submission 182089) | Sediment cell enrichment communities from methane seep in Santa Monica Basin, California, United Staets - ANME aggregate JGI... | ecosystem: Environmental > Aquatic > Marine > Cold seeps >... | reverse complement strand
GGTGCTGTCGAATGTCGCGATTCTTTACTGGAAAATCTGGGGGAAGCCAAACTGAAAACAAGAACTTATCTGGGCCAGGCCACCATAAAAGTTCGGGAGCTTCTTGCCCTTGATGTGGGCGATGTGCTTAAAATCGAAAAGGAAGCTGCGGACGATCTTGTTATGCAGATCGAAGGCAAAAGTAAATTCGCCGGTAAAATCGGAAAGTTCCGCGGGAACCGGGCCTTCAGAGTTACACGCAAAGCCACGTCAATGATATTATTCCATGCCTCAGAGAGAGCATCAAGCGCTCGCTCAATAATACGGTTCACGAGGCGTTGTTCGATCTGGGTCAGGGGCCGTTGGGGAATATACAACTCGGCATTGCTGCCACCAAGCATACGGTCGATAATCGGATAAATAATCAGCGGGCTGATCTCCATACAAATCTGCCCGTCAAGCGACGAAGCGTTCAACAACGAAAAAGAAGTGGGACTCGGCAACGAATAGGTAAATTCGGCAAATGTCAACTGTTCGGTACTGCGGACCTTTACCTCGATGATAGTCCTGAGGTACCCACTCAACGCCGCTCCAAAATTGCGGGCGAACCGCTCGTGCAGCCCCTCGAACGCCAACATCTGGTCCTTACTGACACGTTCAGGACGCTTAAAATCATAATTGCCGATTTCGGGTTGTTTTTCGTCTGCTCCCTGTGCGGAATCGCCTGATCCGCCTTCGCCCTCACCAACCTCGATCTGCCCTCCGGCAACCGCATTCAATAATGCATCAACTTCATCTTGATCAAGAACGTCGGCCATCGCCTGATTCTCCACAATTATCTGTCTATAAGGTACTTACGGAACCGGTGGTCAGGATTTCCCGATTCCTGAATCTGTCATCAAAACAGAGCCTGCCCATCTGTCACATTGTGTATTATCGGACATATCGCGAGCGAACTTTAACCCATCAGGGCTTATTTTTCGGGGATTTTTTTTAGATGGAAGGCGATGGGAGTATCTTTTTTATTAGTTATTTCTATTCGGCCGTGTTCGTCCGGAAGGTAATATATCAGTGGCCGATTGAATTTCAAGGATGGTATTTTCAGATCGTCCTCACTAATTTTCAATATCAGGTGAACGTCGCTGTTAATATACTTCTCCATATCTTCAGGGGTGCCGCGACATTGGATTTTATAATCGTCTAATTGCGTAATGTCCCCGATCACCACGTTGTATTTACCTTCCATACTATATGGTTTATTAATTACCAAACGAGGGCTTCTGATATCCGACTTAAGCAGTTCGCCTTTATGCAGCTTTAGCCTGACAGGGAACTCACTCACGCGATGAGGCAAAGTTACCCTGGCAATGACGGCGATCTCGGCCTGGACGGCCTGCGACCGCTGGGCTTCTGTTAAGTTTATACGAGCTTCAGCCGGTTGCCCATCAGGAACATAAGCGTTTATCGTTGTTGGACTAACGCTTTGCGGTATCAGTTCGATATTATCCTGATCATATACTTTGACTGACAACGGCTGCTGAGTCAGCCTGGTCAACCGCAGGTGCAGGCTTTCAGGTTTTGTACTAACGACCTGCAAATAGCTTTTGCCGTCCCGTGAGTCTAATTTTCCTTCAAGGACAGCCATTATCTGTATCCAGCGATTCTGCGTATGGGTACTGCCCAGATCGGTCCCGAACCTGGTGATGTCAATGATTTTTGACGTTATATATTTTTCACTGACTTCAAGTATCCTGCGGGTCGGTCCCTCGACAGTAAGTTTGACTGTTTTATGACTGTCCGGGATCAGATTACCCTGCTCGTCCAGGAATTGAACCAGTAGATTATCCGGCTGGGTAGGCAGTTCGATTGCCAGTTCCACATCAGTGTTCTGCGTGGACTCCCGCTCCGCAAAAACCCAAATAAGGCAGCTTAACAGGATAACGATTAGTACTGTTTTTACCTGCGCCTTCATTATGAATTACTCCGTTTTTTCCACAGCGGCCTTTGATTCATGTTTAGCATTAGTAGGGTGGGGTCTTACCCCACGCTGTTTTCTTTTAAAGTGGGAGACACACTCCGTGTGGCGATCTTATCGTGAACGCTTACGATTATAAGAGTTTTTCATCGACTTCATTCTTTTCAGGCGTTTCGGGCTTTCGTGGGCTTTTTGCGGGGTCGCCCTTTGTCACGGGCATCATCAGTTCAAGAAGCTGCTGTCGGAGTTGTTCGAGAGTCAGGAGACGAGCCAGTTTACCGCCTGCCGCCAGTCCGATTTGGCCGGTTTCTTCGCTGACTATTACCACTACGGCATCGGTTTCCTTACTCAACCCGATTGCCGAACGATGTCGCGAGCCTAACAGCCGATCATATTCGCCGTGTTCAGCCAACGGAAACTGCACGCCTGCCGCCGCCACCCGGCCCCGCCGGATTACCACTCCCATATCGTGCAGAGGTGAGCCGGGCCAGAAAATCGTATTCAGCAGCTCCGCTGTTACCCGTGCTTCGAGACGAGTACCGGTACCAACCATCTCTGCCAGCCCGACTTCTCGTTCGAGAGCGACCAGAGCGCCTATCTCCGAGCGGCTCAGCACCGCCACCGCATCCACAATCTCTTCGATTACATCCTTCATTTCCGGTACTGCCGTCCGTCCGAACCGCGCTCCGCTAAGCCGCATAAGCCCGCGACGCAATTCAGGCTGAAAAGCCACAACTGTTACCACCAGAACCGAACCCAAAAAATACGTGAACAGCAGTTCGATACGGTCCAATTCCAACCTGTCTGTCAGCAGGCTGATCACCCCGAAACCCAACAATACGAACACAACCCCCTTGAAAAGGATTTCCCCGCCTGTTCCGCGCAGAAAGCGCATCACCGAATACACCACGAAACCGATCAGCAGCAATTCGATCAGCATCGGGATCAAATCGTAGGAATCCCATACATATTGCAGGTATCTTAAAATCATCTACTTGACCAGGCGGCTAACAGGAATGTTTCATTCCGGGCCGGTTATGCTCCGCTGTTTGTCAAACTCGTTGCCTTGAAAGGTCTGTCCGAGATAGGCCTTGCGAACCAGCGGATTATTAATCAGTTCTTTCGGCTCACCGTACGCCAGGACTTTCCCTTCGTTCATTATATACCCGTGATTGACCACTTCCAGGGTGCGTTCCACGTTATGGTCAGTGATCAAAATACTGATACCCTTGTCCTGCAGGTGAAAGATTTCCTTTTGGAGGTCTTCTACCGCAATGGGGTCAACCCCACTAAAGGGTTCATCCAGCAAAATCAGTGATGGGTTTGTTACCAGCGCCCGGGCGATCTCGAGTTTTCGTCTTTCTCCGCCGCTGAGCAGCCGTGCCTGTTGTCGTCGTACATGGTTCAGGCCAAATTGAATTATTAGTTCATCGGCCCGGCGGTGCCGGTCTCGCCGTGTCAGACTCATCGTCTCGAGTATCGCCAGCAGGTTTCGCTCGACAGTGAGCCGTTGAAAAACACTTGGTTCCTGCGAAAGATACCCCATACCCAGCCGGGCGCGCTGGTACATCGGCATTTTTGATATGTCGCGTCCTTCGAAGACAACGGCCCCGCCATCAGGCGTAACCATACCGATAGTCATACGAAACGTAGTTGTTTTACCCGCCCCGTTTCGGCCCAGAAGCCCGACAATTTCCCGTTCGTGTACAATAATGGAGACCCCATCGACAACTGTTCGGCCCGAATATTGCTTCACCAGGGCCTTAGTTTCCAATAGCACCATATCCATACCGGCTCACCCGCCTCAAAAAAGCTCAACCTCAAAAAAAACCCAATTTACCAGCGGCAAATCGGGCTTTCGATCATTCTATATACTGTTCGGCCGTACTATTCCCGCACAATCTCGGTTATTTCCACCTCCAGGTACTTTTGCCGATGCCCGATTCGGCGTCGCGAGTTCTTACGCCGCTGATATTGCGACGGATACAATTTTGGTCCGTTCGCAATTCCGTTCACTTTCCCGACGACTTTTGTCCCCTCAACCAGCGGCTGACCCACTACTGTCGTCTCATCATCTTTATAAAACAGCACCCTGTCGAACTCCAGGCTCTGTTGCTCTTCAGGTAAATCCTTCAATTCAACACAGACCTTATCGCCCTGTTCTACCTTATACTGCTTACCACCGTCTTCTATTATCGCGTACACGTCATCAACTCCTTAGTTTATACATAGAAACGAGTGATTATGACATTATTTTGCGAATTAGCAAGTCTTTTTTCGCTACTTTTTTTTGCGACAACCGCACATGCCTATAACTGCTTATATCAGAGACAGTTACAACACATTGCCATTTGCGGACTCAGAAGAATGTCAACTGTCGTGGAGTCTTCCTGTTTCCGGCGATTTCGGTTACTTGCCCGTCTTGCCATTCGTATAACCCGTTGAGCGCTCTTACCTCCTCGCTTTTGAAAGAGAAGCTCTGGCCGGCCCTGGCTTTGGCCAACAGGTCCTTGATTGCCATAATCGCCTTGCGTTTGCATTCCGGGGAAACCCATACAGGATATGGAAGACGCTCGAAATCCTTGCTCTGGATATTCCTCGTATGGTTAAGGACATTTTTCAGAATGAGGTTGCAGGTATCCGTCAAAGCCCAGCCGAGGATGAAAAAGAGTTCGTCGCGCTCAACCCCCTGCCGCAGAAACGCGCATGGCGCCCCACTATCCAGAATAGAGCCTGACGGCAGGTAACGTGCGTATATCCTATGCGCTATGAGCGCCCATGACAGACCTTCGCGACCGAAATACTTCATCCCGCCAACGCCGTGCAGATACCAGTTCCCGGTCTTCTTGAACGTATAAACATAGTCCCCATCATCCCGCCAGAAGATCACCCATTCGGGCCTGGCATAGATAATTTGCGTGATAGCCTTGTTATAATAACAGTATTCTTCATGTGGGATAGTAATGCGCTTCGGAGTTTTCAGTTGCTTCCATGCGACGCCCTTTTCAGTTACTCCTCGTTCTTCGAGTTCCTTCACTTGACGGATCCGACGTTGAGATAGTTTGCCGAGACGCGCTCTCTCGATTTCTCGCTCAAGCGTGATTTTTTCCTCGGTATAGGCAAATTCGTATGGCTCTTCGATTTGGCCGTCCACGATTTTCCGTAAGAACAGCTTATTATTACCGATAGTCATGCCCGATGTCGCCACCATCTTGTCGCCTATAGTCATTCCGGTAAAGTATTTCGCGAGATCGGCATCTATCCGCCAACTCAAATTCGGTGTGGTCTCGATGTGTTCCAGCGAAACCGTCTTTTCGAAAACAGTGATATGGGTAGGCCTGACCTGCTGTTTTGTGAGTGTAAGAATCAACATATTCTGATTGGTATCGGAGAAGGTGCCCGGCACTTCTGATATGTGAACGTCGCAGTTATTCTGGAGCCAACTGCGCAGTCCCGTCATAGTCGCGATGGTCAAAAGTGTGTCGCTACATATAAAGACAAGCTGCCCGCCGGGTTTCAGAAGGTCTATGCTCTTGACAATAAAAAAGGCGTATGTTTCCTTTTTTGATTTTTTTGCCGTCGCGCATTCCGAATATAGCATCGAGTTCATCCTGAATAACAGGCTCTATACTCCCGCCAAATGGCGGATTGCCGATTATCAGATCGAAGTACTCACGAGAGGATGAAAAGTATCGTTGCGGGTCTATGGCTATCGTTCTGTCAAACGCCGGAGGAAGCCATGTGAAAAAATCGCATAGTTCCAGGCCACTCGGCATATCGCCCAGGCCGCGGGACTGCCAGGCCTCGGTGAATTCGCTGTATGCTTTTTTGTCAATCTCGCAACCATAAAGATGTGTAGCGCACCATTCTGACAATTTATTGTGTGGAAGTAAAGAGGCAAGCGAATCGAGAATTGGAAAAATGAAAGCCCCTTTGCCAAAGGACGGTTCGAGTACGCGCGCACTCGGGGAAAGCTGTAGCTTCTTTACGATTGCCGCGGCAGTGCTTTCGGGCGTCAGGTATTGGCCCAGTTGTCGCTTCCGATCTCTTGACAGACGTGCTATACTCATTGGAGATTCTTATAACACCACCCGCATATTGCGAATGAATTCAGCCAGTTCGGTTTTGCCGTAATCAGCCGCGGTAAGGTTCTTTTCGATGATATTGACCACCGCTGAGCCTACGATTACACCATCTGCCCCCGCCTTGGCCAATTGTTGGGCGTGCTCCGGTTTGCTGACCCCGAAGCCAACGCAGACCGGCACTTCGGTCAGTTCTTTTAGTGATTGTATCAGCGGCACAATCGATTCGCCCAGTTCCGTCCGCGCTCCGGTTACGCCCAACACCGCGACTGTATAGATAAATCCGGTACACAACTCAGCGATCTTTTTTTTGCGTTCGACACTGGTGTTGGGTGTTACCATATAAACCGATTCGAGTTTGTTTTTTTCGACCAGTTCGTTCACCTCTTCGGCGTCATCGACGCAAAGGTCCGCTACCAATACACTGTTGACGCCTGCCGCAGCCGCGTCGCGATAAAATTTTTCTTTGCCGTAATGGCAGATAAGATTGTAGTACATCAACAGCCCGATCGGGATGTCGCGGTACTCCTTAATTTGACGAATTATCTCGAAGGCACTGGCGCAGGTTATCCCGTTTTCTAATGCTCGGATGTCAGCCTTTTGTATCGTCGGCCCATCGGCTATCGGATCGCTGAACGGAATACCCAGTTCCAGTACGTCCGCGCCGGCGTCTATAGCCGTCTTGATAAGCTCCAGCGACCGCTCCTGGTCCGGATCGCCCAATACAAAAAACGGTATCATCGCCGCCCGATCATTCTCACTAAATACATCTTTATAACTTCTCATAATTTATCCGTAATACTATCTTGTAATTCTTCTGCCTTTTCTTAATCAGTGCAATCGGTGCAATCCGTGGTTAAATTTCTGTATTCTCTTTTCTTCTGTTTTCTGAATTCTGAATTCTTTTTGTCTTCGTGGTTAAAAAATATTCACTTCGCCGCTTCCGGCCGATATTTGATAAAAGCGTCAACATCCTTATCGCCTCGACCGCTCAGGTTAATAACGACAATGTCATCTTTCTTAAACTTCCCAGCCTGCGCCAGCACCCAGGCCACCGCATGCGCACTCTCGAAGGCTGGGAAAATTCCTTCGCTGCGTGTCAGAAACAAAAACGTATCCAATACTTCCTCATCGGTCGCGCCGACATACTCAGCCCGGTCGATGTCTTTCAGGTAGCTGTGTTCGGGACCTACGCCGGGATAATCTAATCCTGCGCTTACCGAATGCGATTCATGCACTTGTCCGTTTTCATCCTGAAGCAAGTATGATTGCGCCCCGTGCAGAACACCGACTGAACCTTTTTGCAGAGTCGCGGCATGCTTATCGGTATCAAGCCCGTATCCAGCCGCCTCCACACCCACCAGTCGAACATCCTTATCGTTAATAAACGCTGCGAATATTCCGATTGCGTTACTGCCGCCGCCCACGCACGCCGCCACAACATCAGGCAGCCGCCCGGGTTTTTCCAGACACTGTCTGCGCGTTTCTTCGCCGATGACTTTCTGAAAATGACTTACTATCGTCGGATACGGATGTGGCCCCGCTACTGTGCCGAACAAATAAAAGGTATCATCTACATGCGCCGTCCAGTAGCGAAGAGTATCATTTATCGCGTCTTTCAAGGTCCCGCTGGAACCGGTTACCGGAATTACTTCCGCGCCGAGCAATTTCATTTTTTGTACGTTGGGCATCTGCCGTTCGATGTCGGTAACGCCCATGAAGATTTTCACTTCCATACCCATCATCGCGCCGATGGTCGCCGTGGCTAAACCGTGTTGGCCGGCGCCTGTCTCGGCGATGAGTTTTTTCTTACCCATATAATGGGCTAATAGCCCCTGCCCCAGCGTATTGTTGAGCTTATGCGCTCCGCCGTGCAGAAGATCTTCACGCTTGAGATATACCTGCGCTCCTACCTTTTCGCTTAGAGCCGGGCTGCGATACAATGGCGTAGGCCGACCGGCATAATCATTCAGTAACCGTTGCAGATCGGCGCAGAACTTTTCATCGTTATGGTATCGCTCGAACGCCGCTTCCATTTCTTCCAGCGCCGGTATCAGCACTTCCGGTACATAATACCCGCCAAACTGTCCATATCGTCCTTGTTTTTTCATTCCGGCATAATTCCAATTTATAATTGTTCACGAATTCTTAAGTAGGGTGCTGATGAAATCGCACCATTTCTTTTTTGTTTTGTAAAGTGCTTTATAACCCGCCACGCAAAATACCACTTAGTTCCTGCGAGACCTGTTCGATTTGTTCATCGTCAAGCTGCGGATTGACCACTTCATGAATCTCTTTTTCGCGTACAAAGCGCATCTTCCATATTTCCTGATCGTCCCGGCGGAAACTGTCCTCGTATTTCAGCAACCGCTTTCGCATCAGGATTAGTGCCAGGACGAAACGGAAATTAACCTTGAGTTGTTCTTTCTCCTGGGCCAGTCGCTCGAAGAAATTGATCAGCACTCCATCGTCCACAAACATTTTCTTCTTTTCGTTTGGTAGTGGTATCTGCGTTTTCCAGTAACTATATACCTCTGGCTTATGTTCCTGCCAGTACTCGATACTGTAATCTAACCGTTCGAAAGTAGTCTGATTATCGATTAGCACCGCGTAATATTCCTCGCCCGGTTTCAGTTCTTTGCCTGTCCCCGCGCATACGCCGCTGCTGCGTTGTACCGCCCATTGTTCCATATAACCTTCCTTAATAGTTAGTTACTGTCGCGGAAGCGACGTCTTGTCATTCCTGCGTAGGCAGGAATCCATCTTTTAGACCGTAGACTCCTGCCCCCTGCCTTCGCAGGGGTGACAACATGACTTTTGTTTTTTTCTTAATCTGAGCAATCACTGCAATCCGTGGTTAAATTTCTGTATTCTCTTTTCTTCTTTTCGTGTCGTTCGTGTATTTCGTGGTTCACTCTTCTCTTTGTGTCTTCGTGCCTTCGTGGCAAAAAAATCTTACTTCTGTTCTTTTTTTCTTCTTTGCTTTTTACCCGGTTTTCGGCAACGACCGAACGGCCACCATAAATCAAGGCAATCCGAAAACTAAATAATCCTTTATTTGTTCCACGGTTTTTTGTCCGATCCCTTTAATCCTGCATAAATCATTACTTTCACTGAAAGCGATTTTATTACCCGCCCCGTTTTTTTTCCACATATTTCTGTATTTTATAATAGCCTTTGCTCTGCCGGGCCCAATCCCCGGCAGTCGCGCCATTGACGCCCAGCTTGCCGTATTCGGATTGATTTTGTCCGCCAGCCTGTTCACTTCCTTATCATTAACTTCAAGGCCGCTGTTCACCTTGTATTGATTCTCTATCGCGCAATAAAATAACGAACCAGCCAATACAATTAAGAGAACCCATAAAACAATATCGCGTCTTCTCTTGTTTTGCCGCCCCGCAACTTCCGCATTATCGTCAGCCGCCTGATATAAATATGAATTCATACTCATTCCAAATGAAACTGTTTCCTACAGGCATAAAAAAAACCCACCAAAGATACGCATTGCCATAGGCAAGTAGGCGTGGCAGGCATGTTATCTGCATTATACAATGATTCTCGGCTAACTCCAATCAAATCTTGTAACCGTTCACGGGTTCTTTTCTTTATTAGGCCCGAAGGGCCGGAAGAACGCATAGCCGGGCGGCGTAAGCCCCCGGATAGACTGCGACAACCACTATAAAGCCCTGAAAGGGCGAAAGAAGGCCATCTGAAAAAAGTGTGAACGGTTACTAAATCTTTATATTTTATAGCTTCTTTAGAATACACATCTTAACTCGTAATATTGTTGTCAATCAATAGTATTTATACAAATCTTGCTTTCGAGTTTCCACTACTTCCGGTTTTTCGAGCGTAATTGAACTGTTTCTCGCTGTTCACAGCAGTCTCTCTTTTATCCGATCGAAATCATCGAGGTTATAAAACTCTATAATAATACTGCCGCGATGCTGTTTGGCCCTCATTGTTTTTATTGTTACTTTCGTACCTATCGAGCGGGTCAACTCTCTTTCCAGTTCTATTATATTGGCATTTTTGCCCTCTGCTTTTTCAGTTGGTTTTTTTTCCTGTTGCTCCAGTTTCACTCGTTTTTCCAGTTCGCGAACTGACATGTTCTTTTTGACCACCACCTCCGCAAGTTCCACTTGTTTCTGCGCATCCGATATGCCCAACAATGCCCGCGCCTGGCCCATACTCAAAGCCCCGTCGTGTAGCATGTTTTTGATTTCTTCCGGCAACTCCCGCAGACGAATATAATTGGCAATGGTCGATCTGTCTTCGCCTAAGCGCTCAGCCGCCTGTTGCTGGGTCAGCGAAAAATATTTTATATAATGCTCGTAGGCATTTGCCCGTTCTAATACCGACAGGTCGCTGCGATGAATATTTTCTATCAGCGCCCATTCCATAACCTGTTCTTCGCTGGCCTGTTTTATAATCGACGGGATACTTTGCAGCCCCACCATTCGCATCGCTCGCAAACGCCTTTCACCCGCTATCAATTGATAGCCGTCACCCATCTGACGCACCAGGATCGGCTGAATAAGTCCGTTGGCCTTGATCGATTCCGCCAATTCGAAAAGTTTTCCATCGTCCCAGTTTTGTCGCGGCTGATGTGGATTACGGTGTATCTTATCTATAGGCAAATCAACAACTGCCGTTTCCACAAATTTTTTATCGATGGGAATTTGCGTATCGGGACCAGCCAACCTTGCCTCTTCTTCGATCTCATGTATTCGAGTTGACGACAGCAACGAATCCAGCCCCCTGCCCAATCTTTTTTTTACTTCTGACATATAAATACCCTATGTTAAAATTTATCCCGGTCTCGCAATCCTGTCATTTCAGACAGCGACCAACGGGAGCGGATTTTGCAATCCATCTCGAACAGAAAAAGTGGCCATGCCACTCCTTTGTTAAAATGTATCCCAGTCTCGCAATCCTGTCATTTCAAGCAGCGACCAACGGGAGCGGATTTTGCAATCCATCTCGAACAGAAAAAGTGGCCATGCCACATTCTTGTAGCTTAAATATTATGTTTGTATGTTATATATATAACATACCTTCCCCAGTCCTCATGATCGACATTATCTGCATATCCTGTTCTATCTCATTACAGCTTTATACCATTTTTTTAAACACACACAAGTAAAATATTTGGTAACTCTTCACTCGTATGCTATTGAAAAAAATTATTCCGCGAAGTACAAAAGCGCGCGCAAATACGATGGTAGGCCCTTTTTTTCGGCAAAATTTCCGTTCGATTCCATTCGATTTTTGGACATTTTATGGCAATAATGCCTTAGAACAACAAGAAATCGTTAAAATTTATGTTGCGAAAACGCAACGCCATCGTATTTGCGCGCGCTATTGCTCAATAATTGCACATAAATGACACATAATTGAACAAATGCACGGTTGCGATTTTTGCAACAATTCAGCAGTTTCAGCAGTTTTTTTATTATTCTTCATTGATCCTTCTTCGTCGATTCCTCATAATGTTTCACGTGAAACAATTTGTACCCACCGGGTATTGCCTATCAGGATAAGACTGTTTTTAACTCGTGATGTCAATAATATTTGTAACATCCAAATCCTCCCCGAATACTGAATATCGTTACGCCCTGGCAAAAACTTGCTGGGGTAGTTTAGCGTTTGTTTGCCGGGATTCCCTTGTCTGTCGCCTGTTCTTTGGTTTTTCCAAACAGCAACATCTGTCGGCAGAAATAAAAAACCACTTCCCAACCGCGTATCCGGATAATAATTTGTTGAAGGGATTACAGCGAGATTTGGCCGATTATTTTCACGGCCGGCACGTAGAGTTCAATTGCAGAGTTGATCTGTCATGGGCCGGCGATTTTACCAATCGCGTTTTACGCTGCTGTAGCCACATAAAACCCGCTGAAACAGTGTCATATAAAGAATTGGCGCAACAAATCGGTAGTCCACGTGCCGCCCGTGCCGTTGGCAATGCACTAAGCAAAAACCGAATACCCCTTATCATTCCCTGCCATCGCATAATAACGTCAAACGGATCACTCGGTGGATTTTCCGCTCCCGGAGGAATAAGCCTGAAAAAACGGCTCATAGAACATGAAGCAAAAACGATAAAGGGAATTACATAAGAATAACACAAACCGACCGGTCGGTATATATAAGCAAAAGGCCGACTGCCGTATGGGGAATATACGGCAAATCGGCGGAAGCGCCGCGAAAGGAGATAAAAACGCTTCACCTGTATTCTACGCATTTTGTGCCCCTTAAGTCAATATGGATTCAGTGAATAAGAACAGTCAATAAAAAAGAAATGAAAAATAATTACCAAATGTAGAGGTAAAATAAAATAGGCAAACCTTCACTCAGTCGCTATCGGAAAAAGTCCCGCAGGATGGACTCCAGCTCATGCCGCCTAACTTGCCAGGATAGTATCATTATAACAAAAATAGCGATTATCAGTACTGTTAAGGCACTTTTTGCGAGGGCGACAGACAATCATTCTTCGCTCAGCAGCTTATATTCGATGCTGTCAACCAGTGCCTTCCATGTAGCGTCAATGATGTTTTCGGAGACGCCGATAGTTCCCCAGTGTTTGTTCTGGTCGCGGGATTCGATTACAACACGAACTTTTGCGGCTGTAGCTGCCTTGGGATCAACTACGCGAACGCGATAGTCAACCAATTGCATATCCCTGACTGCCGGAAAATGAGGTTCCAACGCCTTACGCAGGGCACCGTCAAGGGCGTTGACCGGGCCGTCGCCCTCGGCAACATGGTGCTCCGAATGGCCATTGACCTTAATCTTGACAATGGCCTCACTGATAGGGGCGCCATTGTCGTACTTGAGAATTACGGTCCGATAATACTCCAAATCAAAAAAGCTGCGATAATGGCCCATAAACCGCCTTACAATCAGATCGAAACTGCCCTCTGCCGTTTCGAACTGGTAGCCTTCGTTTTCCAGGTCCTGTACCTGTTTGAGGATTTTACGCACAAGGGCTTTATCTTTTATAAGGGCCAGTTTTTCGCTTCTGACAAGCAGGTTCGAGGCTCCTGAAAGTTCGCTGATGATAACACGACGGCTGTTGCCGACGCTTTCGGGATCGACGTGCTCATAACAACAGGTGTTTTTGCTGACAGCGTGGACATGCATACCGCCTTTATGAGCAAAACTCGAATTACCAACGTATGGTTGATTCAGGGGCCGGTTCAGGTTGGCCTGCTCATAAACGAAACGCGATATTTCAGTTATTTTGCTTAAACTGTTTTTGCGCAAGCATTTACGACCCATTTTCAGGACAAGATTGGACGCGACGACACATAAATCAGCATTACCACAGCGTTCGCCGAACCCATTAATGGTTCCCTGCACCTGGGTCGCGCCTGCCCGAACCGCCGCGAGTGAGCCGGCCACAGCGAGGCCGCAGTCATTGTGGGTATGGATTCCGAGAGGGGTCTTGACAGCGTTTTTGACGTCGCCGATGATTTTTTCAATATCCGGTATCAGTGTGCCGCCGTTGGTATCGCAGAGAATCAGCCGTGCGGCGCCGGCCTCAGCAGCGGTTTTCAGGGTTTTAAGGGCATATTCGGGATTGTCCTTATAGCCGTCGAAAAAGTGTTCCGCGTCAAAAAACACCGTTCGGCCCTTCTTCCGTAAAAACCGCACGGAATCGGAAATCATCCTGAGATTTTCTTCCAACGAGGCCCGCAGCACCCTGGTAACCTGCATATCCCAGCTTTTGGCGACGATGGCAACTACCGGCGCAAGCGATTTTTGCAGGGATTTCAGCCCGATGTCATCTTCAGGGGCGGTCCCTTTTTTTGCGGGTCATGCCGAATGCGACGATTTTACTGTTTGTAAGCTCGAGTTTTCGAACCTCTTTGAAAAACGCCTCATCCTTGGCATTACTGAGCGGATAGCCGCCCTCGATATAATCGACGCCCAATTCGTCCAGTTTGGCGGCAATCAGGAGCTTGTCCTCCAGCGAAAAGGCTATCCCTTCGGCCTGGGCACCGTCCCGAAGTGTGGTATCGTAGATTTCAATTTTATCAGCCATAATGCAATTATTCCTGTTAAGACGGTAACATTTTAGCCAAGTGAAGTAATACTCGGAAAATAACGTTATCTGTCAGATTAAATGGTGCGATGTATCGCACCCTACTCAACTATGTATTTTATACTGTCTTTGCGTTGACTGAAATACAAAAAAATGGTAAGAAATGATGAACAATAGAAAGTTACCATCGCCCGATGGGTACATCAGACGCTGCCACCCGTTGTCGCAACCAAAATATTTCGCGCAAAGGCGCTAAGTCGCAAAGAAGAAAATAAAGTAATCTTTTAGCCCAGTGAAGTAATACTCAAAATAACGTTATCTGTCAGATTAAATGGTGCGATGTATCGCACCCTACTTAATTGCCACCCGTCGTCGGCTTTGCCGCCGAAAAAGATGGATTCCTGCCCCCTGCCTTCGCAGGGGCAAGCGTCGCAGGAATGACAAAAAACGTTAACAATTACAAGTTTTTTACAATCACAGGAGAAATACAATGAGAACTTATGTTGCAGTACTAACTTTTTTTTGCGGCCTGACGGTTTTGAGTAACCAGAACATCCCCGCTCAGGAAAATAATGAAAACGAGCGTGCTTACATTGGTATTCGAATGGATGCAAAACCGTTGGATGAATTGCTCATCAAGCATCTGCGACTCAATCCTGATCAGGGGCTGCTTATCAGGAACGTGCAGACTGACAGTCCCGCCGACAAGGTCCACCTGGAACGTGATGATATTATTGTTGCTCTGGACGGCAAAGATGTTACTGATTTCGATGATTTTGTCGCGGCAATCCAAAAAGCCGGCGTCGGCAAACAGGTTTCACTGGAGATTATTCATCTCGGTAAGCGCCGAACCGTTACACTGGCGCCGTCTCCTTTGTCCGATTCGATTGAATGGAAATACCCGGAAGAGCCGGAGTTCTCACAGAAATGGCAGCCGGGGCGGGCATTTCGACTGAGACCTGACCGCCGACAGTGGCAGGAGATACCTTTCGGACAGGTGCCGGATGGAAAAAAAGATTTTAAGAAATTCTTTCAGCAACGCTACTCTTATCATCACGCCATGCCCGATGGTGAAAACTGTGATATAACAATAGAGGGCGACCCGCGTGATGATGATGCTTCAATTACCGTTAAAATCGGCAAGACGGAATACAAAACCACCGCAGGTGAGTTGGACAAGCTGCCGGAAAAATATCGCGAAGCTGCGCGTGGCGCATTGAAGAACGCGAAAGAATCCGCTCAAGGTAACTATTTACAAGACAGAGCGTTTGATTTCACACCTCCGGGATTGCCGGGACCTCCCGAACTGTGGGGCGATGACAGCTTTGGCCGTCCGTTTCCCCGGCATGATTATCAAAAACGATTCGGTCCGGGATCGAGAAAAGATATTAATGAGCAGATGCAGGAATTAAGGGAACGTATGAAAGAAATGGAAAAAATGTTCAACCGTCTCCCCAACATGCCTGATGAAAAAGATTCTCTGACGGATGACGCCGAGCAACTCTAAATGAAATCATAATCCGCCGGCTCTGCGATCTTTCGGCCCTTCGGGCCTAATTTAATAAACGCGGCGCCCAGGCCCGCCCTACTAATACCATCGCCTGATGAGTACATCAGACGCTGCCACCCGTCGATACACAGAGTAAATAAAAGTTTTGTAACCGACCGGAAACCATGCTTAAGCTGGCTTATGCTTTGCATAAGCTACGCGTAAAGCATGCCACCCGCCCCTTCAGGGCGTAAGAAAAACGCGTGGGGTAAGACCCCACCCTACAAGACTGTTTTAATTTACGAATCGATATATCGACGATGCCATAATTCTAACATAAGCAACGCCCAAAGTCGATGGCCGTGATCATCCTTCTTCAGATCGTTTTCCCGTAAAAGTTTTTCGATAGCCTCCCGCCGAAAGTACCCCCGCTGCAATGCCCGCTTTGACAAAACGGTATCGATAAACATCTGCCGGAGCTTACAGCGAAACCATCGGCCGACCGGTACGCCAAACCCGCGCTTGGAACGACGGACAATCTTTCTCTGAACAATCTCGCCGAACGCACGACGCAAAACGATCTTACCGACTTTGCCGTTGTGGCGGAACCCGGTCGGCAGGGAATAGGCCAATTCGACCACCTTGTGATCCTGAAACGGACAGCGTAGCTCTAACCCCGTTGACATACTCGCCCGGTCGATCTTGGTATTGAGGTCGCCGGTCAGATACGTATTACCGTCGGCTAACATTGCCTGGGCCATAATTCGATCACTGACGTTGTCAGGCTCGGCACGTTCGGAGGAGCCATGAAAATCGGTAAAATAATCCGCGAGATGGTCCCAGTGGTTCTCAACTGCATTACCATCCGTGAGTAATTCAGAGAGCATATCAGGATCGAAAACAGACAGCCATTTAAGATAGCGTTGGTGAATCGGCAGCCCAGTGGCGGTCATAAGTCGCTTGAGGTTTCGCAGGAAGGAACGTTGTTCGCCGCCGGTAATTCGCTTCCAGAAACGCTGCCGCGCCAATCGGCCCAACAGACGATTATGGTTTATTTTCTCTGATACCATTAACGCTTTATAACGAACATAACCGCCGAAGCATTCGTCTGCGCCATCGCCGGTCAGTGCTACCGTTACTCGGCCGCGGGTTAGACGCGATAAATGAAACGTCGGCAACGCCGAGCAGTCGGCAAACGGTTCGTCATAATAATAACTGAGTTCTTCGACCGTTTCGGCGCAATCGGGCGAGACCATTTGTTCGTGATGGTCGCAGTTAAACTGCCGGGCCAATTGCCGGGCATAAGGCAATTCGCAATAACGTGATTCTTCGAACCCGATTGAGCAGGTCTTGACGGGCTGTTCTTCAACACCGCTCATCAGGCCGACAATAATGCTCGAGTCCAGACCGCCTGACAGAAACGCGCCTAACGGCACATCGCTGATCATCCGCATTCGCGTAGCTTCGGCCAACTCACTGTGTAATTCTTCCGCGGCCTCGTCGAGACTGCCGGTAAAACTCGGCATAGTGGGTATCGACCAGTATCGCTGCGGCTTCGCGCTGCTGTAGTTGTCTGCCTTCAGTGTGAGTGTATGAGCGGGAGGCAACTGCTTAATGTCGGCGAAGCCACTTGACGGGTATGGTACATATTGCAACAGCAGATATTGTGTGATTGCCTCGCGGTCGGGCTGTCGAGGAAAATTATCTGTCTGTAAAATAGCCTTGCACTCAGACGCGAAAATGAACCGTCCTTTGTGAACCGCGTAGTATAACGGCTTTTGTCCCAGTCGGTCCCGCGCCAGAAACAATTCACGTCGGGGCTGATCCCATACCGCAAACGAAAACATTCCCCGGAGATACTCAACACACCGCGAGCCGTACCGCTGATACAAGTGAAGAACCACCTCGGTATCGCAGTTAGTTCGGAACCTTGCCCCATCTGTTTCCATCTGCCGCTTCAATTCCGGGAAGTTATAACATTCGCCGTTGTAGCAAATCCAGAGACTTTCATCCTCGTTTGCCAACGGCTGATGGCCGCCTTTGATGTCAATCACCGCCAGCCGCCGATGCGCCAATCCGCACCGCCGCGAATCGGAATCGATATATGTCCCCGAATCATCAGGCCCACGATGCGCAAGCACCCCTGCCATCCGCTCTAATTCGTCCGCCTTGAT
>Ga0255365_10140_pt1 | contig 17827 bp, 17 predicted proteins | sample ANMaggSeSYBR01J3_FD_182089 | JGI IMG/M metagenome (GOLD analysis project Ga0255365, IMG submission 182089) | Sediment cell enrichment communities from methane seep in Santa Monica Basin, California, United Staets - ANME aggregate JGI... | ecosystem: Environmental > Aquatic > Marine > Cold seeps >... | reverse complement strand
CAAACTGACAAAAAGAGGGGTTATTAAAACCACAAAAGACGGCCTTATTACTGAATCAGCTATTAACGATTACTTAGGTCAATAGTTTTGCCAAAACATTGATCTGGGGAACTTCAATTATAAATCCATAAAATGGTAAGGCACTGATGGAGATTCAGTGCCTTTAAATAAATGTTAAACTTAAATATTTTTAGCGATGACAAAATTAAAAAAAATTCCGTTACAAAGGTTAGAAGAAATTAAACCAGGCTTGAATTTATTAGTCGATGATAATTGTGATATTGTCGAATCAATAAACAAAGGCCCAAAAAAGGGAGAAAAGGTACAATTGCCAATCTCAGTAGGGAAGGCACATATTAATTCAGAAATTGAAAAACTTCTTAATAATGTTGATGAATCCCAAAAACCTGGTTTATTATTTATTCTAAATGAGACCGAAATATTATCATATCCGGACGACTGTTCATTTCTGAAAGAAGCTCGACTTCCTTTATGGATTATCAAACACGACATCTGGTTCGAGATTTTTAAGTTAGAATGCCAAATTAATCGCATTATTTATAACAAAAGATATGCATACATACCAGTAAATAAAACCACAATAAAAGTTATAAAAAGCCCTCAATAGGGCTTTTTGTCTTTAGACATGTGCAATATGAGATTCCAATTAGATAAAAAGTTCAACGATGCTGAATTAAAGAATGTTTTATCCAACGTCAAATTAACCTTAAATGATTCATTTGAGGCTCCACCTATTGTTATACGTGTGAATGATTCAATTATTGGGACTTTGGGAAATTTTAGTTCATCTACAGGTAAAGCTAAAAGTAGGAAAACATTTAATGTTACATCAATTGTTTCTGCCGGTTTATCAAAAAGTGCTGTTTTAAACTATTCAGTTAACCTGCCGGAAGGAAAAGAGAAAATTATTTTTATTGATACAGAACAAAGCAAATACCATTGTAAAAAGGTCATAGATAGAATAGTTAATCTTGCCGGGCTTAACAAAGATACTCATCCTGTAAACCTTGAATTTGTTTCCTTAAGACCATATTATCCTGGACAAAGGATTCAAATAATTGAATATTTACTTAAAACAACCGAAAACATCGGGTTAGTTATAATTGATGGAATCAGAGACCTTGCATATGATATAAATAGCCCTCAAGAAGCCACACAAGTAATAAGTAAGTTAATGAAATGGACTGAAAAATTAAATATTCATATACACACAGTGCTGCATCAAAACAAAGGTGATAACTTTTCACGTGGGCACCTTGGAAGTGAATTAGATAATAAATCTGAAAGCGTAATAACTGTTGAAAAACCAGCCAATGACAAAGATATTAGTATTGTCAGAAGTGGATTTCTTAGGGATAAAGACTTTGAACCCTTTGCTTTTTCAATTAATGATAATGGTTTGCCTTATTTAAAAGATGATTTTAAAGAAGAATCTCTGGAAAATTCTAATAAGAAAAAAAATAGCCCTCTCGATCATGATCCACAAACATTAATAAATAATCTGAAAGATATTTATAATGGTTCAAAATATTCTGAATTTTCACTTAATAAATTAAGTGAAGCAAATAAAAAGAACCTTAAAATTCATGGTATTAAAATAGGTGATTTAGCATCCAGGGAATATGTTCATTTCTATATAAAACAAGGGTATGTTAGTAACTTGGGGGACGAAAATCGTATGAGGTTGATAATCAACGTATAAAGTGTGTCATGTTAAGACCGTATATATATATTATAACATAACATAACATGGTTTAATAAGAGCCATGCTAACATGTACATTATCAGCCTTTTGAGCGTGTCATGTTATGTTAACGTGGGTTAATAACACAGTATGATTCTAATTAATAGTTCTAATCAAATATTATTTTGCTAATAAAACGAAAAGGAAATGAATTGCTCCCAGGCCAAACAGATAAAAATTGAGGACTTTTTAAAGTCAATAAACATCCATCTGGATAAGACCAGGCGGGCCGGAACCGTTTTACTTTACAAAGCCCCTTACAGAAATGAAATAACCGCAAGTTTTGAGGTTAATACAGTAAAAAATATCTGGTACGATCACGGAACCGGAACCGGTGGCAATATCCTTGACCTGGTTATGGAAATAAAACAAACAGACGTTCCTGGAGCGCTTGAATATCTTGCATCGAAAAATTTTGAACCTTCCTCTTTTTACAAGCAAAAGGAACCGGCAAGAGTGATCCAGGATAAGAAAATTGAAATTATCAAAATAAAACCTATAATTGACCCGGCCCTTATCGGTTACATAAAAGAACGAAAAATCAGTTTTTCAATAGCCAGCTGCTATTTAAAGGAAATCATTTATAAAATCTGGAATAGCAAAATCAATGATTATAAGATTTATAGGGCTTTAGGATTTGAAAACGACCGGTCTGGATGGGAATTAAGGAATAAGTATTTCAAAGGGTGTACATCTAAACATTATACAACCTTACCAGGAATAACAAATGACCAGTTAAACATCTTTGAAGGTTTTTTCGATTTTTTATCGTCCCTGGAATTGAGCAAAACACATAAATTAAAATTTGATTCTCTTATTCTCAACAGTATAGCACTAAAAGGAAAAACTTTAAACCTGATCAGTGAATACAAAAAATTAAATCTATTCCTGGATAACGATCATTCAGGAATCGAGGCAGTCAATTTTTATCAAAAGAATCATAAAAACGTTAAAGATTTTTCAGTGAACCTGTATCCATATCCATATAAAGACTTGAATGAATATTTGGTTAAAAAATAATAAACTCTGAATGGCAGATATAATAAAGGTTTACGTTTTTGTCCTTTGAAGAAAACTTTTATGATATTAAGTTTACCCGAAAAACAACACTATGGAAAAAGAAAAAAATACAGACCACCATTTGAAAATGCAAGTGATTTCTTTCAAAATACCAGGTGATATGAAAGAGCTTGTAAATGATATTTGCAAAACAAACAATATTACAAAGTCAGAATTTTACAGGATTCATACAATTCAAACCATTTTAAAAATAAACAGTAACGATGAAAAATAGTAGGTCAAAAGAAGAAATTGAAAACGCCCTGGAGGTTATAAGTGATAAAATATTTTCAGCATTGGCAAAAAAGGCAATGAAAGGGGATATTGCTGCAATTCGTTTATATGACAAGTGGGTTAAAGACATGCGAATAGACCGAATGAAAAAAGAATATTTTGGCATATAATGGAAGGGCGAATTAAAATTCAATCAATTGATATTGAAAAGCTAAAAACAGTCATTCAGATTTGTAATACAAAAAAAGGTTATTCCATTGAAATCATAGAAATAGATGGCTTAGAAGCAATCCTTTCTTTCAGTTCAGTGAATGAAATATTTGAGCTTGGTAGAATTTACGAACCTTACAAAATGCCTGCAATCATGGGTTCATTTACTTTTGAGCAGGACAATGATTATTTAACGAATATTTAATATGAAATTACTATGGAAAAAATTGAAATTGAAAATTTAAAAAAAACGGTTGGAGAATTAATGAAAAGCAAAGCCGACAATGAAAAGAAAAAATTAAACATCGCTATCCTTACAGCCAGTGAAAACAATCCGGGAACGCAAAGTATTAAAAATGCCGGTAAAAAAAGAGGTCATAATATGACTGTTTATGATCCAGAACATCTATACTTGTTAATTTCGGATATTACACAGGGGTATGATCGGGTTTATTCCAGCGATCCAGATAAGGAAAAACCGGAACGTATAAAGGCTAAAGACATAGACGCTGTGATAAGCCGTGTTGGTAAAAAACTAAGTTACGGGTGCGCTGTCCTGGAGCATTTTAACCGGAATCTGAATATCTTTTGCACACAATCAGCAGAAGGGCTACAAACAGCATCTAACAAACTTATTAGCCTTCAAAAGATAAGTCAGGAAAAAATACGGGTTCCTAAAACGGTTATTGGGGATAATATTGTTCATGCACAATGGTTAATTGACCAGGTCGGAGGGCTTCCTGCCTGGGCAAAAACATTACAAGGAAGCCAGGGAATTGGGGTTTTTCCCCTGAAGGACCCACACCAAACAAATGCAATGCTTGAAAGTTTTCATAAGCAAAAGATGAACCTGATAATCCAGCAAAATATAAACTCTGAATTTAAGGATATGCGTGTCATAATAATTGACAGGCAGGTAATTGTTGCAATGGAAAGAACCGCCAAAGAAGGAGAGTTAAGAAGCAATATTAGTTTAGGTGGCTCAGGCAAGAAAATAGAACTTTCTGCACATGAAAGGGAGACCTGTATAAAGGCTGCCGAAGCTGTTGGACTGGGTGGGGCCTGTGGAGTTGACCTAATTAAAGATGTAAAGACAAATAAATGCTATATTATTGAATGTAATGGTAACTATGGCTATAAAGTAGAAGACTATACCGGAGTAGATATTTCAACACCATTAATTGAGTTTTGTGAAAGAAACTATAAAAAGGGTTCAATAGGTACTCCAACGTTATCCGCCTTATCAGATGAAGCTTTCAAGTATGCTTTATTTGTTGCTATGGGTGCAGGTGTTAAATCGTTTAAAAAGTCCCAGAAAGATATTAATCACTTTTTATATAAGATGCAAAACTACTTTTTAAGTATTGGAATGAGTTATAGTGAAGTTGAAAAGGATATTGCCGAATTTTTGAAATACTACGATAATAGGTAAAATTTGTAGTACAATAACCTGTTTTAAACAATTATATAAATTGTGAAATATATTTTTTAGACAATAATTTATTTTGCAAAACTCTGTAACTTGCTGTCTGTCATATTCTTATGAATTTTCATTACAATAGATTACAAAACACTTAGTCAGCGTTACGGTGTTCAAGTGTTTTAATATCTTAAACAAAAAAGGATAAAAAATGTAATATGTTGATATGTAGGTATTTAGCAAAATCATAAATAACAATTAGTAGCAATATTGATGTATTTTGTATAAAATATGATAATTTTTGTAGTTTTTTATTTATTCCATTTTTCCATCTCCTTTGAAAGAAAATCTAATTCATACCTGGTATAAATCTTTGTTGTTTTTATATCAGTATGGCCCAAAATTTTACTGATTACATCGTAGTCAATTCCCAGTGATTTTGAGATTGTTGCAAAAGTATGCCTGGCACAATGAAAACTAATCTTTTTTTGTATCCCGGCAGTTATCATAATATCTTTCAAATATCTGTTTGTTGGTTGATCAGTAAGCACCTTAAATACATTTTGATTAGCGAATCCCTTTCCTGGTATCAAATCCTTTGCCTTACTTATTAAAGGTATATTCACATATTCCTTTGTCTTCATCATTTGAATGGATATATATTCATTATTAATAATATCCCGGAATCGAAGTTCTTTAATGTCCTGGTATCTTAATCCGGTATAACAACTGAAAAGAAAATACCTTAATACATTCGATTTACCGGGTTTTAATTCATTTTCATAGTAAAGCTTCTCAATCGAGTTAAGTTCAATCGCTGTCAAAAATTCCCGGTTCCCTTCAATCATACCAAGTTTATACCCTCTTATCGGATTTTCTTTGATAACTCCACGATCAACTGCCCGGTTAAGAAATGTTTTAATGACTTTAATTGACTTAATGACCGTATTCTTATTATTCCCTTTACTCTTTTTGATATATCCTTCAAAGGCTGTTATAAAGTCCATATCAATATCATTAAAGCTCAATTCAGCCCGAAATTCTTTAAGTTTATCTAACTGGCTTTTGTAATTTTTAATTGTATTTGGGGCTAATATCCCTTTTAATAGCTCTGTTTGTTTGTCGGAGAAATCGTAAAATGAATTACTCCCGAAAGAAATATTATTAAAGTCCTGGATAAACCGGCTAAATATCAGAACCTTATTATGGATTCGATATTCAAATAAAATCTTTTTAGCCTTAATATAATAATAGTCGATTAATATGTTTTTTTCTCCATGATCCGGATCAGACCGGGAAACAGGATTTTCAAATCCGGACGAAAAATAATCCGGATTGACATACACATTAATAGGAAAATATTTGCTTTTCCTGTTAATGGTTAATCTGAGAAAAACATTCCGGGTTCCATTTTCACGGGTGTAGTCCTTTTGAATTATTTTGATTGTAGGAAATATTTCTGACATAGCTTAAAAATTGGTAAACAATTAGTAAACATTTTGCCAAAAACATTGAAAAGGAGAACTTCAATTATTCTATTTAGAAACTTTTAAACAGTTAGTTATGAAATATTTGAAGTATTTTATTACATAACTAACTGTCTCTCAGTAGTCCGTAGGGGAATCGAACCCCTGTTACCAGGATGAAAACCTGGCGTCCTAACCCCTAGACGAACGGACCAAATATTTATAAGAACAAACTATTTTCAAATTTTGGGAGTGCAAAAGTACTACTATTTTTAAAATATACAAATTTTTTTTAACCGTTTTGCAGGGCTGTTCAATTCTCTGATTAACAATTTTACAAAAAATTTACTAATTAATTAAATCATAGCTTATTAAAAAATTAATAGACGCTGATATTCGCAGAAAACCGCTGAATGAAATTAAATAAATAATCAGTATAAATCAGTGTTAATCAGCGTCTAATAAAAATAAACTGATTTATATAGAAATAGAATTGAACAGCCCTGAACCGTTTTGAATTTACATTTGATATTTGATTAAGGTAGTTATTCCGGGTCAGCCTGAAACTTAAAGCCTAACCTTTTACCCGTTTTAATCTGCATGGAACCCAGAACAGCATTGAACTCCTTAACAGTAACTTCTTTCACGCTGTCGTAAGGCGGAGTTAATAAATCAAAATTTATTGTGTAAAGTATAGCCGACTCAAGAATATTGACTGCTGACTCCTTATTCATTAACGAATTTGCAAAACTGTTATATAAAAAACCAATCTCTCTTTTCCCTTCAATGAAATAGTGTTTATCTTTATTAATAAAAACCCTTCCTATCATGTAACCGGCATCATTTACCCTGTCGTATTTAAAGGAATCGCTAAGGAAGTTAAAAATATTGATAATGCCGCAATACGACCTGCTGACATCTTCTTTGATATAAGGGGTTTTCATTACTTCATGATACCTCGAAAATTCAAAAACATTAGTGTGCATCATAAATACAAGTGTGTCACCGCCAAATTTCAGCTCTGCTTCAAACTCTCCCCTGTCGTTATAAATAAAAGGAATTTTTTTTGACCCTTCCATATCTAATGCTTCATATTTACCAACAAGGTCTTTCATTTCCGCCTTCAGCATTTTTAGTGTATCTACCGTATTTTGATACACCAACTGTTTTAAGGTAGCTTTTTTAACAAGTGTATTAAACAGTTCAGGGGTCTTTTGTTTTCCTTTCATAACATAGCAAGGTTTGTTATTCAAACGTAAAGGAGAACTGAAAAATTTTAGATGATAGCTTATCAATTCCGTCAGTATAGATATTGTCCTCTCTTTTCAGAATGTCAAGAATCCCATAAGACATTTTCACTTCCGTTCCTAATTTGAACCATTCAAAATAAAAGTCAAATCCTACGCCTATTTCATAATAAATATCGTTCCTTTTAAGCTTAACCTGAACCTGCGACTGCTCTCTGCTTTTATTAGCCTGAGAAGCCAGGTCAATACGGAAATTTACTCCTGTAAGCACATAAGCTCTGAAATTATTTAATCGTTGCGATTTATATTTGATATGAAAAGGTAATTCAACAAATGTGGAAGGTATGTTTTTTCTAATATCGATAGGAGTATCCTGTCCATTCCTGAATTTCTTTATTCTGTAATCTAAGTAACGCTCACCAAAAGTAAGAGAAGGGATAAACCTTAGATCAAAATAATTTCCTAAGCGGAGGTTAGAAACAATTCCAACGGTAAAACCTATGGTGGGGTCATCTTCAACAGAATACAGCATGGCAGAATCAGCGGAGATTTCCTGTACAGCTATCGAATCGAATATTTTATAATTAAGTCCTTCGATAGGTTTTATTGTAAAGTGCATTTGGTTCATGGCAAGTATAAACCCGAAATGATACTTTTTATAATCGTAAGCAGGCATATTTACCACTTTTCGCGATTGAGCATAAGAATTTATTGGGAATAAAATTATCAGGCAGACAATGCTTATTAAGATGACTTTGAATAATTTCAAGGACTTGTTTTTTATAATAATTAATAACGGTTATTGTGATTTTTTATTTTTCGCACAAATTTATATATAATTTTTTGTATCGGAATTTAATGAAATCATTACAGCCTAAGCATAATCGCCTCGCTCAACAATTTTTCCTTATCCACAGGAACCACCCCGACCATTTCGCAAACCAATCCTCCGGCAAGGTTTGAAATAGTGGCTAATAACACAGGGTCAATATTCAGCGCAAGGCAAAGTGAAGCAATACTTATTACCGTATCGCCGGCACCTGATACATCAGAAATTGACCGGACATGCGAAGGTATAATCTTAGTGCTTTTCTGACCATCGTACTTATAATCAATAAAAACCCCGTCCTCTGATAAAGTAACCAGCACTATTTCCGTATTTATAACAGACCTTAACCGGTTAATGGTATTACTCAGTTCAAGCTGATTCTTCGAGTCAAAATCAATCTTTAATCCATCTTTCAATTCTTTCAGGTTGGGTTTAAATAAAGTAACATTATTATAAGCAGTAAAATTCTTTTTTTTAGGATCAACGGCAACCGGAATATTCAATTCGTTAGCCTTATTAACCATACTTCGGATCAAATCCTCTGAAATCACACCCTTATCATAGTCCTGAAAAATAATAACATCAATTTTATACTTATTAAGTATTTCCTGAAATCGCTCAAAAACCTCCTGCCTGTTTTTATCACTCAGCGTTTCCTCAATTTCTTCGTCAACACGCAATAATTGAACTTTGTTACCGATTACTCTGAATTTGGTAGTTGTTATTCTATCGGAACTCCTGATGATCCCAACCGTTTCCATCTCCTGTTTCCTCAGCAGTTCGATGAATTCATTTCCTTTTAAATCATTACCTACAACCGAGCAAAGGATTGGGTTTGCTCCCATAGCTTTTACATTAAGGGCAACATTAGCTGCTCCGCCCAGGCGGTTTTCACGCTTCTTCACTGAAACAATGGGAACAGGGGCTTCAGGGGAAATCCTTTCAACTTCACCCCAAAGGTAAGAGTCAACCATCACATCCCCGATTATCAAAACATTTAAGTTATTAAACGATTCGAAAAGCTTGATATAATCTTCTTTTTTCACTTTAATCAATTCTTGATTTATCTAAAGCTGACAAAATAATGACAATAAATAACTGTTACACTAATGCGGAACAGATCCATACGGACAAGTTTTGCAAAATTATTAAAGACCTGTTGCAACGCATAACTACTTCTAAACAGTTATTGCTTCGCATATCTGTTAAGAATTAGTATACTACGACAATTCAGCCAAAGCCTGCTTCATTCTGTTAAGGGCATCGACTAAATTATCATTTGAAGTTGCATAAGATATCCTTACGCAATCAGGACTACCGAATGCTGACCCGGGAACTATTGCTATAAGAGCCTTGTTTAACAAATAAAAACAAAAATCCCTGTCATTTCCGATTTTTTCTTGTCCGTTCGATTTACCAAAATAGTAAGATATATCAGGAAAAACATAAAAAGCACCGTCAGGTTTGTTTGACTTTATTCCCGGAATATCTTCTAATAATTTAATAACCAAATCTCTCCTCTCTTTAAATGCAGTTATCATTTCTTTTAGCTCATTCGAGGTGCCGGGATCGGTTTGCATGGCTTTCAGAGAAGCAAGCTGTGATATAGAAGATGCCCCTGAAGTAATTTGTCCCTGGAGTATATCGCAGGCTTTGGCAATCTGTAGCGGAGCAGCTATGTAACCTATTCTCCATCCTGTCATAGCATATCCTTTCGAAACACCATTTACAACTATAACCCTGTCTTTGACAGAATCGAACTGGGCAATACTTTCATGCTTACCAATGTAATTTATATATTCATATATCTCGTCCGAAATAACATAAATATTCGGATGTTTTGCAATTACTTCGGCGATTCGCTGCAATTCTTCTTTTGAATAAACCGAACCGGTCGGGTTACATGGTGAACTGAAAATAAACACTTTGGTTCTTGGCGTAATAGCAGCTTCTACCTGTTCCGGTGTTACTTTAAAATCCTGTTCAATCGTTGTTGAAATTTTAACCATTTTGCCTTGAGCCAGTTTTACGATTTCAGGATAGGAAACCCAGTATGGAGCCGAAACGATGACTTCATCTCCGGGATTAATAAGGCACAAAACCGTATTGGCAATAGATTGCTTAGCACCGTTTGATACTACTATTTGCTCGTAATCAAAATCGAGGTTATTATCCCGTTTTAATTTATTTGTAATTGCTTTTCGTAATTCCGGCAATCCTGAAACGGGTGTATAATGCGTGTGATTGGCATCAATGGCTTCCTTAGCTGCATTTTTAATATTATCGGGTGTATTAAAGTCAGGCTCGCCGATACTCAGATTGATTACATTTTTTCCTTGCGCTTTTAATTGTCTGCTCCTTCTTGTCATCTCAAGCGTAGCCGATTCTGACAAACTTCTTATTCTTTCAGAAAGTATATTCATTTTAGTATTTTTATTATTTTGACGGCAAATGTAGTGAATTAAAAAAATTAAGTATCAAAATATTTTAGCAACGATTTATTATTTATTTCGATATTTGTAATAAATATAAAAGATGAAACTGATATCAATATCAAAAAAAGCTATTATAAGAACTTTATTGGTATCACTTTATCTGTCTATACTTATCCCTTCTCTTAATGCTCAAAAATATAATCTGTTGAAAGAATTTAAAAACATAAGCCGTCCCGAAAAATGGTGGGTTATTTTTCATCCTTTTATTGCAAAAAAAACATTATATCTGACGAAAGAAACTCTTTGGTCGGCAGACAGCCTTAAAAAGACCGATATACTCGACGGCGATATCAGTGGCGGACAGGTTGATGCTTTTAAACACTCGTACTGGATGGCGTTACTGACACAAAATTTTAAATGGCGAAAAGCCCGGAACCTGGGTAAAGCACATGAGAAAGGTAATTATATCACTTTTAAAAAAGGTATAAAAAGAGGAAAAGAAAATCTGCCGGATAAGATAAGCTCGGAAATGGATTTATGGAATAACAGGAAAGGAATTGAGATAGGGTTGGATAATAAAAATTCGAGCCGGACGCAATTACAGGAAATTATAATTGATTCTATTAAGGCTGGAAATATGAAGATTATTAAAAAGGATTCATCGGGTAAATTTATGGATAAAAATAACAACATCATACCACCTGACAGACTTAAAGGCAGATGGGAAAATAATAAATGCCTTGTCCCGTCGGATTATCATGGTAGGTTAAAGAAGCATGAAATAAGATAAAAGACAAAATTTAATTTATAAAAGTCAACCTGACAAAGCCACCTTTTCCGAGAAGTTCATTTTTATTAAACATGCTGTTCAGGTACCCCGAACCCACGTGAATGCGTACTTTTTTATGGATATTCACACCAAGACAAAGTCCATAGTTCACTTTCGCATAGCTGCTGTATAAAACAACCGGCGTGAGGTACAGCTTGTTTTTATAATTCCATGTGGCAAAAAATTCGAACATGAATTTTGCATTAAAAAAGGGATAATACGTTCCGTTTAAACCGGCATAAAATTGATTAGAAGCGAAATATTTTCCGGCAGAAAACCTGAGGCTGACAGGCAGACCGGTTGTAAAAGAAGACGATTCGGGATCTTTAAATAAAATTCTTCGAAGGCTTTTGTAGGAATAATCATCAGGCAGATTATCACTTTGCGAGGAAGTTGTATCAACACCTACTCCATCAAAAACAAAACTTGTATCAATTTCGCCGATAAAGGTATCCCCGTTCCAAAAGATAAAGCCCAGGTTTTTTAAGTTAAGGTCAAAATGAAAATCGCCGGGTTTGGTATAGGAATATTCCACATCGGCTGACAGACCCAAACCGTTCATCTGGTAAACTTCCGCCCAAACCGTATCTGATAGTTTTGTATTCGCTGAAGCAGTAACATCCAGAAAATCTCCGTCAGGATCAGTATATAAGGTTGAATTTTGCACTTCAATATAATCATAATTCTGACCTATATTTAATGCCAGATTCCATGTAAGATGCCGGATAGCTTCTGAGGTTCCAAATCTGTATCCCATACCGCCTTTTAACTGGTTGAAATAGATACTGTAATATTTTGAATCGGTTGCTTTTAATGTTTCTCCTGCAAAAGGCTTATTCCCAAGCAACAGCAATTCTATTAAATCATCATCGAGGTATATATCGAGATATCTCCTGTGCTCAATTCCCAGATATAAATATTTATTTCCCTTGTTCTTTTTCGAATTTATTTTTGCCCCTACCCCTATATTCCTTATCTGTCCGGCAAGAACAAAATCATTCATATTCTCAATTTGTGTGTTGATTAACTCTTTATTAAGAAATTTTGATTTATTAGCAGTGTTGAAAAACTCATTAGTAAAAGCGTTTGAATTAGATGCTTCATTTGCAAAAGCCGAAACCTGCCACTTCCATTCGGTTGATTCATCCGGTTCATACGGAAAATACGGATAATAAAATCCAATCTGGCTGAAAGAAAATTTAATCAGTAAAATTAGAATTAATATAGAGAAAATCCTAAACATTGTAATTTAATTGTAATTTGTTGTAATTAACATTGAACATATAACTTTTAACTTATTTTACTGTTCAATTATAAATTGAAAATCACCGTTAATTTTAAGCTCCATAATATAATCCGAATAAATTTTTACATATTCATCATCTATTGAATTAAAAAGTAATTCGTAATACCCGTATTTTGCTTCTTTTATTGATTTTTTTAAGTTGTCGGTTAATACAATGGATATTCTTGTTTCGGCGGGTTCTTCCACTTTTTGGTCTGCATCGGGCTGGGCGCCTGTAATAAACGCATCATAAAGTAAAGTATCAATAGTCTCCATTGTTTCATTTTCCAGAAACAGGTTCATATCAAACGAAAACGGGAAACCGTTTTTAAAAATAAGTATTAAATGACCTTCGGTAATATTATCGAGTTTTACTCCTTCGCCATTCCATGTTTCTCTTTTCTCAATAAACATACCCTCAATTTTGACACCTTGCGTAACTTCAGCTTCCATAAAAACTCTTATGGGTTCATCATAATAAAAAAAATTATCGTGGTTTGTGGAGTCGCCAAATATGTTTGACTGAATTTGGATTGTATAAGAAAATTTATCGGGCATGATTTCTATCATCTCCGTAAAATTGGAGTTGGAAAAGTCGTAAGTTTGAATAAAAGGTTCAATAATCTGAAACCCGTTGCCTGTCTGAACAGCTCTGTCGATAAATAAATTAGAATCAACCATTTCACCCTGCAACGGAACAGTTTCATTTGTATTGCTGTTTATTGCCAATAACTCCATAATTTTAAATAAGCCTTCAACACCATAATTATTCTCTATCCTTAAAAATACCGTAGCATCCTTCATTGAAAAACCTGAAATTTCCAAATCGTCGAAAAGGGAAAAATCATATAATTCCGGTCCGAAATTAAAAGAGTTTTGTCCGAAGTATCCTTTGGCGTAATCAATAACAATATTTTCGAAATAAATGTTTATAGCAAATGAATCGGCAGGGTTTAGATAAATAGTTCCTTGTTCGTCGGGATGCACAATTAATGCAAGGTAATAATTCAGCATATTATATTCAATTCCTTCCGAACCTCTTAAATCGAGTCTATATTCAGAGAAATCATAAGTTTCGTCAATATTTTGTCCGGCAGGTACTTTCTCGGCAATCATAAAAGTATCCGCTTCATATCTTACTGCTGAATTAATTCCGAACACGCATAACAAATCGCTTTCGGATTGATCTAATACTTCGAATATAATTTCTCCTGATCTTATCACGGCATTTTCCAGTTCCATACCTTCTATATGAAAAGATTCAAAATCAAGGGGCCAGTCAAAAATCTCTTCGATGATAGTATCTCCCGGCTCCAGCGGAATTGGATTTGGCAAATATTGCAGGCTAAAGCTCCAGCTAAAAAGAGTATCGGGCAGCATAACAAGCGAATCAACATTAACCTCATACAGTTTTTTATCAAAAACAAAAGTGATGGAATTATCAGGATTTTCCTCAATTAAAGTATCACTTATAATATCGAATATTGTAACCGTATCAATAAGTAACGGAGCCAACAAATCAACATTCCACGAAGGATGAGGGCGTTCTTTCTGACAACCGAAGAAAGTAACAATAATCAAAAACAGAAAACAAACAACTTTAGCATTTTGATTCATAGCAATAAAAATAAAAAAAACAGGGCCATAAAGATAAAAATTTTATTTAGCCGAAATATTCCTCTTCAGTATTAATACTCCAGATGTTATCCTTTGAGGAAATCCCTTTAATTATATTTTCCACTGCAACCATTGCACTTAACATAGAATGATCCTGATTGTTATATCTATGCATACCGTTTCTGCCGATAAGGAACAAATTTTTAAAAGAATCAGTAAATTTTCTTACAGTATCAAATTTATCAAAAGTTCCAAAATATGCCGGATAAGCTTTAGGTATTCTGTAAATAGCACTGTCAATAACATCTCCCTTTTCAATTAAATCAATTCTTGCTAATTCACCAATAGCAAATTGAATAAATTCATCATCTTCCTTATTCCAAAGCTCATCCCCCTTGTTACAAAAATATTCCAAACCTATCCAAACAGTGTTTTTGCTTTTTACCATGTAAGGACTCCAATTATTGAATATTTGAATCCTGCCTATTTTAACTTCCTTTTCCTGAATATAAATCCAGTTATCAGGTATTAAGTTATTAATCGTTTTGGTTTCGTTTTTTATTTTAAGTTTTTTAAGTAGAAGACCAACTGTAATAAAGTCCCTGTAAATAAGGCCATTTGCAATTGCTTTTATTTCATCAGGTACTCTATTTTTGAAAACATCAATTAACTCTTTTACAGGCATTGATGATAAAAAGTAATCAGCTTCTAATATATTTGTCTCACCTGTTTCAAGATTTTTTACCTGAACACTTATAACATTATTATCCTCTGTTATTAATCCTGTTACCTTTGAGTTTTTTATAATTTCACCACCCTTTGATTCAATTACTTTACCGGTTTCTTCCCACATTTGTCCAGGACCGTACTTTGGATATAGAAATTTATCAATAAAGCTGGTTTCTGTTTTTTTCTGCGTAATAGAATCCGGCATCCCCAAAACAGATTTAAAAGCATGCAATATTGTTTTTGATACAGATAATCCTTTAATTCTTTGAACTCCCCATTTATACGATATTTCTTTACAGGATACGCCCCATACCTTTTCGGTATAATCTTTAAAAAAGGTTTTATACAATTCATTGCCAAATCGATTTCTATAGAAATCCTCTAATGATTTCTCTTCTTTAATAGGGAAAACTCGTATTTTAAAGTAGCTGAGACCAATTTTTATTATTCTGTAAAATCCCAGATTGGCTATGGTATTAAAATTTAACGTTACAGGATAGTTAAAAAATTTTCTTAAAAAAAATATTCTTGATAACCGATTTCTTATCAGCATAACTTTGTCAGTCTTTTCCGGATCCGGACCGGTATTATGCTGAAAACAGGCAGGATTGTTTTCAGGATATGAATTAACCTGTTTTATTTCATTTTTTGAAGGCAATCTTTGAACAGGTAAAATATTGTGCCACCATTGCATTATTTTTTCCGATTTTGAAAAAAAACGATGCCCACCCATATCCATTCTGTTCCCTTTATAATTTACTGTCTTTGAAATGCCACCCAGGTCATTTGACATTTCTATAACAATGGGCTTTATATCTGAGTGGTGTAATAATTCATAAGCAGCAGTAAGTCCGGCAGGACCTCCCCCAATAATAATGGCAATTTTCGTCTTTTTAGTTACTTCCATCTTGTAGAAAGCTTATGTAAGGAGGTTTTATTCATTATAAAAAATCAGAATAATTTTCCCTGGTCGGTTAGCTTTACTTTGCCGAGATGTTTATACGCCAGTTCTGTTGCTTCTCTTCCTCTTGGTGTCCTCATCAGGTAACCTTCCTGTATAAGAAAAGGTTCATAAACTTCTTCAATTGTTCCGCCCTCTTCTGCCACTGCCGTTGCAATAGTTGTGAGACCAACAGGACCTCCTTTAAATTTTTCAATAATTGTCGAAAGGATTTTATTATCCATTTCATCCAGCCCGTGTTTATCAACGTTAAGGGCAGAGAGTCCGTAATGAGCAATATTAAGGTCTATTTTCCCATCACCTTTTATCTGGGCAAAATCTCTAACTCTTCTGAGCAGCAGGTTGGCAATTCGCGGAGTTCCGCGGCTTCTTCGCGATATTTCAGAGGCAGCCTCATCGCTTATTTCAACTTTCAGGATTTGTGCCGACCGGTTAATTATCTTCTTAATAATATTTGCCTCGTAGTACGATAGTCTTGAATTTATTCCGAACCTTGACCTCAGAGGAGCCGTAAGTAAACCCGAACGTGTTGTTGCACCAATTAATGTAAAAGGGCTTAATGTAATCTGAACGCTCCGTGCATTAGGTCCGGTTTCAATCATAATATCTATTTTGTAATCCTCCATTGCGGAGTAAAGATATTCCTCAACTACGGGGCTTAACCGGTGTATTTCATCAATAAAAAGGACATCGTTTTCTTCTAAATTAGTCAGTAAGCCTGCAAGATCGCCGGGCTTATCTAAAACAGGTCCCGATGATACTTTGATATTAACTCCCAATTCATTTGCAATAATGTAAGATAAAGTCGTTTTTCCCAATCCCGGAGGTCCGTGCAAAAGAACATGGTCGAGCGATTCATTACGCAACTTAGCAGCTTCAACAAATATTTTGAGATTATCTACAACATTTTTTTGTCCGGCAAAATCTTTAAAGTCGGAGGGGCGAAGAACTTTTTCGATTTCCAGTTCTGCCGTGGTAAGATGTAAACCGGTAGCATCCAGATTTTCGTTCATTAATTAAAATTTTAAGCAAAAGTAATAAACTTAAAAACACATGAACATATAAATACAATTGTTAAATTATAGAATTGTTGAATTATAGAAATAAAAAACTGAACACACGAATACGCGAGCACTTCAAACATTTTTTAACCTTTTTTCCTAATTCTTAATTCACACATAATTATTTTTGTAATTTAGCACCTTAAAATAAAATATAAAATCAAAACCATGAAACAGATCATTGTAGCCATTGATTTTTCAAGATGTTCGGTTCACGCACTCGAATATGCTGTTAATTTAGCTAACAGAATTAAAGCTAATATCCTTATGGTTTGGGTGGATAATACCCAAAGTGCCGAATCGGTTTTTCCTGAATTTATGATAAGCAGCAGAAAAGAGATCACTACTAATTTTAATGAACTCATACAAAAATATGGCTCAAGTTTAAAAGAAGGAGAGATTACATATAAAATAAGAAAGGGCAAGGTACACCAGGAAATTGCAAACCAGGCAAAGTATAGCGACGCTGAATTAATTATTACCGGAACACATGGCGTTACAGGTTTTGAGGAGTTTTGGATTGGAAGCAATGCATACAGATTGGTAACCTATACGCCATGTCCTGTCATTACAATCAGAACGGATTTTAAATTTAAAGAAACAATTAATAAAATTATTTTACCAATTGACAGTTCGCTTGAGACCAGGCAAAAGTTACCTTATACTACTAAACTGGCAAA
>Ga0255365_10138_pt1 | contig 17841 bp, 14 predicted proteins | sample ANMaggSeSYBR01J3_FD_182089 | JGI IMG/M metagenome (GOLD analysis project Ga0255365, IMG submission 182089) | Sediment cell enrichment communities from methane seep in Santa Monica Basin, California, United Staets - ANME aggregate JGI... | ecosystem: Environmental > Aquatic > Marine > Cold seeps >... | reverse complement strand
GATGATCATTGCAACACTATTGGTGGGTTATTTTACAACCAGATATTTTTATGTAGATGCCGCCCAGTCAATTGAGGCCATAAATCCGGCCTTTAGCGGTTATCTAGGAGGTCTTCATTTGCCCGTGCTTTTATCATGGATAGCGGGTGGTTTTCTTGCAGCAGGTGCGGCCTGGTTGATTGGTAAAGTTGCTCTAGGATTGCGGACGGACTATCTGGCCATTACAACCCTAGGCATCTCAGAGATCATTATAGCTATCATCAAGAATGAAGACTGGTTGAGCCGGGGAGTAAAAAATGTAACAGCTATCCCAAGACCTGTACCCTATGAAATTGATTTGCAGCAAGCCGGCTGGTTTAAAAATTTGGTTGAAAAAATATATGCGGGCAGTTTAGATCTGTTGCCGGTGTCCGAGCAGGCAGCAACGTTAAATGCTTATATAAGCGACGCGTCAATTGTATTGGTAAAACTTTGCTATTCAGGATTATTTATAGCAGTATTGCTTCTGATTATTATTCTGGCCGGTCTGGCCCTTAATTCACCATGGGGCAGGATGATAAGAGCTATTCGTGATAATGAAGTTGCAGCATCTGCCATGGGCAAAAATGTCAAGCAAAGACATTTGCAGATATTTGTTATCGGTTCAGCAATCGCCGGATTATCAGGTGCTATGTTAGTGACTTATAATGGTCAATTCACCCCTGGTTCATACATCCCCTTAAGATATACTTTTTTAATCTGGGTCATGGTGATTGTAGGTGGGTCAGGCAATAACCTGGGGTCGGTTGTGGGGGGATTTTTAATTTGGTTTCTCTGGATTGAGGCGGAACCTGTTGGTTTCTGGCTGGCAGATCTATCCACATCATTCTTAGATAAAGAAAATTATATCAGGCAACATTTATTGAACAATGCACAATATATCAGATTGATATTTATGGGTGCGGTTTTATTGGTAGTTATGCGGTTCAGTCCCGACGGCATACTGCCTGAAACAAATAAAAAATTATAATAGGGAGGATCGTATGAAAAAGTATTTTAAATTTATTGTTTGTTTTGCAGTTGCAATAAACATGGCCACGGTATGTTTTGCCGCTGATACCATAAAAATTGGTGTGTTACAAGCCTTTACCGGACCGATTGAGTCACTAACACCGCCCATGGCTTCAGCAGCTGAATTTGCAATTAATGAAGCATCAGATTCCGGGATATTTCTGGGGGGTAAAAAAATCAAAGCTGTTCGTGCTGATTCAACCTGTATTGATGCTGCCGCTGCAACTGCAGCTGCTGAGAGACTTGTCACTGTCGAAAAGGTAGTCGCAATTGTGGGTCCCAGCTGTTCTGGAACGAGTGCTGCTGTGGCAACCAAAGTATCTGCCCCCAATGGAATAACAACCATCTCATCATCAGCCACATCAGCGGCTTTGTCTGAGATCAAGGATAATGGATATTTCTTTAGAACTGCGCCCTCTGATGCCAGGCAAGGTCAGGTCTTAGCTAAGATAACCATTGACAAAGGGATTAAAAAGGTTGCCATAACTTATACCAATAATGACTATGGCAAAGGGTTGTCTGAATCATTTGGAAAGGCTTATAAGAAATTAGGCGGCAAAATTTTAATGACTTCTTCCCATGAAGACGGCAAAGCTGATTACTCGGCAGAGGTAGGTTCATTATCTGCTTCTGGAGCCAACTATCTGGTCGTGTTTGGTTTTATTGATCAGGGAGGCAAGGGTATTATTCAAGCTTCTCTGGACTCCGGCGCATTTGACAGTTTCATCTTTGCTGATGGTATGATTGGATCTTCATTGACCAAACATTTTGGTAAAGACCTGAACAGCTCCTATGGTACTATGCCGGGTGGTCAAAGTGAAGCAACAGAGAAATGGAAAAGTATTGCCAAGTCAGCTGGAATTGCCATTGATGGCCCATTCAGGGGGTCTTCCTACGATGCAGCAGCTTTGGTTATTCTTGCTGCCCAGGCAGGTAATTCAGCGGATAAAGCCAGCATCCAGAAACATGTCATGGCTGTTGCCAACGCACCCGGTGAGAAAATTTATGCCGGAGAACTAAAAAAAGCTCTAAAAATTTTAGCCGAAGGCGGCGAGATTGATTATGTCGGCGCTGAAGATGTAGAATTTTCTGAAATTGGTGAAGTTTTTGGTTCTTACCAGGAGATGGAAATTATAAACGGAGAATTTGTATCTGTAAAAGTTCATTAATTGATTTATTGTGCCTATAAAGCCCATACATTAGGCAAGTTTTATAGGCACACTTATTTTTTTCCTGACTCAATACCATTCATAAAAAAATATTTTTTTCCTTTTTAAATTTTAAATTTTAAGTTTTTACTTGACTCTACAATTTCTTTTTCCTATATTTGCAGGGATTTGTATTAAACTATGATGAATGTTTATTTGGGTTATGAAGTATTAAATAATAATTTTTAATAGAGGGGAGTTAAAAATGAAATCATTTGTAAAATCGTTACTGCTTGCGTTGTTTGCATTGGCATTAGTTGCCGCACCAGGATTTAGTGGCGACACAATCAAAATTGGTGCTGGCGGCGTTGTTTCCGGTGACCTTGCACCTTATGGGATTTCTGCTGTAAGAGGTTATGAGCTTGCCGTAGAGGATATTAATGCAAAGGGTGGTATCCTGGGGAAAAAAGTAGAACTTTTAATTGGTGATGATGTTTGTAAACCTGAAATTGCTGTAAACATGGCAATGAAGCTTGTTTCTGACGGTGCTCAGATGATTGTCGGGCATGTTTGTTCAGGAGCCACTCTGGCTGCTAATAAAGTTTACAAAGATGCAAAACTTCTTGTTGTTTCTCCTGCTTCAACCAATGATGGATTAACATTTTCCGGTGAGAATCCAAACTTTTTCAGAACAATTTCCTATGACGGTGCCCAGGCTGTACTTATGACACAAATTGCCATAGAACAACTTAAAGTAAAAAAAGTTGCTCTTATCCATGATAAAGGTGATTATGGTAGAGGTCAGATGGAACTTGTAAAAGCAAGTTTTGAAAAAAAAGGCGGCGTTGAAGTTGTTCTTTTTGAAGGCGTAACTACCGGTGCTGTTGATTATACAGCAATTGTTCAGAAAATTAAAAGATCAAAGGCTGATGTTACACTGTGGGGCGGATATCATTCAGATGCATCAAAGATTGTTCAGCTTCTTGTTAAAAAAAGAGTTAAAACTACTTTCTTTGGCGGTGACGGTATAATTGGTGACAACTTTACAACACTTGCCGGTAAATATTCAGAAGGTGTTTATGCAACTGGTCCAGATGATACTTCAAGTAATCCTCTTTATCAGGCACTTTTGAAAAAACATCAGAAAAAATATAGCGAAGATCCGGGAACATTTTGCATGCAGGGATATGCATGTATACAAGCACTTGCAAAAGCAGCTGAAAAAGCAGGATCTCTTGATTATGATAAAATGAGAGCCGCTCTCTTGTCTCAAAAAGTTGATACTCCTTTAGGAAAAATTGGTTTTGACAAACGAGGTGATGTTGTTGGTGTTGGATTTTCTGCATATAAAGTTATTGATGGTAAATATAAGCAGATTAATTAAATAACAGCTGATTGAAAATATGAAAACAGGAGCGTAATTGAAAATTATTACTGCTCCTGTTTTTTTTTAAGCCACAACTTTTCATAACTAATTTCTATAATCAGGTTTCTATAATCAGGAGTTGAAAATTAATTAACATGAAATGGTTAAATATTATTTTAGGCGCAGCAGTCGCAGGTATTCTTGCATTTTTTGCTGTTAAAGAAATTATCCATGACCCTGTCTATTTTCTTGAGCTCTTTCTCGGGGGTCTTACAAGAGGCAGTATCTATGCCCTGATTGCAGTGGGCTATACCATGGTTTATGGGATAATTGAACTTATCAATTTTGCTCATGGTGAAATCTATATGATCGGTGGTTATACAGCTCTCATAGTTGCAAGTGTTCTTGGACTTTGGGGATATAATGAAGTAGTTATTGTAATTCTGGCGTTTGTTTTTGCTATTGCTTATTCCTGTGCCTATGGTTTTACTGTTGAAAAAATAGCTTATAAACCTCTTAGAAATGCACCACGACTCTCTGCCCTTATCTCTGCCATTGGAATGAGCTTATTCCTGCAAAATTATGTGATGCTTGCACAAACACCTGAATATTTACCTTTTCCGGAACTTATTCCTCAATTTGAATTCTGGGAACCATGGGCACATATTATCACTGCGCCGGAAATGATGATTATTCTTACCACTGTGATTGTTACGGCTCTTCTTGGTATGCTTATTAAATTCACCAAGATGGGTAAATCAATGAGGGCAAGTTCACAGGATAAAATCATGTCTGCTCTGGTTGGTATAAATGTCAATAAAGTTATCTCCACAACATTTGTTGTTGGCTCTGCTACTGCTGCCATAGGCGGTGTTTTAATTGCCTGCCATGTTGGACAGATCAACTTTTTTGTAGGATTTTTAGCTGGTATCAAAGCATTTGTTGCAGCTGTCTTAGGTGGAATCGGAAGTATCCCGGGTGCTGTTTTGGGAAGCCTTGTACTTGGCTGGACTGAAAGCTTTTTTACAGGATATTTCTGGAGCGAGTATGAAGATGTGTGTGCTTTCACCTTTCTGGTCGTGATTTTAATTTTCAGACCATCAGGAATCCTTGGTAGAAAAGAAACTAAGAAAGTTTAATAATTATGATTACAAAAAACGAAATCAAACAATCATTTTTTCTCTCTATGTGGGCAATAATTTTGACTTTTCCTTTAATGGTTATAAAAGTAAATACCATAAAAAACATAGTGATTTTCAGGTGGTGGAATATTCTTTATGTTGCAATCGGAGCTTTTGTTGCCTCTCTTTTATGGAATTATTTATTGCGTAGAAAAGAAGAAGGCGCAAAAAAAGATACAAAAGATTCAATCCCTATTGTACACAGATTGCTCCAGAATCAAAAATTCCGTCTGCCTTTTTTGGCAACAATAGGCGTGATAGCTTTAGTATACCCTTTTGTAACACCAATGTATCACACAAGTATTATGATCTCAGCACTGGTTTATGTTATTCTAGGTCTTGGTCTTAATATCGTTGTGGGCCTGGCAGGATTACTTGATTTAGGATATGTTTTCTTTTATGCCATTGGCGCCTATGCATATGCTCTTTTAAACCTGCATTTTGGAATAAGTTTCTGGATTGTTCTTCCTTTAAGTGCTCTGCTTGGAGCTCTTTTTGGAACTCTTTTAGGTTATCCGGTTTTAAGGCTCAGGGGAGATTATCTTGCCATTGTAACCTTAGGATTTGGAGAAATCATAAGAATCGTACTGGAAAACTGGGTAGAATTTTCCAATGGACCAAGGGGCATTAGAAACATTCCGGGTCCAGACAGCTTTGGTATTGAACTCACCCAGCATCAATCAGTTATCTACATCTACTTTATTATTATAGCTGTATGCTTGATAACGATCTTTTTTGTCCAAAGGCTTGAAAATTCCAGGATAGGAAGAGCTTGGATTGCAATGCGGGATGATGAAATTGCATGCCAGGCAATGGGTATTGATAAAACAAAAACCAAACTGACAGCTTTTGCCCTGGGAGCTACCTGGGCAGGACTTGCCGGGGTTATTTTTGCTGCAAAAACTTCTTATATTAATCCCATGTCTTTTACCATCTGGGAATCTATTACAATTCTCTGTGTTGTTGTTATCGGCGGAATGGGATCTGCTGTTGGTGTAATAGCAGGCGCTCTTGTGTTAATACTTCTGCCTGAATACCTGCGGGCAGTTGCTGAATACAGAATGCTTGTATTTGGCGCCTTACAGGTGGTTGTAATGGTGTTTAAGCCGGAAGGACTTATTGAGGCTGTGCGTAAAACCTATAAATACAAAAAAATAAAAGAATAAATTATATGGAACCTATACTAAATATAAAAAACCTCACAATGAAGTTTGGAGGCCTTACTGCTCTGAATAGCGTTGATATTGCTATTAAAAAAGGTGAAATTGCAGCTCTTATCGGGCCTAATGGAGCAGGTAAAACCACATTATTCAATTGTATTACCGGTATTTACGAGCCAACTGAGGGGGATGTACAAATAACTCCACCGGGCAAGCCTACTGACAGCTTAAATGGCCTGAAACCCAATATAGTAACTGAAAGAGGGTTGGCAAGAACTTTTCAGAATATTCGCCTTTTCCATGGAATGACAGTTCTTGAAAATGTCATGATTGGACGACATTGCAGACTCAAATCAGGTATTCTTGGTGCAATGTTTAAACCAAAAAGCCAGAAATTAGAAGAACAGCAAGCAGTTGCCGACAGTTATGAAATTCTTGAAAAAATCGGGCTTGAACAATTTGTAAATGAAATGGCTATTAATTTGCCCTATGGAGCCCAGCGAAGACTTGAAATTGCAAGAGCTCTTGCTACAAATCCGTTTTTATTATTACTGGATGAACCTGCAGCCGGAATGAATCCTCAGGAAACAAAAGAGCTGGATGATCTTATTATCTGGTTAAGGGATAATGAAAATGTCTCAATCCTATTAATTGAACATGATATGAAACTTGTCATGAGTCTGTCTGATAATATACATGTTGTGGATTATGGGAAAAAAATCGCTGAAGGCACAGCTCTGGAAATTAAAAATAACCCAATAGTAATCAAAGCCTATCTTGGAGATGAATCTGAAGATGCTTAAATTAAAAAATATACATTCGTATTATGGCAATATTCACGCCCTTAAAGGCATTGACATTATTGTCAATAAAGGAGAAATCGTTTCTCTTATCGGTGCCAATGGAGCAGGCAAATCAACCACTTTAATGACAATCTGTGGTATTGTTCCTGCCAAACAAGGTTCCGTTGAATTTGAAGACCAGGATATTACATCCCTTGCTCCGGACAAAATAGTTGCACTTGGTTTGAGTCAGGTACCGGAAGGCAGAAGAATTTTTCCATTTCTTACAGTGGCGGAAAACCTAGATATGGGAGCCTTTTTAAGAGATGACAAGGATGGAATAGCAAAAGATCTGGATTATGTATATGGCTTGTTTCCAATACTTGCTGAAAGAAAAAATCAGACAGGCGGTACCCTGAGTGGTGGTGAGCAGCAAATGCTTGCAATATCAAGAGCTCTTATGGCAAGACCAAATGTTTTGCTCCTTGATGAACCATCTCTGGGTCTTGCACCTATAATTGTAAAACAGATTTTTGATATTATAAAAAAAATCAACAAAGAGAATGGTACAACTATTTTTATTGTTGAGCAGAATGCAAATCTTGCATTAAAAGCAGCAAACCGTGGTTACGTTATGGAAAATGGTGCTATTACCATGACTGACACAGGTACAAATCTTCTTGCGGATGAGGGCATAAAAAAAGCATATCTGGGCATATAGCTAATAAGCTTATTAAAGGTATATAGCTAAACCAAACTCATTATTTTGATTATTCCCAAAGGATAAAGCAGAAGCTTCTCTGCTTTATCCTTTATATTTTCTGCTCATTTTCAATAAAACATGGGATACATAAATATTTATTATCAAACCTTCTGATTCTGGATTCCATGGTCATTTCTTTACAATTCTCACACTCAATACTCTGCAATATTCTCGCAGGTTTTACAGGAGGTTCTGATATATCTTCAATTTTAAAAAGGGTGTCAAGGTCTGCGCTCATTATTTTTTTAATATAGGCGCTTCTATCATCATTGTTGCCTGCCTGCTTAATAAAAACAGCTCTAAATCCCTTATTTTCTTCTCTGTCAAAAAATGTAAATCCAGCCTTCCCAAAATCTTTGTGAATCAAATTACCCTTGCCAAAAGTACAATCTGTTAGAAATTGTATTGCATCAACCCCACACATATCTGTTTCAACAACACATACCATAGGTTTTGCATCTGCTGGTTTGCCATCTGCTATGTCAAGTCTTTGCATTGCAAGTTCAGACACACGTATCCCAATGGCAAGTCCGGGACAGGTATGCCCATGAAAATTAATAGTTTTATCAATAAGATCTTTATCTATAGTACAAGTCATTCTAAGTTCTCCTTAATCATAATCTGTTATGCAGCATGAGTTAATTCTCCGGGAATAATAACAGGATACCCTTTATGCTGCATTATTTCCACTGGTATACCATAAACCGACTCCACCATTGCAGGTGAGATTTGGCTTACATGGCCGGCTCCATAGATTGAGCCGTTTTGTAAAAACAAATACTTATCAGAATATCTTAAAGCCGTGTTAAGATCATGCATTGTCATCACTGCTGCTACATTATGCCCTTTTACAACTCTTTTGACGAGCCCCAGTATTTCTGCCTGATTTTTTAAATCAAGATTACTTGTGGGCTCGTCAAGTAAAAAAAGATCGGTCTCTTGGACAAACGCCCGTGCTAATGAAATTTTTTGCAGTTCGCCTCCACTCAGCTGATCAATATATTTTAATGAAAGATGTTCAAGACTGAGTCGTTTTATCACAGCATCAACTTTTTTAATATCGTCTTCTGATACTCTCCACTTTATATGAGGACGTCTTCCTAAAAGGATGGCATCAAAAGCTGTGAGTTTTGCTGTTTCTGTACGCTGGGCAACATAGCTCATCTGCTTTGCAATTTCAGTAACATTCATATTAAAAGTGTCTTTATTGTTGATATAAACATTACCTTTTTCTCTTTTTAATATTGAATTAATACACTTTAGAAGTGTAGTTTTGCCAACCCCGTTGGGCCCAAGAATTACCAGTACCTCTCCTTTTTCCACACTAAAATTGACATTATTTAAAATATTATGACTGTTATACTTAAATTTTAAATTATTAATTTTTAGTATCATCTTCTATTCCCTCGTATGATTAAATATATAAAAACGGGTGCTCCAAGAAATGATGTCAAAACTGAAACAGGAAGAATGTGGGGGCTAAGAATAAGCCTTGCTACAATATCTGAAATTAGAAGAAGCAAGCTCCCTGCTATAACCGTTCCCGGCAGAAGAAATCGATGGTCATCACCTATTATTCTTCTAACCATATGTGGAGCTACAAGCCCCACAAAACCTATGATCCCCACAAATGAAATAATAACTGATGTAACAAATGATGCTGTTATCATGCCTAAAAGCCTTGTCTTTTCGATTTTTACTCCCACTCCCTTTGCAGTCTCATCTCCTGCATCAGCAGCATTATAATTCCAGGCATTCATAAAAAAAAAGCAAATGGAAAAAAGTGTTACAAATAAAAGAAAGAGGATTTCGCTCCATCCTGTGCGGGCAACGTCTCCAAATGTCCAGAATACCATGGCTGCAAGCTGTACATCATCTGCAAAAAATTGCAGCAGCATTGTAGCAGCTGTAAATAATGAACCTAATGCCACACCCGTAAGAATCATGACCTCAGGGCTTCCTTGCCTTAATCTTGATACTGCAAGGATGATTGAAGCTGCTATCATGGAAAAGAAAAAAGCTGAAAATGTTGTTATATAAGGGTTTGAAATCGCAACAGCATCACTGATAGAACTTGCCATTGTTCCAGAGCCTAAAATCATGACTGAAAAAGCAGCTCCAAATGCAGCCGCATGGGAGATACCAAGTGTAAAAGGTGAACCTAAGGGATTTCTCAAGACAGATTGCATAACAGCTCCTGAAACAGCAAGTCCTGCACCAGCTACAATTGCTGTAATAACCTGAGGTAACCTGATATTAAAAATAATAATATCAAATCGCTTTGAGATAGTCACTCCTGCGAGGCTTTTTACAACATCAATAAAAGAAATCTTTACAGCGCCCAATGAAATACCGACAACAAATATTAACACAAGGCATATCAATGCGATTGTAATAAATATGATCTTTTTCCCAATATATCGGGAATACTCTTCAGGCAAAACTCCATCATCAAAATGCATATCAACTCCAAAAGCTTTAATTTAAAGGGACTTTTTTAAATGCCATGTTCTGAAATGCCTTATTCATAAGAGGAAAAACAGGCTTGCCCACAAGAAATGTGTAAATTTCATCAGCTTTTTTAGCAGGATCAAGGTCTGAGAATTTATCAGGATAGAGCAACTTTCCTGCATACCAGGCATCGGCGAGAATCGAGCCAAAATTTCTCGTGTACCAGTTATAGGGAAGAACACCAAAAACATTGCCTTTTTGTACAGCCGTCAGGGTTTGATATACAGGGTCAGTTTTAAGTTCACGCAGTCCTCCTGCATCATTTCCCATTTGCAGGGTTGAAAGATCCAGAAACAAAATTTCAGGGTCCCATTTAACAAGACTTTCTTTTGAAATAATAGAGTTGCTCAAACTCTTTCCTGTTTTTTCCAATGCAGCAACATTTTTTGCATTAATAAAGAGAAAAGGAGGATAGAGTGGCTGAGTAGACTGAAACCCATGAGGACCTTTGAATGCAATTCCACCAACAAAACAGGATTTTTTTTCTGATTCTGTAACATTGGCTGTGCGCTGTTCTAATTCTTTCCTCTGCGCTTTAAAAAACGCAATAAGTTCTTCTGCTCTTTCCCCCTTATCCATAACCTTGCCTATGATTCTTATGGCATTAAAAAAATCCTTTCTGTACTTAAACATATCTCCATAATTTAACACAACAACAGGGATTCCTGTTTTTTTCTCAAGCTTAACAGGGTCATATCCCATGGATGAGTATGTTTTAAAAATAACCTGGGGAAATGGTTCTAAACCCATGATCAATTCAGGATTATCATGCCCTCGAAATTCTCCAAAAAGAGGATATTCTTTAAACTGAGGATTGGCAAGCGCATAGGGTCTTGCATCAAAGATACTTTTTCTTTTTTCCATGTTGTCTACTGCAACAATTTTATCCTGGGACTGAAGGTATACAAGAAGTCTTAAACAACCGGGACCTGAACAGATAACACGTTCAATTTTTTTTGGAATTTCTACTTTTCTTCCTGCTGCATCAACAATAGTTCTTAAATCACCTGCAAAAAGGTCTGTTGTAAAAAACAAAACCAATATCAGGGCTAACAGGTACTGTGATATGTTTTTCATTCTTTCTCCTTTTTTAAAAACAAAAAAGCCACAAAAATCAATCTATCCCTTCAATAGGATATTAACCTTCATGGCTTTGTATTTAATATGCTAAACTATTTTTTTTAAATTGCCTTCTGGCAATTGTTAAACTCCAATCTATTGTTACTATCAAAATAAAACTAACTATGCAACTGTAATTTAACGCAACTTATAAAGGGAAGACTAAAAAAAGCTTAAAAGGTATAAGAGTAAAAAGAGATTTCATTAAAAGCATGATTTAACTTAAGACAAATTGCTTTAATGAAAAGACATTATACTAATTTTATAGTTTCAAATAAATTAGCTTTATGGTATAAATAACAGACAATTTCAAATCACCATCAATTATATACTAAAAGCACATATTTATGGATAATTATGGAATTATGATTAGCCTATCGATCCTTGCAGGCTCGGGGGTGTTGCTTTACAGCATTTACTTGTTCCTAAAAAATATTAAATTGCTTAAGGACTTGAAAGCAACAAAGCATAAGTATGCAGAAGCCCTTGAATTAAATAAAGACTTAAACGAAGAACAAAAAGCTTTGCTTGCAAGTGAAAAAAAATATCAATCTATACTTGAAAAGATGGATGAAAGTTATTTTGAAGTTGATTTGTCTGGCAATTTAATGTTCTTTAATGATTCAACTTGTGAAATTCTCGAATATCCACGAGAAGATCTCATGGGCCTAAATTATAGAGCATACATATCCAAAGAAACAATTCCCGCTGTTTTCAATGCATATAACCATCTATATAAGGAAAAATCAGGTAGAGATTTTACTGAATACGATATTGTTACTAAAAGTGGAGAAAAAAAGTCTATTGATACGTCCATAACACTACTATTAGATGATGATGGAAACCCAGTAGGGTTCAGCGGTCTTGCCCGGGATATCACTGAAAGAAAAGAAGCTGGAAAAAGGCAGAAAAACCTTGAAGTACAAATCCTTCAGGCACAAAAGCTTGAGGCAATCGGACATCTGGCCGGCGGCATTGCCCATGATTTTAATAATATACTTACAGCTATTTCCGGCAATGCTAAACTTTTAATGATGGATAAAAAATCTCTCCCAAAAAAAAATCAGAACAGCCTGATTAATATATTAAGTGCCACTGACAGGGCAGCAGCCTTGATCAATCAGGTGCTTACATTCAGCAGACAAAAGGAAGAGACCCTTTATCCTGTAAGATTTGATTTGATTTTGAAAGAAGCACTGCGGTTTATCAGAAGTACAACATCTACCAGTATTGAAATAAAAACTGACATTAATGCAGGTAATTATCATATTTTAGCTGATTCAACACAGATTCATCAGGTAATTATGAATCTGTGTACAAATGCACAATACGCAATGGAGGATCATAATAAAGGGGTAATAGAAATTAGTTTATCACCTGTTGAGCTTAATAACTTTACGGGTATAGCAGGCAATCTCTTACAGGGAACTTTTTTTGAACTTAGTGTCAGCGATACAGGAATGGGAATGGTTCCTGAGGTTTTAACAAAAATCTTCAATCCCTTTTACACCACAAAAGGTAAAGAGAAAGGTACTGGCCTTGGGCTTTCTACTGTTCATGGTATTGTCAAATCTTCTGGCGGTGACATCAAGGTTGAAAGTGAAGTTGGAAAAGGTACAACATTTAAAATATATTTCCCGGTGACTGACAAAGCACAATATATAGAAACCTCCATACCTCACGATAGAGTAGAAGGGCAGGGGAATATTCTTCTGCTTGATGATGAAAATTTGATAACTGAATCGTTTGGAGAATTATTTTCAGATTATGGTTACACTGTTGATGTTTTTAACTCACCTGAAAAAGCACTAAAAGCTGTTAGCGAAAATAGTAAGCGATATGATGTTGTAGTTACTGACTTTCAAATGCCCAAAATGAATGGTCTTGAATTTGCAAAAAAAGTGAAAAACATTAATAACAAGATTGCAATAATTATAAGTTCCGGAAATATAGCCTCAATCTCTGAAGAACAGGCAAAAAAGGTTGAACTCCATGCAATAGTCCAAAAACCATTTGACGATGATAAATTAGCACAAATCATTCAGGATGCAATAAATAATAAATAAAAAGGGGATTAGTCCTTTTTTTCTTGATTAACATGCATTCCAAAAGCCAGCATCATCTGATTTCTGTCCTCCATTTGAAGAGATGCCTCAAGCCCTCCCGCATCAATGTTAATATTAATAGCCTCTTTTGTCATTCTAAGTCCCATAGGATTTTTGCCTGCCATAACCTTTGCAAGTCCTGTTGCAGTTTCAATCATTTTGTCTTTGGTAACAATCCGGCTTGCGAATCCCAGGCTCATTGCCTCCTCTGCCTCCAACCAATTGCCGGTTAAAAGAAATTCATTAGCCCTTCCTGAACCAATAAGTCTTGGAAGAAAATATGAAGAAGCCATATCAGCACCGCCTAATCCAATGTTGATATATGCCGCACTGAATTTAGCATTATCAGCTAAAATGCGGAGATCTGAAGCCATGGCAAGAGAAAACCCGATTCCCGCCGCAGCTCCGTGAACACAGCAAATTACTGGTTGTGGTATTTTTCTTAATCCAAGCATCATTCTTGATAACCTTGCCTGGGCATTATAAGCATCTACAGGCTGCATGGAAAAAATTTCAAGCCCGAAAGTCTTCATGTCAAGGCCTGCACAAAAGCCCTTTGCATCACCCCCATCAAGGATAAGAACTGATACGCTGTTATCATACATTCTATCTTTGATAAATTCTTCAAACTCACAAAGCATTTCTTCATCAACAGCATTATATTTATCCGGTCTGTTCAAAGTAAGATATCCAATACTTTCTACTTGCTTGAATATAATTTTTCCCATTTTAAAGTCCTTTTTAATCTTTGAAATATTCTGTTTTCATATTAATCGTAAGATTATCTCCATCCATGAGTCTTGAAGCTAATCCATAAATTTTTGGCAGCTCATATCTAAAAAAATAATTCATTGTAAAAAGCTTACCTTGATAAAAATTCTTATCCTTTTTCGAGGAGTCTTTAGATAAAGCCTTTTCTGCTGCAATTCCCTGGATCAGCCATTGCCATGAAATAACAATCAACCCGTAAAATTCGAGAAAAAGGCTTGCATCAGAAAGATAGGTATCAATTCCCTTTTTCCCGGCAATATTAAAAAGAAAACCAACAACTTTTTCAAGTTGTTTCATTGAACTCTCCAATTGCCCGGCAAAAAACTCAAGCTCCGGAACTTTCATTGCAATTTTAATGGTCTGCTTGACCTCTTCAAGAAAAAATAATCCTGCCTTACCATCCTTTATTACAATTTTTCTTCCCAGAAGATCCATTCCCTGGATGCCGGTTGTACCTTCATGAATGGCATGAATTCTGATATCTCTGAAATATAGTTCAACAGGAAAGTCATCACAATATCCATAGCCTCCAAAACATTGTATTGCAGTGCTGGTGGACAAAATTCCGTATTCCGATGGAAATGCTTTGGCAACAGGGGTTAAAAGATCCAGCAAAAGTTCATATTTTTCTTTTTTCGCGCCTGTTGTAACCTTTATAAGATCAGCATACATGCAGCACTGAAGAATAAGAGATAAAGAACCCTCAACAATAGATTTTTGAAAAAGAAGCATTCTTTTAACATCAGCGTGTTCAATAATCGGAATCTGTTTAATCTGCGAATCCTTATTTGTAACAGGCCTTCCCTGGGGTCTGTTTTCAGTGTACTCAAGGGCAGCTAAATAGGCAGCTGATGCAATAGCACATGAAGCTAAGCCTACACTAATTCTAGCCTCATTCATCATCTGGAACATCAGGATAAGGCCTTGATTTTCTTTACCCACAAGCCATCCATAACAATTATCTTTTTCACCCATTGATATTTCTACTGCCGGGGTGCCTCTATAACCAAGTTTATGGTAAACCGAAGTTGTTGTTATATCATTGGAAACAAGCTTTCCTTTTCCCTTGCCATCAAGGTCATCAAACCGTTTTTTGGGAACAACAAACAAAGAAATCCCTTTTGCTCCGGGTGGCGCGTTTTCAATTTTTGCAAGCATAAGGTGAATGATGTTCTCAACACCATCATGATCGCCTGCGGATATAAAAATTTTTACTCCTTTGATTTTAAATCTGCCGTTTTTATCCGGTACAGCGCTTGTAGTAATATCAGACAAAGAACTTCCTGCCTGGGGTTCTGTTAAAGCCATTGTTCCCTGCCATTCACCATCAAGCATTTTTCCAACATATGTATCAATCAACTCCTGACTGCCAAATGAAGTTATTAAATCAGCAGCACCGGTTGTAAGCAAAGGATAGGCACTGGCAGAATAATTAGATGCTGCAAAAATAAAGCTTGCTATCCCTCTTATAATAATTGGAATCTGGTCACCGCCATGCTCTTCTGAAAACCCGGATGCAATCCAGCCGCCCTGGCCAAACTCTTTCATGATTTTTTTTACAGATTTGTGGACTTTAACCTCGCCACCCTCAAGCACAGGCTGGTTTCTATCCATTTCTTCAAGAACAGGATACATCAATTTAACAGCAAGTTTCAAAGCTTCATCAATCACCATATCAAACATTTTTTCATTATGATTGCCATAGTAATCGTGAATGGTAAGAGATTTTACATCAAAAACCTCTTTGATCATAAACCTGATATTCCTTATGCTGATAAATTTTGCCATTTATATCCTCCTGTATATTAAGGCTTTATTCAATCTCGTAATAAGATTCATCAAACTCAGATTTGTCTTTATAACGCTTCATCATAAGAGCTCCGTCCATTTCAAAATTACTAAAAAAGGAAGGATCTACATCAATGCCGATCCCTTTCATTGCCTTTGCAGCTTCTTTAGGATCAGGTGGACAACCCTTAACTTTAACAATCTCCTGCATACCTTCATGGTTTTTATTAAGAGCGCACATACATTGTCCTACAAGAATACTTTTTTTCATACCTGGCGAAGGTTTCAGTCGCTTGCCTGTTAAAAACTCCACATCATCAAAAGGTTCCCCTTTATAAGACATTGCTATTATTGTCAGAAGCTTGCCAATTAAAGGAGAGCAATAGGTACACAAAGTTGAATCGTATTTATGAAATTTTAGTCCTTTGATTCCCATTTTTTCCATGCTGGAAGGCAATGTATTATCTTTGTTAAAGGGGAAGGTATATTGATGAAAAGCTGCTACTTCTTCAATCTTTTCTCCCAGAACTTCTATATCAGTAAGATCAATTGAAAGCCCCTGATTTTCCGCTGCCTGCACAAAATAAGAGATATCACAAGGATCATGCCCAAGTACTTTTGCTCCCACCATATCAGCAGCAAGAACATTTGAAGAGGCGATAACAAGATCGCTTTTTCTGGATTTGCCATCAAAAGAAGGTCCGCGTTCTATAGTATAGATACCATCTATGATTGTGGCCGAAGGCGGTAAAAATTTTGGAAGACACGATATCATGTATTCCAGACCTTTTTCAAAATTCGCATTATGACATTTTTTCCTTGAGGCAACATTTAAAAATCCTTTAAGATTTTTTATGCCAAGGCTTACCTTAACCTGGGCATGGGTCTTTAAAACCGGGAGATTAACCAGAAAATCTGATGCCATAAGATCGGTATTCACTTTCAGGCTCAATCCATCTGCAATTTCCACCTTTTCAAATGGTCTCTCCCACACATCAAGAAGTTTAACACCATATCTTTGTTGCAGTTTCTGATATCCTAAACCTTCAAAAGATTTTTGCCCGATATGTTTCTCCTCAGGATTTATCTGAAGGCTTCCCTCAGCAATGGAAATATCATTGATCCCGTACTCCTTGAGCAGAATCACAGTCTCTTCCATAATTGCAGAAGTGGTAATCACTCCCCATTTAGGAAAAGGCCCGTTAAGCCACACAACGATATTGGGTTTAATTATAACTTTTGCATTTTTAGGAAGGTGTTCAAAAGCATTAGCACGTTCAACCACTTTTTTTACTACTTCATTGCCTCTTTTATACTTGTAAATTGCTACTCTGTTATCATTCATGGTCAAAATCCTTATAAAAACTCTATAAAAAAAAATATTACCCTGATCAAAAAACAAAATCAAACCATCGTTCCCTAAGGACTTGGAGTCTTATTGCAAGCCAAGCAAGTCAAAATATTTATCTTTACACATTTGTTCAATATCAATCATGGCCTTAAATGCATTATTGAAATCATCATTAACAGAAGCAAAGACACCATGCCCATAAACAATAACCGCCTTTTTACCTTTAATGGCTTTAGGAAGTGTATTACATAAACCATAAACTCCAGTTCCAACTTCGCCGCAAACTATTGGGATATTACAAATATGCCGGATTTCAGGACATTTAATATGGCATTGGCCCAATAGGGTGCAGTCCTCTTTTTCACAATACATGGACATAATCACTGTGAATTTTGGATGGCCATGGAGCAGTCCTTTGATATCAGGGTTGTTTAGTACAATCTCTTTGTGAGCAGAAAATTCACTGGATGCAGTAATACTGGAACAAGCTGAATCATCCAAAGGACAGGGATCTACACAGCCTGCTAATTCATCAAGAGAAGAGCCGGTTTGACTGATATATAAAATATTGTTCTGTTTATAAGAAACATTACCAAAAAAAGAGTCAACCAAATGATAATCAACCACTATCCGCCCTGCTTCAGAAATTGCTTTATAAACATCATTTTCTGTTCTAATCTCTGTTTTGAGTGGTGTAAAGTCAGGATTGATTTTATCCAATAGATTGATTGATTTTTTTAAAACAT
>Ga0255365_10137_pt1 | contig 17849 bp, 14 predicted proteins | sample ANMaggSeSYBR01J3_FD_182089 | JGI IMG/M metagenome (GOLD analysis project Ga0255365, IMG submission 182089) | Sediment cell enrichment communities from methane seep in Santa Monica Basin, California, United Staets - ANME aggregate JGI... | ecosystem: Environmental > Aquatic > Marine > Cold seeps >... | reverse complement strand
TATGTGGCGTTGACCTGTCGAGCAAAATGATTGAAGTTGCCGTGCAAAATGCCGAAAAATTGAAATTAGAAAACATATCGTTCATAGCGCAAGATGTTTTTGAGCTTCCATTTGAGAACAGCCGATTTTCAATTGTGAACAGCAAATCAGCATTCCATCATTTCATTGATTACAAAACAATTATCGGTGAAATGAAGCGATGTTGTAAAAGCGGTGGAAAAATCTCTGTACAGGACATCGTTGCATACGAAAATCCGGCGATTAATGACTATTTTGAAAAATTGGAAAGTTTAATTGATATCAGTCATAACAAAACCCTGTCCGTCGATTTCATAACACGGCTGTTTCGCGATAATGATTTAGAAATCCTCCGCTCTCATACTATAAATATCGACCTGAATCTTCATGAATACATAAATCACGCTGTACAAACAGAAAAAGTGCGAAAAGAAATTAATGACCTTATCAATTATGGCGTTAATGATACCGAAATAACAAAATATTTTATTCAGAAAGAGGACCAGTGGTATTTCAAAAGGAATGTTTTCCTAATCCTCGGCAGGTAGCACAGAATCTGGTAATTATTCAGCCGTATGCAATAGATGGATTTTCTCATTAACACCGACGGGTGGCAGCGTCTGATGTACTCGCCAGGATACAGGCGATGGTATTAGTCTTGTAGGGTGGGGTCTTACCCCACGCGACTTTCTGAAAAACGGCAGAGTTCAGTGTTTCGGCCCAACTCAAAATATCACATCATCAAAACGGCGGGGACTAATCCAAAAGGGTTCCGTCAGAGGGCTTAAATAGCATTTTTGGGCAAACCACATGGGATTTGCCCCCACTTTCTGTAACAGCTATTATGTGGACCACGGGCTTGCTCTGCCTGCATTTTCAGGGGTTATCTCAATATTGTTATCAGACGATGAATACTTTTTATTAAAAGACGCTGGCGTCAAAAAAACAAGGCGACTTGATTATTGAGCCGGGAACGCGGGTTTTTGTCTGCTTACGGACTTTTGACGGTGTTGCTGATAAATAGATATTTATCCGGTTAATTTAATATTCTGAACAGCCGAACAAATTAGTGTTGAATCAAAATAAAATTTGCGATTTGACACTGTATTTTGATGCAACCGCCAAAAGTCCGAAAAACGCTGCAAAAACAACAGCAACGCTCCGGAATCGAGGGGGCAAAGTACTTTTGACGCTGGCGTCTATTTTGTGGAAGGAGAAAAGTATTTGAGGACCTGAAAAACTCAAATTGGGGCAGAAAACTTTTTGGGGCAGAAAATTCGGGCTGTAATCGGTCCGGATTAAATAGTGAGCTATGGAAAAGAAAAAAGACGTATTAACAACCGGACAAGTGGCGAAGATATGTAACGTCGCACCGCGAACCGTATCGAAATGGTTTGATTCGGGCCAGCTGCGCGGCTATCGCATACCAGGCAGTAAAGATCGACGCATTCCTCTTTCGCAACTCGTGCGTTTCATGCGAGCACACGGAATTCCTCTGAATGGACTGGATGGAGGCACTATGCGGGTGCTGCTGGTCGATAAGGGAGACGAAAGAAATAACCTGATAAAAGAGGCTTTGGAAAAGGACGGTCGTTACGAAGTCCGAACCGCTGAGTGCGGATTTGACGCGGGCCTGATCGCGGAGCAGTTTCATCCTCACGTTATTTTTATGGATATTATGCTGGAAGACATCAACCCGCAACGGATTTGTCACGTCATACGAGAAAACACGGAATTGCAGAACACCCGAATCATCGCAATCACCTCGTCCCTGACCGAAGGGGAAGGCCAGGCCCTTCTTCAGCAGGGCTTTGACGAATACCTGTGCAAACCGTTCGATATTCAACAGCTTGTCCAGTGTGTTGATGAAAGTCTGTCTATTGTTCATTAAAGAAAATAAAACAAAAGAAAACGAAGATAAAAAGAAGGAAAAAAGCCAGGACAAATTTTGACTGTTTAGGCCCGGCATCGCTTGGAGGCAGACGCGAAAGCGTCTATAAAGGGCGGCGTCAGGGATCCATTAGCTCAGGGTCGTCGTGACAATACTTACGACGACCTTTTTTTTATACCCATCGGACATAATTCTTCCCGGCAGGACGAAGTATAACACTTAACCGATAACTATGTTGACCAGACGGTTTTTTATGACGATAACCTTACGTACATTTTTGCCTTCGAGCAGTTCCTGAACTCGCTCGCAGGCCAGAGCCTTTTCTTTGATGGTCTCTTCGTCGGCCTCAGCGGAGAAGGTCAGCCGATCACGGAGCTTACCATTGACCTGTATAGCCAATTCCACTTCCGGGTCCCTGGTAAGACCCTCGTCAAATTCAGGCCAGGGCTGATATGTTATTGTGCCGCTATGACCCAACCGCTGCCAAAGTTCCTCGGCAATATGCGGCGCGAAAGGCGACAGTAAAATCACAAATGACTCCATAGCTTTTTTACTTATCCGCGGCAGACGTGAGTATTCATTGACAAATATCATCATCTGAGAAATGGCTGTGTTAAAGGCCATATTTTCTATGTCAGTTGTAACTTTTTTTATGGTCTTGTGTAACAGGCGTAAGGACTCATCCTGCGCCGGCTCATTCACAATAGCAGATTGCGGATTACCGTCCCTGTCGATAATCAACCGCCACGCTTTTTGTAAAAATCGATACACTCCCTCGACACCCTGCATATTCCAGGGCTTAACAGCATCGAGCGGCCCCATAAACATCTCGTACAGACGCATTGAATCGGCGCCGTACTGCTCGATTACCGTGTCGGGATTGACGACATTACCGCGACTCTTGCTCATCTTCTGGCCGTCGTTGCCGAGTATCATACCCTGATTAACTAATTTCTTGAAAGGCTCTTTCGTACTGACCCAGCCGAGATCGTAAAGAAGCTTGTGCCAGAAACGCGAATATAACAAGTGCAAAACGGCATGCTCGGCACCGCCAACGTACAGATCGACCGGCATCCAGTATTTTTCCTTTTCCTTATCGAAGGGCGCGTTCTCGTTAAGGGCATCGATATAACGCAGGTAATACCAGCAGCTACCGGCCCACTGGGGCATTGTGTTGGTTTCGCGCCGACCCTTTTGACCTTTGTAAGTAATGTTGAGCCAGTCGTCGATATTAGCCAATGGCGATTCGCCGTCTCCGCTGGGCTTATAGCTTTCCACTTCCGGCAGAAGCAGTGGCAGTTCGCTTTCGTCCAAAGCCACTATCGAGCCGTCTTCGAGGTGCACAATAGGAAACGGCTCACCCCAATAACGCTGACGACTGAAAAGCCAGTCACGCAACTTATAGTTAATCGACGCCCTGCCGAGTCCGTTTTCTTCTAACCATGCGGTAATATTTTCCTTGAACTTTTCCGTAGGCTGGCCGTTAAACTGGTTGGAATTTATCGCGACACCATCACCGGTATAAGCAATTTCACTTCGTCTTATCATATCGTAGTAAGATTGCCAGAGGGATTGTGGACTATCGTCTATGGCATCTTCATCGACAGGAGGCATGTCTAAAGTAACTTCACCATTTTTAACTCTGATCTCTTTTTTTATACCTGAAAGTATTCTGATATCTTTTGGAGGATTCACCACCTGGATAATCGATAGGTTGAATTTTTTGGCGAACTCGAAGTCGCGGCTGTCGTGGGCCGGGACAGCCATAATGGCACCCGTACCGTAACTGATGAGTACATAATCGCTGATCCATATCGGTATCTGTTCGTTATTTACGGGGTTGACTGCATAGGCGCCGGTGAATACGCCGGTTTTTTCCTTTGCCAGGTCGGTACGGTCGAGGTCGCTCTTGCGGGCGGCCTCTTCACGATACTTATCTATTTCGCTTTTTTTCTCAGAAGTTACAATCACATCCACTAACGGATGTTCCGGTGCCAATACCATATAAGTCGCGCCGAAAAGGGTATCGGGCCGTGTGGTGAAAACACGAATTGTCTCGTCATAACCCGCTACGGTAAAATCGACATCGGCGCCGACACTTTTGCCGACCCAGTCCTGTTGCAATTTTTTGATTCCCTCGGACCAGTCCAACCCGTCCAGGTCCGCCAGTAATCGCTCGGCATAAGCGGTAATACGCAGCATCCACTGACGCATTGGCTTACGAATAACCGGATGTTCGCCGCGTTCACTGACGCCGCCGATTACTTCTTCATTTGCAAGCACGGTACCTAATTCCGGACACCAGTTCACCGCCACCTCGGCCTGATAAGCCAAACGATATTCAGACAGAAAGGCCCTTTGTTCCGGCGGTGTGAGTTCGTGCCACTTGCGAGCGCCGATCTCAATACCACCGATAGCCGCCATAGCGCCGGATACCGGCACCACAAGATATTTATTGTCGAACGTTACCACCAGTTCGCCCGACTCGAGCCGATGAACGAGATCGTCAATGGGTCTGGCACGGTTTTCGACGTGGTCATAATAGCTGTTAAATAATTTCAGGAAAATCCACTGAGTCCATTTGTAATAACCCGGATCGGTAGTGTTGACTTCGCGGTCCCAATCGTAACTGAAACCAAGCTGTTTGATCTGACTACGGATTTTGTTGACATTATTTTCGGTGGTGATACGCGGATGGGTACCTGTTTTGACGGCGTATTGTTCAGCCGGCAGACCAAAAGCGTCATAACCCATCGGATGCAGAACATTAAAACCCTTCATACGCTTATAGCGGGCAACAATATCGCTGGCCGTATAGCCCTCCGGGTGCCCAACGTGCAGACCGTCCCCGGAAGGATAAGGGAACATATCAAGCACATAATACTTGGGCTTGTCCGGGGTTTCCGTCGCGGCAAAGGTTTTGTTTGTTTGCCAATACTGCTGCCACCTCTTCTCGATAGCCGAAAAATCATAATAATTGTCCGATCGCGTTTCACTCATAATTCATTATTCCGATCAATACGTTTTGAGGGTTTAATACGCCAATGCCGCCGAGACGACAGCGACACAACCGGATATCGGTATTTTCAAGGCCGATAATCCAGAACGTCTTATATTATAATGCTTTGACACTAAAATCAACAGACTCTTATGTAAAATGAAAAGGCAGGGAACGAGGACATGTTTTACATTGGGGGCTAATAGAAAAGGTTATCGGCGGAGGTAAGGTAAGTTTTTCCGATTATGCCCGTCTTTCCTGAATTGACGGATAAGTAATGCCGATACCAATACAAGGCCCGATTCCGGAGGGGAGGGCCTGTTTGTAGAATGTGATCAGGGAAAGGAAAACATGTTATGACCTGCGTATGTGAACAGCGAAGCTCGGAGCGAACCGAGGTATGCTGGCCGATAAGTGTGTGGCACCCCAAGGCATTACGCTTTTTCAACGGCCAAAGCAATAATGTCTCTAATAACGGGGCGCTGGTGGTTCTGCCTATGAGCGTTCCGGTTCGGGAAGGACAAGACCTCGAAATTAACTTTCCGCGCACCGAACCTGTAGCACACAAAAAGGGTCAATTTGCCAGAATTAAAAAGGGACGGGTCATCCGTGTAGATCGGAGCAAATCGCTCCATTCAGCAAAGGTCAGGGTCGCGTTAGAATTCTATGATCGCTAAAACAATGCACTCTAAATGTTAGTCATTTCCCACACGATTTTTCTGATAAAACCCACCTGGCAACTGTTTGACTAATCCTTTCAATTGCAATGAAGTCAGGGAGGCATAAACACCGCTTGGTGCCACCTGACTTTGAGAAATAACATGTTCGGTATGAGACGGATCGAGGTCCAGACAGTCGAAAACTGCTGATTCGGTTTCAGTCAGACGAATTTGTTCGATGTTGAAAAGGGCCGGCTCGACTGCCCGCTGGGCTTTTATCGCTGCCTCGGCGGCATCACTTTTGAGAATTTTCCCCACCTGCCCCAGGGCTTCCAGTATATCTTGTATGTTCTCTACCAGAACGGCTCCGTCTTTGATAAGTTTATGAGTGCCTGCGCTGCCCGGCGCATCTACTCGGCCGGGGACGGCCATCACCTCTCGATTCTGTTCCATAGCCGAGTGCGCGGTAATCAAAGCGCCACTTCGTTTTCTCGCCTCCACAACGATTGTCGCCAGGGACAATCCGGATATAATCCTGTTCCTCGCGGGAAAAGTACCGGACAAGGGCTCGTATTGTAGAGGCAGCTCACTGATTAGCGCTCCGTTTTCAGCAATCCGTTGGGCAAGGTCGGTATTTTCAGGCGGGAAAACACCCGCCAGACCGCGGCCCTGAACAGCTATGGTTCGACCGGCGGCCGCGATGGCCCCACGATGAGCGGCCGAATCTACGCCGCGTGCCAGTCCGGATACGACTGTAAAACCCGCCGCCGCTAACAGATGGCTCAGCCGCGAAGCCTGCTCATGGCCATAATGACTACAGTTACGCGAGCCGACAACCGCGACAGCCAGTTCGTCCTCACGAGTCAAATCACCTTTGACATACAATACAGCAGGAGGATCGTGGATTTGTTTTAGCAGAGGGGGATAGTCCGGGCAATCCAGTGTAATAATCCGCACGCCCAGTTCGTCGGCCAGATCGAGTTCCTCCTCAACGTCAACATTATCACGACTTTCAGTAATTCGCCGAGCGGTCTTGACACCGATCCCCGGCACCGAAGCCAGGTGTCCCGCCGAAGCCTCAAGCGCCTGTTCTACTCCGCCAAAATGCTTCAATAATCTCGCGAACGTAATTGCCCCAACCTGATCCGTCAGATGCAGCCGCAACCATCCGGCTATATGTTCACGATTATTTTGTTCATTCTCAATCATTGGTTAATAAGTTTCTGTAAAAATTCTGTCTGAGTACTCATATTTGGTGCAACCGCCAAAAGTCCGAAAAACGCCGCAAAAACCGATTATCTACCCGTGCGGTAGCACCGGCAACGCTCCAGAATCGAGGGGGCAAAGTATTTTGACGCTGGCGTCATGTCTCGATCCCGACATCGCCGAACGCCTCGCGGAACAACCGCTCACCCAGAGTCAAACGCATAACCGCCAGACGGACCTTGTCGTCATCGTAATCCGGATGACGATCCCTTACCCCGGCTTCCACAAAGGCACGCATGTTATCACAGAGTTGAAATGTCATCTCGGCTCGATCTGACATATCCATCTTCCGCAAAATGTCATACTGTACCCGTGCGGCTTCCAAACTCGTATCACCTGCTATTATGTCTTTATCCTCCATGGCTTCACCTTCAAGGATCACTATACTACGAATTATTGTGGCAATCAATGCCTTTCCGACAAAGCCATCGCCTGATACCGCATAAAGAACACAATAAAAACAGTTGCAGGAATAGAGGATAATGAGCCATTTTGCTATAATATGGGAAACATAGGTTATATGGGCAATTATTGCAGCCAACGAATCTTTGACAACATATTTAAACTCTGGTAGAATGAAGATGTGTTCATAAGTGAGGGTCTTTATGAAGCAGTTTCTGGAAACTGAAAATAGTTATCTGATAGGGGTCGCGACGGATAATTGGCGCGAACGGATCGAATGTGGGTTGCCTCGAGACGTAGAAGACATTTATTGGTATGACAACGTCTATGAAGCGACGGCCGCGGCGGTTAATTTGAGCAAAAAAAACAAGCCGATTTTGCTGATGGTAATGATAGATTGTCTTTCGCGCGAGGAGATGGGTGTTTTCGCTACTTTGGCCGGAATGGACAGGGTACAGACGACAGCGGTTTCCGGGACAGGCAATCAACTCAAAATGCGGCAGGCGGAAACGCTTGGGGCGGACAAAACAGTATTATTGAGCGAGCTGTCTCAGCCTGTCGCTGTAGAAAAAACATTCGACGCCGAAGTCGAATCGCCGGTTGCCGAGACTGAACCGTCCGTTACAGAAACCAAACCTTTGGACATCGTAGTCGAACCGCCGGTTACCGATAGCCTGCCGAAAAACATTTCGGAGCCAAATCCCCTGAGGCCGGCCCTGCCGAACAGCCCCAGACGGAAACCGCCCATAATAGAAAGAGAAGAAAACCAACCGCTATTGACCCCGGAGGAATTAGACGCTCTTCTCGGTTGAGCAACCATACACAACATATACTTGTAGGGCGGGCCATGCCCGCCATTTGAAGGTAAATATTTAATGGCTGACAAAGGCCTGGGACAATTTCAGAAAGCCCCGCAGTCGGATGCGAAAAATCGGATTCTGCTGCTAAGCGACGATGGCCGAATGGGACAAATGCTGCGGCGGGAACTCGGCGAAGAACAGTCGATTACCGAAGCAAATATTCTGGACGGTATCGCTCAGTATGAAGGCTGTGAACTAATACTGCTGAATGTGGAACGACTGGGCAATAAAACAATACAGGCTGTCAGGGCGCTGAGACAGGTGGCCCCGCGGGTGAAATTAATCCTGTATGGAGAAGCATTCGCGGAAGTATATGCCAGGCCGGCGTTGCGGGCCGGGGCAGACGATTTTCTCGTGTGGCCCATACCGCGGGCGGAGTTGCAAACCTGCCTGAACGGTGCAGGCAAAAGTATTGTGGACAGACATAACAACAGAATAACCGGACCGGAAAAAGAGAGGGGTTTAATAAAGCCCGTACCGACGGAAAACATCAGGGAAGAATCGATCGAACCGGGAGTTTTGCATCGTTATCAGGCCCTGGCACAATTGGTACCAAAAGGGGTCTGTGCCCTGATTGAGGAATCGCAAAAAGTACTGACAGAGATGCTGCCGGTGGCGTGGGTCAGAATTCACAGCCCCGAAGTCAGCGAAAAGACAAATGAACAACGCAAGCGGGAAGGTCAATCGATACCATTAATGGCCCCGAACGGCCAGGTCGGTGAGATGATTGTAGGACCGCACCTGCCGGAAAAATGCAAGGTCGATCTAAAAGAGACAGCCGGGTTTATCGGCACATTATTATCCCTGGCCCAGCGGGATGAAGCACTGAAACGACTGGCTATGACCGATGAGCTTACCGGGGCCTACAACCGGCGTTATCTCGAGCATTTTCTGCGACAGATGATCAGACAGAGCCAACACGAACATACGGAATTGACCTTGTTGTTGTTTGATATAGACGAGTTTAAATATTACAACGACAATTATGGCCATGCCGCAGGCGACGAGGTATTACGACAGGCGATACAATTGATCCGGCGATGCTGCCGAGAACACGATGTGGTAACACGGATAGGCGGGGATGAATTTGCGGTCTTGTTCTGGGATTCGGGCCATCAGCGGCAGATTTTCAACAAGGACAACAGCGAAGATAATCATCAGGCAAGGCAAAACTCCAACCAGCGGATGAACTCGGCCGTGTCTTCTAAAACTCATTCGGAAATGGTAATGTTCCTGAGTAACAGATTTCGTCGGTTGATGATGGCCAACGAGTTCCCCGGCCTTGGCCCGGAGGCCCGCGGCGTACTGACAATCAGCGGCGGGTTAGCCGGTTTCCCCTGGGACGGCCGAACAGTGAAGGAACTGCTGGCAGCGGCTGATGATGCGCTACTACATGCCAAGAGAAGCGGAAAAAACCGCATCTACCTCGTCGGCCAGGAGCCGAAAACGCCTGCGACTGATTGATACCGCATCAGAACGAGAGCAGGCAATGCCATATATACATATATCCCAGTGCCTCGTTATCTTCCCAACTTTTACGGACAAGTTCTTTATCGCCGGTAATCTCCGGAAATTCCCTGAGTTTTTCTTCCCAGGGAATACACACACCCGGTTTCCTTTTGGTTTCTTTCATTTCAGTCATTCGAAACTCCTATGTTAAATCTATCCCGGTTTTGCAATTTTGTCACTCCAGCCGGCGACGGGTGGCAGCGTCTGTCAGCAGACAGGCGATGGCGACTTTCTATTATTTGCCATCTTTCTCTTCTGATTTCTTAATTTCTTTGATTCGACGTTGAGTCCCGACTCGTCGGGATTGAATGTTTCCCGACAAATCGGGATTCGCTTTTTCTTCTAATCTCTTCCCTCTTTCTCACAACCCACAACTCACCACTCACAAACTTCTTCAATCAATACACCCCATATTCACGGCAGAAATCAGTCATTGCTTTTATATTTTCGATACTGCCATCGTTTTGTACGATGGCACTGGCGTCCATTATATATCCGCCTTCGCGGGCCACTTCGTCAATCACCTTTTTGCAATGTGCCCGTACCTCATCCGGAGTACCGTAGCTCAACAGGTAATTGGTAATACCGCCGCTGATGGCGAATTTATGTTTGATTTTTTTATGCACCTCGAATATGTCGTCCTGATCACAATGATAAATAATGCTTTTTTCAGGCAGTTCCAGAAACGAATCCAGATGAGGCGCCCATTTACCTTCGGCATAAAATAATACCTGATGGCCTCGCGCCCAAATTTCCTCGACAATCGGTTTAAGTGTCGGCCAATAGAATTTATTGAAATGCTCGTGGCTAATAAAGGGCACACACCCCCGGTGCATCCAGATTGTGATGGGCACGTTCTTGTCCGGGTCTGCCCCGGAGAGGGCCACGTGCAGCAGATGAGGCATTAGTGCCTCGCATGCAGCCAGCACCTTATCAGGTCGTTCTAAAAGGTCCATTACAAGACCGATATAGCCGCGCAGTTTGTCGGCGATAATATCTAACGGCGCCTTAAGGATTCCCGCTATCGCCGAGACCATACCCGTCTCGGTCCGCATTCGCTCGATATGTGGCCCGTACGCGTTAAAGTACGACAGCATCGCCATCCCGCCCTTCAGGAAAGACATATTATTACGAAACGTCACCGGCTCGCCTATCGTCTGTACTTCGGTGGAAGTCCGCGGCAGCCAGACATTGAACAGAAAGCCTGTTGGGTCCTCGATAAGCTGATCGTATTCATCCGGCTTCATAAACGCCTTCTCTTCCGGCGGCTCACGATACTGAAACGCCGTATCAGACGGTATGTCGATTCCCGGCACACCGTAGTACTTCGTCCCGATCGCCTGCGTCAGCCCCATCCACACATGGACCATATTAGCCACCATCGCGTCCCAGTCGAACTCTGCCGCGCATTTGAGCACCGCGTCAAAGGCATTGGCGTAATCTTGTGTTGCTTCCTGGCAGCTATAACCGGCATACTTGGTCGTGAACTCCGCCACGAAGGGCCGTATCGGAATCATATCCGGCTTCTCGTTTCGCATTGCCGTTACATAGCGTTTCATTCGTTCAGCATACAATTGTTCCATAGCATTACTCATTGATATATTCTCCGTTATTCCCATTCTATTGTTGCCGGCGGCTTGCTGGATATGTCATAGACTACCCGGTTCACGCCGCGTACCTCATTGATAATACGGCTGGAAATTCGTCCCAGCACTTCATAAGGAATATGCACCCAGTCGGCCGTCATAAAATCCTTTGTTTCGACTGCCCTCAGAGCGATGACATTTTCATAACTACGGTCGTCGCCCATAACCCCTACCGAGTTTATCGGCAGCAGTACCGCCAACGCCTGCCCGATTTTTCTGTACAGCCCCGCCGCGGTGATTTCCTCGATCAGAATCTCGTCCGCATCCCTCAGTACCGTTAGTCTGTCCGGCGTAATATCTCCTATGATCCGCACCGCCAGACCAGGCCCCGGAAACGGATGACGCCAGACAAGATTTTCCGGCAGTCCGAGGTGTTCGCCTAATACTCGCACTTCGTCTTTGAACAGGTTTCGTAGCGGCTCGATTAATTCAAAACCCAGTTTTTCCGGAAGACCTCCGACGTTGTGATGTAGTTTGATATTGGCCGCGGGGTTACCGTCTTTCTGACCCGATTCGATAACGTCGGGGTAGAGGGTTCCCTGGGCGAGAAACTTTGCGTCGCCGATACGATCAGCCGCACTGACGAAAGCTTCGATAAATTCGTGTCCGATGATAATTCGCTTTTGTTGAGGATCTGTAACCCCGGCCAGCCGATTGAGGAACCGCTCGGACCAATCCACCACCCGCAGGTCAAGCTGAAAATGATCACGAAAGGTTGTTTCGACATTATCTCGTTCTCCTTTTCTCAAAAGTCCGTTATCGACAAAAATGCAGATCAGTTGTTCTCCGATTGCCCGTTGCAGCAACGCAGCCACCACTGACGAGTCCACCCCCCCGCTCAGTCCGCAGATTACGTTCGCTTTGCCTGCTTGTTTGCGTATATTTTCACAGGCCTGCTCGACAAAGCTGCCCATCTGCCAGTCGCCTTTGCATTGGCAGATGTCGTACAGAAAGTTTTGGAATATTTGTGTCCCGCACGGCGTATGCGTTACCTCCGGATGAAACTGCACGCCGAAGAAATCCACTTTCTTGTGCCGCACCACCGCGAACGGACACGTTGGCGTCGTTCCCATCGCGACAAAGTCATCGGACAGTTCTGTTACCTGATCCCCGTGACTCATCCAGACTACTTTTTCGCCCGATATGTGTGCCAGCAGCGAATCGGTTTTCAGCAATTGCAGTTTTGTCGAGCCATACTCACGCGATTGCGCCATCCCGATCTCGGCCCCCAGCAGTTCGCAGCCCATCTGCATACCGTAGCAGATACCCAGCACAGGCACGTTCAGCTTAAACAACTCCGGATCGCACCGCGGCGCACCCTCGGCGTACACACTCGCCGGCCCACCGCTCAGAATAATCCCTTTCAGGTTTTTTTTGCTTAATTCGGCTACGGAAATATCATGCCTGCACAGTTCGCTATAGACGTTATGTTCCCGCACTCGCCGGGCGATTAACTGCCCGTACTGACTACCGAAATCCAATATCGCAATTGTTTCTTCCATTCGTAATACTATCCTGTAACTCTTTCTTTATTCGATATTTTGTAACCGTTCACGGGTTCTTTTCCTGGGTGTCACCTTTCTGTATTTCAGAGAGGTGCTCTTTAACCGATTTTCTTTAAAGTGGGAGGCACACTCCGTGTGGCGATTTCATTCGCTATCTATCTGTTCAATTTGTTCTTCGGTTTTTTCTTAATCAGTGCAATCGGTGCAATCCGTGGTTAAATTTCTGTATTCTCTTTTCGTAACCGTTCACGGGTTCCTACCGGCAGTCTGCCTGGCTTGAACACATGGGTACAATCGCCTCAGTTTAATCTTTGCATCGGCAGTTGTAAACTACCAATTTTTTGTGGCCGTTATCTCTTCTTCTTTGCTTCCCTCGCTATCTCTGCGGATTATTTTTTCTTCTTCTTTTCTCTTCTCTTCTCTTTCTTCTTTCTTCTTTTTTCTGACTTCTGACTTCTGAATTCTGATTTCTGACTTCTGACTTCTGACTTCTGACTTCTGACTTCTGAATTCTGAATTCTGACTTCTGACTTCTGAATTCTGACTTCTGAATTCTGAATTCTGACTTCTGAATTCTGACTTCTGACTTCTGAATTCTGACTTCTTATCCGTGCAATCGGTGTAATCCGTGGTTAAATTTCTGTATTATCTTTTTTTCTGTATCCTGGATTCTGAATTCTTCTTCTCTTCGTTTTCTTCTGTTCAATTTATTCGTGCCAATTCGCGTTAATTCGTGGCAAAAATTCTTCTCTTCTGTCTTCTCTTAATCTGTGAAATCTGCGTAATCTGCGGATTATTTTCTTTTCTTTTCTTCTTCGTTTCCTTCGTTACCTTCTGTTCAAATTATTTTTCTGGATTCTGGATTCTCTTCTCTTTTTTTCGTGCCTTTTGCTTCTTAGTCCCGATATATCGGGGTGCTTTTTCGTGGCAATTAAATCTTAATTTCTCTGTGTCCTCGGTGTTCTCTGTGGCAAAAATTTTTTGTTATCTTCTGTTCAATTTATTCGTGCCAATTCGCGTTCATTCGTGGCCAAAATATTCTTTTCTTCTTCGTGCCTTTGCGCCTTCGTGGCAACAATTATTTTTGTGCCTTTTGCGTTTTTTTGTGGCTACTATCTTTTTCTTCTTTGCTTCCTTCGCTATCTTCTGTTCAAAATATTTTCCTGTATTCTTTTTTCTTTTGTTATTTTTTTTATCCGCGTGAATCCGTTGCATCAGTGTCATCCGCGTTCTATTTCTTTCTTTTCTTCGTGCCTTTGTGGCAACCATTTTTTTGCGATTTTACTTTTGCTCAAAACCGTTCATTTTTGCCGGGTTTTTGCCGAAAACACGCGAAAACCGTCGATTTGCGTTAATTATTTTTGGCGGTCATTCGGCAAATTGTAAAATATTAACCATTTTCAGGCAAAGTAAGCATAAAGTCAACTAAAGTTGAAGTTCCGTTTTTCACGAAAATTAAGGATTCCTGACCATTTTGGGCAGATCATTTTTGATTCCTTCATCTACAACCATCAGCAGTTCTTCCAACTGTTCTTTTTTGATGGAAAGGGGCGGCATAATCACTATCACATCACCTAATGGCCGTAATATAACCCCTTTAGTTCTAAGTAGTTGGCAGACTTTTGCCCCGATCTGTTGTGTTGTCTCGAAGTTCTTTTTGTTTTTTTTATCTTCTATTAGTTCGATCCCAGCCATCATCCCGCATTGGCGGGTATCGCCCACGAAATCATAATCTGATATTTTCTGTAAGTACTTGTCAATTAAGGAGATATTATCTGTCAATGATTCCAGTGTCTTTTCTTTCTCGAACACTTCAAGGTTCGCCAGTGCCGCCGCGCAGCCGAGTGCGTTTCCGGTGTAAGTATGGCCGTGATAGAAGGTTGTGTCGATTGATGGCTCCCGTAAAAACGCCTCGAACACCTTTTCTGTTGTCAGTGTCGCCGCCAGCGGCAGATAGCCTGCCGTTAAACCCTTGGCAATACAGAAGATATCGGGGCTTACTCCTTCCTGTTCACAGGCAAACATCGTACCTGTTCTGCCGAACCCGGTCGCTACTTCATCGACTATCATAAGCGTTCCATACTTGTCAGCCAACTGTCGCACACCTGTTAGAAACCCTTTAGGATGAACTATAAGTCCTGCTGCGCCCTGGACTAATGGTTCAACAACTATGGCCGCTATCTGTCCCTTATTTTTTTCAAGGATGGTTTCCATTTGTTCGAGACAGTGTTTGCGGCATTGTTCCGGCGTACCGTTGAAGCGGTATGGATGTGGGCAATCGGCAAACTCGGCATGGAAGGTCAGGGAACCGAAAATTCGATGGAAAATGCTTATGCCACCGACACTTATGGAACCTATGGTATCGCCGTGATACGATTGTTTCAGGGCAATAAACAGCTTTTTTTTGTCCTGGCCGAGGTTTCGCCAGTATTGATAGGCCATTTTGATGGCGATTTCAACGGAGGTGGAACCGCTGTCGGAATAAAAAACACGCGTAAGTCCTTGTGGCGTAATATCTACCAGCTTTTTAGCCAATCGGATCGACGATTCGGACGCCAGGCCGAGCAGGGTACTGTGCGCGATTTTTTCTAATTGGCGGCTGATGGCTGCGTTAATATGCGGATGATTATGGCCATGGATGTTGCACCATAGTGAAGAGACGCCATCGATATAGCGATAACCCTTTGTGTCATAAAGATATACGCCTTCGCCTTTTTCTATGACCAACGGTTCATTTTCGAGCCATGAACACATTGGCGTGAACGGATGCCAGAGAAATCGCTTGTCCCAATTTTCCAGTTCTCCGGAAGGCATATACACACAACTCCTTAATAATCAGATAGTTATACTCATTCATATTTGAAGACATCGATAGGTTTTTTCTTTTGTCCCGCGAAGCCTGGGATAAACCACAGCATTGTCATATTGCTGACCTTGAACTGCCGGTCGTTTGGGCGTATATAGTCGAACTGCCAGAACGTCGTAATGACTGGAATAATCGCGTAACGGCTTTTAGGATCAAGAGTTGTGGTTAGCTTAAATTCGACCTGGCCTGTGGCGTCTTCCGCTTTGGTAACGTGGAGATTACTGATATTGTTTTTGGTGATCAGTGGTTTTGCGAGTTTGTTTTCGATTACACGGGCGGCCCTCATTTTATCGAACCCATTGTCCAACAAGAAGTTATCGCTGATATGGCTTATGACATCCGGTGCGTTTTCATCCTCGATGGCCTGGATAATCCGGCAGGTAATATCTTCGAGTTGTTCGCGATTGGTCTCGACAATAACATCAAGCAAAACAAATAAGCCCGCAAGTATCGGCCCGACAAGGATATAGGGGTTTTTAACCCAGCCGTTGGTAAAGCTCCACGCAAGGAACAATACGACTCCGATCAGCAACGCTATCAACAGACCCAGCCGTGGATTATCGAAAAGATGATATGCCATAATAATTAACGCTCCAAAAAAACCATTATTGATAAGCACACTATATATACTATTGACGAGATGTACAAAATATTCATAGAATAAGCGGTTCGTGAACTTTTATACTCAACAGAACATATTACCCGAACAGGTGGCGGCAAAAATGAGCGAACTGGAAAAACTACGAAAAAAAATCGACGAAATCGACGAACAAATAGTAACTATGTTTAATGAACGAGCTAAAGTTGTAATCGGCGTAGGTGAAATCAAAAAGAAAGATAAAACCGCGCCTCCGATCTATGCGCCCGATCGTGAGCAAGCGGTGTTGGCCAAGGTCAGAGGGTACAACAAAGGGCCATTACCGGATCGAACACTAATGGCAATCTACCGCGAAATGATGAGCGGCTCATTCTTTCTGGAACGCCCGCTGCGAATAGCCTACTTAGGACCCGACGGCAGCTTTTCGCATACGGCTGCTATGATGAAATTCGGCCAAAGTGTGGAATACGAACCGCAAACAGATATTCGAGGAGTGTTCGACGAAATCAACCACGAACGCTGCGATCTGGGGATCGTTCCAATCGAAAACTCCATCGCAGGAGGCGTGATCGAAACACTGGACGAACTAATCGAAACCCCCATACATGTCTGCGCAGAATTACGCATGGCAATCCATCATAACCTTCTCGCTAAATGCCGCCTCGAAGAAATAACAACCATCTACTCCAAGCCGGAAGTGTTCACCCAATGCCGCCAATGGTTGTCATCAACCCTACCAAATATAACGACCATCTCGTCAGCCTCCACCGCCGAAGCGGCCCACCAAGTAGGCAACAAACCAGGCATCGCGGCTATCGGTTCAAAACTGGCGGCGGAAATTTATGATCTCCAAATTGTCTGTGAAAATATCGAAGATGTTCGTAATAATGTTACACGGTTCTTCGTCATAGGCCGTGAACCGGCACGGCCGAGCGGCAACGATAAAACAGCGATAGTATTCAACACCGCACACAAAGTCGGCGCATTAGTCGATGTACTACACTCATTTCAAAATAACAGCGTCAATCTGACCAATATCGAATCTCGACCCAGCCGTACACGAGAAATGGAATATTATTTCTTCATGGAATGTCAGGGACACCAGAGCCATGAAAATGTATTGGCTGCGCTGAAAGACGCCCGCAGGCATTGTCTTCAATTAAGTGTGCTGGGCAGCTATCCGGAAGTTTCAGAAGTTTTTTAAAAATCGAACCAGTAGAGTTTGACCATGAAGAAGAAAGAATTCAGAGGTGAAGAAAATATAATAGAAGAGAGTTTGACCACGAAGAGACGAAGAGCACGAAGAAACGAAGAAAGAATTCAGAAGTGAAGAAAAGATAATAGAAGAGAGTTTAATCCGCCTACGGCGGAAAGAAACGAAGAGCCGTGCCATAGGCAGATTCGCCTTTGGCGAACACGAAGAAGAAAAGAGGTAAAAATGCTTGGTTGTTGGTTCATGGCCAAAAGGGTTTAAGTATGGAATTTGATGATTTGTCTAACAAAGTAATAGGTTGCGCCATAGAAGTGCATAGAAATCTTGGCCCAGGGCTTCTTGAATCTGTCTATGAACGCTGTTTTTCCCATGAATTAACCCATGCGGGGATTCGGCATGAAACGCAAAAGGAGCTACC
>Ga0255365_10136_pt1 | contig 17921 bp, 19 predicted proteins | sample ANMaggSeSYBR01J3_FD_182089 | JGI IMG/M metagenome (GOLD analysis project Ga0255365, IMG submission 182089) | Sediment cell enrichment communities from methane seep in Santa Monica Basin, California, United Staets - ANME aggregate JGI... | ecosystem: Environmental > Aquatic > Marine > Cold seeps >... | reverse complement strand
GGTGAAACAATAACCGTTATCCTGGAAATTACAGACGATGGTGCAGACAAGACCGCTATCACGGATGCTGTACCTGCAGACTGGGTCGTAAGTGATCCATCCTGGGTTGGATCGATCGCTGATGCAAATACAGTATTCTGGTTCAATACCAACGCACCAACTGTCACACAGGTGACCTATAATGTTACTATCCCTGATGATGCAACACTAGGCCCATACACATTTGTTGGAGAGTTCGACTTGGCAACAGGAGGCCTTGATACCAATCTAATCGACTGTGGTGATATGCAGATCGAGGTAGTTGAACCATGTGATCCAGGATGTCCAGTAGGAGACTTTGATCCTATTGTGATTGAGCCATGCTGGAACTTCATGTCAGTGCCATTCGCACTGAACAACAGCAGCGTTGAATTTGTCCTAGCGGACATCGACTACAAGACGCTGGCATACTGGAATACTTCCGGTGCTATCTGGGAAATACCTACTGAATTCGAGCCACTGAAAGCATACTGGATCGAGAGTAATGAGAGCGTTGATCAGATGATCTCAACCGAGATTCTTGACCCACTCACTCCATCTGTGCCACCTATGATGACGGTATATCCTGGATGGAATGCTATCGGTTATACCGATTCCATGGCTATCTTGCCAGCTGAACTGATGCTTGGTTCGATAGACGAATCATACATGATCGTCATAGGTCCATATGACTCAGCAACCGGTATGTATGAACAGGTAGGACACAATGGTGAAACTGGAGTTATCTCTGGTGTCCATGTAGGAACAGACATCTTCGATATGGGCCCATATGAGGGATTCTGGGTATATGTAACCCAGGAAGACACCCTTGCAGGGTTCTAATGGGGGTATGAGACCGAAAGTCGAAAAATATGGGTGAGTTTTTAACTCCCCTCTTTTATTTTATATTTAAGGGTGATTATATGATCCAGAAAAGGAGCTTTACAAAATACACAATTATCTTACAGATATTCCTATTATTATTTGCAATGGCAACGATTCCTGTAAGTGCTGCTTCTGAAGCTATTCCATCATTTCCGTTAAGTGTGGGAGGAGAAGTTACAATTGATGGAGAAGTAGCACCTGTGGGAACTGAAATTACAGTCAAACTTGGAGAAAAGACAGTTGGTGCAGCTACCGTAGACTCCGCAGGAGTATATGGCGATTCGCCTGCTAACAGGCTATTAATAACCAGTGAACCTGATGATTATGAGAATCTCAAGTTCTATGTGAATGGTGTCGAAACAGACCTTGTTGATCTCAAAAATGCAGCTCCTGGGGTTACAGTATCTACAACCATTACATCATCAGCCTCTGCTGGTAGTTCAACGCCAGATGAGAAGCCAGTTACCGGATCCTCAGGCTTTGGTCCATCTTCCTCATCATTTGATGATTCAGGAATCCAGGATGTCTCTGAGGAAAATTCAGTTGAAGGCATCGCTTTAGCAGGAGATGGTGCTGAAAGTGAAGCTGTAAGCGAGAATGTACCTTCATCAAATGCCGAGTCCTCTACACTTGTTACTGGACTATTCGGTTTGATACTGGTATCATTGGTAGGCGCAATTATCATTGTTAAGCGCAAAAAGTAAATAAAAAATTTCATTTGAAAAAGAAAAGTAAAACAAATAAAGCTCCATAAAGGAAGGAAGATGATAGCGATTTTCTAAATCATGCTACATCTTCCAAAAACCCGATGGATAAGGTCTATGAAAAATCCAATAAATTCGAATATTTACCTTCCCGGTTATAAGCTTACAGGCGATTTTACTTTTACTTCTTGTATTATCAGATAAATGAATTAGTGAGGGACCAATTTTTGGTTTGCTTTTTTTTATAGATGAAGCCGATGGTGTAAACCTTTTATTTTTGTCAATAATTTACAGTGAGATGTATGAATCGAATGAATTTGTTGACTTTTTCCTTGTCCTCATAAATACTCTAAATTGGAAACATTTGTTTTACCATGTAAGATCATTGGTGTAATCGATCGCAAAGTCACATGGTTGATAACAAGGTGTAGTGCATTTTTGGCGTATTCAGTAGTTTTTAATTCAAATCGAGTCTTAAGAGGTTTTATTTTTTGATTGGAAATACAAATGGAGTGAATTTTACCGCACATTAGTATGTCGTATGATGCCGGTTATATGTTTTTGAACTGTAATTTGTTCACTACTAAATTTTCTCACAATCATTATGATGAGCACATATAAGGATTTCGTAACCTTTAAATAAAAGAAACACCCAGATTGATTGGGGATAATTAAATCTAATTAAAACGGTGGTGTGGGTAAAATGCGTCGTGGGAAAATCGAAATAATGGTAGATATTTTAAATGTTGTAAAGAAGTCACAGGTGACAAAAACTGCAATAGTTTATAATGCAAACTTGAATTTTAACAGGGCTGATCAGTATATTAACATGATGATGGATGTTGGTCTTGTAGAAAAAACTTCAAACAAATATTCAATAACTGATCTGGGTTCTGAGTATCTTTATAAAATAAATGACATGGATTCGATTTTTTCTGCTGAGTTTTGATTTTAAATCCATTTTTTTTAATTTTGTTTTAGATCAAACTTGCCAGTTATCAATACTAACCCATAGTTCTGACCATTGGTCATGACCTCACGTACTAATTATCAGTTCTAAAGTATAGTTCATTCTTTTTTATTACTTTTTTTAACATTCTATCTAATACTATTAGGGTGGGGGTGCATAATGAACATTAGAATACATGTTATGATTAAATTATTCTTGTTACCATTACTTATGTCAGTCATCGTAACAAAGGTAAATTCAGCCACTATTAAAGTGGGGCCTAGAAAAGAATATTCCTGTATGCAGGATGCTATAAACAATGCAAATGAGGGGGGACAAGATCATTGTTTGTAGTGGTATTTATGAAGAGAATGTGATCGTAAATAAGCAACTGACATTGCAGGGAGTGGAAAATCCTGTCATAGATGCAAATGGATTCGGAAATCCCATTAATCTCTATGCAGGAAATTCGGTAGTTGTTCTTTGCAACGGAAGAAGCGGATTATATATGGTTTCAAAAGATAATGTCATAAAAAATAATACTATAAAAGAAAACCAATATGGAATATATCTTTTCAAATCCAGGGGAAATATAATTGAACAGAATCTGATTGACGGGAACTTGAGGAATGGTTTATACCTTCTGATAAAAAGCAATAATAATGTGATCAGTGGCAATATGATCAATGATAATAATGGAAGCATCCGCATAATTGCTTCTGATGACAATAAGATATCCCTAAATAGCATATTCAATAATTCTGTAGTTTCAAAAGGAGATCTCCAATGGGATAATGGAATTGGAAAAGGTAGATATTATAGTTTCTTTGATGAAGGCAGTGAAGGCTTCATCGATACAGTCGATGATAACTCTCAGATGTCTCTCACAGAATATCAGTAAGATGCTATTGGTATGTGTATGCTGACGCAGTATTGAACCTACACAAAATGAACCCGTTGAATGGGTGAAATTATTATCTCAGGGATATCTGAGTTCCCTGCTGCCACATTTTCTGTATTGAGTAGGATGGAATTATTCCTTACACTCAACAAAAAAAGAATTCATGTTCCGTCACAAATGCGAACTTTCTTTTTTTATAGTTCTACTTTATGTGCTTACTTAATACTACCATCTAAAAATAAGTGAGTTATTCACTCATTTTTCTATGGATCAAGCCGCCAAGCCAGTAGCCTACCATACCGATAGCAAAAGCCAGTGGTACAAGGATGAGCATCTTGAACCCCATTGGGATGAGCATGGGGAATGCTATCAGCACAAAAATAAATATAAATATGGTATATCCGCCATACTGCGCTTGTTTTTTGCTAATATTTTTCATCGTCATAATAAATTCTCTATAAGCTAATACTATTTAAATGAAGCCTAATCTTCAAATGTGCAATGTTAAATAATTTACGTGCATATGATTAATGGTAGCATAATTAAATTTTAAATAAAAAGGTGTTGTAAATGGGATTGGGAAGTTTTATCGGAAGTATTTTTGGGGGACAGGGTCAAGGCAAAGTTACTGAACCTGTGGTCGTGGAGTTGAACACGAATCTCTTCATGATAAATACTCCTGCTTTTGAGGTAGAGGTAGACAATTCTGAATTGCCCGTTGTAGTTGATTGTTTTGCAAAGACATGTCCGCCTTGTAAGAAGATGGGCCCAGTATTCGAAAAACTAGCAGGTGAATACGAATCAAAGGTAAAGTTTATTAAGATTGACCTTAAAAGTTCACCTGAAATCGGAAAAAGGTTCAATATATTAGGTGTCCCTACTCTTCTTTTCTTCAAAGATGGGAATCTGGTGAATAATGTTGTTGGCTACACCAACGAAGATAAACTCCGGGAACATCTTGATAACTTACTGGAACAACAGTCCGGAAATAGTCCATCAGAAGTGAATCACATGACAAATAATGAATCTACTAAAGAAGACATGCACGTATGGACATCCAAATATGCCGATAAGGCTGGATATCTGTTAAATCCCGACGAAGAGTCGCTGCATCTTGTTCTTGAAGGACTCGCAAGGAACAGGAACAAACACGGGAAGAATTACTGTCCCTGCAGGATCGTGACTGGTGATGATCAGGAGGACAAAAAAATAATCTGTCCCTGTATCTATCATAAGGACGAGATAAGTAATGATGGCTCCTGTCATTGTGATCTGTTCTTTAAGAAAAAGGACTGAAACGAAAGATAGCACATCTTTCCTTCGTTATTTTTAATATTTTTCAGGTGAATTCATGACAAATGCATTGGAAATATACCAGTTACTACCAAAAACAAATTGCAAACAGTGTGGTAAAGCTACATGTATGGCGTTTGCAGCAGCACTTCTTTCAAGAGAGGTCGTGGTCGATGATTGCCCACCTTTGAAAGAGGACAAGTTCAAAGAGAACTATGAAAAACTTTCCGAGATCATCACGCCTGCAGGAGAGGCCTCTGAGTCTGGTATGATCGTGCATACCGAAAAATGCATTGGATGTGGTAATTGTGTTGTTGCATGTCCTGTTAATGTGGCCGAAGATCCCTATGGTGCAGGTTCAGGAAAAGCACCCACCAGTGACAATGTGATCCTTCGTGTGGAAGATGGTGTCGTACGTCTATCCAATGTAAGTCAGTGTCGCAGATTTGGTAAAAATAAGATACTATGCAATGGTTGCATCGTTACATGCCCTACAAAAGCAATTGAATTCGTCTGATCATGGTGTGAAACAAATGGAAAAAGAATATTACGTTTGCACAGGTTGTGGACTTCTCTGTGATGATATAGAGATTGAGCTAGATGGCGGTAAAGTCTCAAAGGTGAACAATGCATGTCTAAAAGGTGTAGCTCGCCTGAAAGAATGCAATAGGCCTGCTGAGTGCAGTATCGATGGCGCACCTGCATCGCTTGACGATGCTATCATAGAAGCTGCCCGAATACTCAAGGAAGCCGATTCTCCGGTGATATTTGGAATGGGGAACTCGACCAGTCAGGCACAGAAAAATGCTATTGAGGTAGCAAAAAGGACTGGTGCTTATTTTGATGATACTTCTTCTTTCTGTCAGGGGCCTGTCGTTGAGGCAATACTTGAGGGCAGTATAAGGACCTGCACACTCGATGAGGTAAAAGACAAGGCGGACGTTATTGTTTACTGGGGTGCAGACCCCTCTAACTCACACCCGAGACATCTGTCCAAATACACTTACTTCCCTCGTGGAAAAGAGAGGCAACGTGGCTGGGAAGAAGATCGTACGGCAATTTGTATCGATGTGAGAAAGTCTGATACTGCTACTATATGCGGGGATAAGTTCTACCAGATACCACCACAGGCAGACGAAGAGTTGCTTAATGCACTCACAAATGGTCTTTCCGGCAAGGTCCCCAAGGTTTCTTTCGGAATGGGTCCGAAGAAGATACTTGAACTTGCGAATATGCTTAAAAAAGCTGAATTCGGGGTGATCTGTGTTGGCTTGGGCCTTGTTTATTCACTTGAGGAAATTGAACCGCTAGTCCGTTTAATGGATAAGCTCAATGAAGTTTCCAACTTCCATCTCATCCCGATGGTAGGTCAGTATAATATGCGGGGATCCAATCATAACCTGCATGAGGAAACCGGATATATTAACCGTGTCAAATTCACAGGGAATGATGTTGAACATGGGGCACACTGTTCTGTTGTGGAATTGCTGAGGACAAGAACCGTTGATGCAGCGCTTATAATAGGTTCTGACCCGATGTCAAGTCTTCCAGGCAGTATTGCAAAAGAGCTGTTGGACATTCCAGTCATCACTATTGATCCATGCAATACTCTGACGTCCCGAAAAGCAAAAGTGTCAATTCCAGCCGCAACTGCAGGATCCGAGTGTGGGGGAACTGCTGTCAGGATGGATGGTGTTGAAGTGGAGTTCAAAGCCATGACTGAAACTGATCGAATGTGTGATGCAGAGATACTGGAACGCATTATGGGGGAATTATAAATGGGATTTGGACAATTTCTCAAAGCTCCTGAATACGATATCAAGATAATAACATACAGGGATGTCTTCCAAAGCACCGCTCTTGAATCATCAGGATGTGGGGATGAATATGCCGAACGTTCAGCTGTAATTCTGCTGGATAAAGGTGACATGAAGAAGATGGTGCTTAAGGACGGAAGAAAGGCGGTCCTTAAGAACAACTTCGGAAGGATTGTTGTGCATCTCAGACCTTCTAGCTATGAAGAAGGCCATGAAGGCATCGGATACATGACCAACAGCCCCTGGTCAAATGCACTGGTATCTTCTGAGACCGGTGGCTCAGGGGTTCCGAAATTCAAAATGATAAAGGTATCAATTTCTGATGCAAAAGATGAAAAGGTCACCAGTTTCGATGAGTGACCTCACTTTTTTTATTTATAAATAACTTTTTCTAGGCGTTGTCTACCAAAAGTTAGGGTACAAAGCCCGACTAAAGTTCAGATAAGTTCTTTAGGCTGTTTCTTTTCTGGTAATACTGGCAATGACATAGTATTAACAAGAATAGGGCTTTCAACTTCCTTTGCACGTTCAAGTAAAAGCTCTTTTCCTTTCTGCGTAAGTGCAAAAAGAGGTACTGCAGTACCTACCTGTGCTAGAGGTCTGATGACATCTCGTATCGCTTTTGATGCACAGGAAGTAATTATGTCAAGATGCTTTACTATCTCAAGGGCATCTTCCCTGCTAAGGCCGGTAGTATGGGCGCCGATTATCATCATTTCAAGGTCGTTCTCACTCTCAATTTCACGAAGCATTCTGGCAGTTTCAGGGTCAACAACAGTGACAGCAATTCTCTTGAAACCGAGTTCAATTGCCTTTAGAACGCCACCTATAGGATCGATGATGGCCTTAGATGGTTCAAGCACAATACCGCCCATCTTCTCAATGCGGTCAATGACCTCATCAATAGGTTCGGTCTCTACAAGTCCCGATATCCTTGCACCCATTCCCTGAACAAGCACAGGATTGTTCGTTATAACAGTGCCTGCACCGTCACAAACTGTTACTGTGGTATCGAGAATGTCCCTTCCAAGTCCTGTCATCATAACTTCGGAAGCACCAAAACCCACGAAGACATCCATCTCAAGCATACGGTCCTTTGTAAAAAGACCAAAATCCTTTATGCGAAATTCCATGTTCTCCTTAACAGCCTCTCGTGTGATCTTTTTGATGCCTCTTGCTTTCTCGAACAGTGGACACCAGTCGATCTCCGGTTCACCTACTTCTACCACTTCGCCATTCTCTACAACGACCTTCGTCTTTCCAAGGATCTCCATTACATGTGGCATTATTGTAACCTCACAACTGATATTTGAGAACAATTATTCTAATTGGATATTCAATAGCTAAATATAAAAAAGGGAATCAAATAGCTTCTCTTCTGTCAAAGACCCTCTTTGCTTTACCTGTGCTTCTTGGAATTGTTCCCTTTTCCACAAGTTCTACATTGGCCCTGATGTTCAATACGCTCTTAAGCTCGCCTTCAACAAGTCTTCTTGTTGATTCGAGGTCCTGTATCTCGCCTGTGAATGCACCTTCATCGAGTTCTACTCTGACGGTTATCTCATCTAACTTCTTCTTGTTCCTGTCAAGATATATCTCAAACTGGTCTGTTATCTTCTCGATCCTCACAAGAACGTTCTCTATCTGTGATGGGAAAACATTGATGCCTCTTACAATAAGCATATCGTCTGCTCTCCCGAGTATCCTTGAGATACGGTTACTTGTACGTCCACAAACACACTCGCTTTTAAGAAGTCTTGTGATGTCGCCGGTACGATATCTGATCACAGGAAATGCTTCCTTTGTTAATGAAGTAAGCACAAGTTCGCCCTTCTCACCTTCAGCAACCTGCTCGTCATACTCGTCAAGCACTTCAACAAGATAATGATCACTCCATATGTGAAGCCCATCCTGTTCCTGGCACTCGAATGCGATACCAGGTCCCATCATCTCGGAAAGTCCATAGGAATCATAAGCCTTAATGTTGAACGCATCTTCAAGTTCTTTTCTGGTACTGGATGACCATGGTTCTGCACCAAAGCATCCTACTCGTAATGATAATTTATCAAGGATATTCATTTCCCTGACAGTTTCTGCAAGGTAAAGTCCATAAGAAGGTGTACAATGAATCGCAGTAACACCAAAGTCCTGCATCATCTCGATCTGTCTTGCTGTGTTTCCGGTCCCGCTTGGTACGGCCATAGCGCCAAGTTGTTCGATACCATAGTGAAAACCCAGTCCGCCTGTGAAAAGACCATAATTGACGGCATTCTGGAAAACATCGTTCGCATCTAACCCGACCATAGTAAAATTACGTGCCATCATATTTGCCCATGTTTCGATATCATTGGCAGTATATCCGACAACCGTTGGTTTCCCACTTGTCCCTGAAGAAGCGTGTATCCTCACAATATCTTTTTTTGGGACTGCAAAAAGACCGAATGGATAGTTGTCACGAAGGTCCGTCTTTTTGGTCATTGGTAACTTTCTGATATCATCCAGTGATCTTATATCATCAGGAGTGATACCCAGGGCTTTGAACTTCTCTCGATAAAAAGGCACATTATTATAGACTGCTGCAGCCGTTTTCTTCAAGCGGTTCAATTGCAATTCACGAAGCTCATCATGTTCCATCGTTTCATATTTTGGCTGCCAGTATTTCATGATGTGATCACCTTTTCACGTCTGAATGAATTCAATCTTTAAATGATTTACTATGCTTCGTTTAATGTCTTGCAGGTCATGAGCACTATCCAATTGATCAAAATATAGTTTCTTAATATCTTTATTTTTTTGAGAATGTATGAAATCCTTATCTCAAATCTCAATAAAATGTTCATGTAATAAGCTATTATGTACATAATTATAGTTTTGGTGGACAGATAATTCTAATACGTGTGCAAAGATGTTTATTTTTGATGATGTCGATGAGCAAAGGATGTACATTATTTAGAGATAGCACCAATAATCTGAACTTCCAATATATTACAAAGGTACTATGGAAAGATTTTATCTACGGAGGTCATATTTTTGCATTCGGAGCTATCTGTGTAGCTATTATGGCATCGATTATATTCGCTATTCCGATAACCTGGGACTTTATGTTGATCATTTATCTGATCTTCTATACGATATATGTGTACGACTATTTTACTGGTGCAGAGGAAGACAAGAACAATTACTCAAGTCGTTCAGAATATCTGCAGAACAATGACGAAAAAATGCTGTTAGCTACTATATATGGTTCCATTGTGGCAATAGCTTTCACATATTTAATTTACAGTGATATCAAAAACATGTTCATTGGATTTGCGATTCTTGTATTGGGCCTTATGTATCATTCACATTTTAAATCCATCACAAAAAAATTGCCAGCATTCAAGAATTTGTTCGTATCACTCGTATGGGGACTCCTCATCTACACCATGTTCGTCTATTATGGGTATCAAATAGACATATCTGCAATGGTCATATCAGCTTTCGTATTCCTTAGAATGATAGGCATCCAGATAATGTTCGACATTCGGGATATAGAAGGGGATCGAATAAAAGGGCTGTTGACCATACCGGCAATATTTGGCCATGATAAGAGTATATCGTTGCTCAAAATGCTCAATATTGTAACCTTGATATTGCTTGCAGTTGGTGTCTATATGAAAATATTGCCTATTTTTGTCTTAATGATAATGTTGATAATGGCTTATTCAGTAAAGTATAAAGGAAAAGTTCTAATGTCAAGAACTGATAACAGATGCTACATACTTGCAGCAGGAGAGCCTGTTGTGTGGGCAGTTCTTGTTTGCGGGGGCATAGTGCTCTCCAGACTAGTCCCTTATGCAGCCGACATCGGTACTATGATATTTTAAGGACCAAAGGTGTCAGCATCTGGCACTCATATAGGGCAATTTCATTTAAACCGGCAGATAATACATCCAATCATTGAGCGTTCAATCGCCTTCAATTGATTCAACCGGATCGAGCCTTGAAGCACGTCTTGCAGGATAAACACCCGCAAGAACGTTCAGGACGAACGCAAAGGTTGCAGCATAAAAGAAGTTACTGGCAAGGATCGTAATTGGCATCGTCTCCAGTCCCAAATACATCTCACTGGGCAATTCAAGTTGATATGCTCCAATTGAAACAGATGCGATGTAGCCAATAATACAACCTGCAATAACGCCAAAAGCTCCGAGAAACGCTGATTCTATCAGAAATATGGAAGTGATACTTCTTCGTGATACTCCCATGGCCATGAGCATGCCTATCTCTTTTTTCTTATCCATGACAACGGTAACCAGGGTGTTGGCAATACCGAATCCGGCAATGATGTAGATGAGTGCATAAAATATCCAGATGAATACACGCTGTGTATTTAGCAATTCCAGGATCTCACTGTTGGCTTCCAGCCAGCTTACCACATCAGCACTGGTATCGGTTTCAATTGAAGTTGCAATTGCTTCCGCTTGATATGGATCGAACACTCTGACACCTATGGAAGTGACGACACCATTCTTCCTGAAAAGCTCTTGCAATGTTCCCAGTCTGGCATATGCAATACTTTCATCGATCGGAGTGCCGGTGTTGATTATCCCCACTACCTTAAAGACCCGTCTATTTGAACCTGGATAAATTGCTTCCACATTGTCTCCGAGACTAACCTCAAGGTTGTCTGCAAGTTTATCACCAAGAACAATGCCATGGCCCGTAAGTGTAAGCATCGTAAAGCTTCCGGAAACGATGTCCTCACTGACATGCATTACATGATCTTCAGCTTCTGGCTCTATCCCTTTGAGCAGGACTCCTTCGGCATTGTCCTTATATTTTAGAGCAGCCTGTCCCGAAAGATAAGGTGATACTGCCACAACACCTTCTTTCTCGCTTATCACTGACATAAGATACTTGTAAAGGTGTAGTTCGTCACCATCTTCGGACTGTGGGCTTATTACGATATGTGGAGCGTTTTCGATAGTTATCTCAAGGAGCTCTTCCTGCAAACCGGTCATCATAGACATCAGGACGATTATGGTACTCACAGCTAATGCAACTGCCATTAAAGAAAAAAATGCATGGCGACGGCGAGAGTTTATGTGGCGCATTGCTATGGTGAACTCGAACATCAAAAACACTCCCAATAAACACAAAGATATTGATATAAAATAGTATTTGCTTCGGTTTAATACTTTTTTGTTTTGCCTGTATTTAATTTAGAACTTCTGAGAAGTTATGTGCAGATCTCATGTACACAAAGCTGATAGATATCATTTTAGTAAATTTGCTTGATACATATTGAAAATTGTACACTTATATATTATAATCAATTTTCGATTTTTATATATGCATTAAATCATGTGCACGAATTATATAATTAATGCCATACAAGTTATGTCTGTGTCCATGCGAACTTCTTTATCATGAGGGTGTCTGAAAAGAAGGTTCTTGCAATAGATGCAGCAATAATACTTTTGTTCAGTTTTCTGTTCATAACATCAGTAACTATCGTTGCAGCCGGGGGGGATGGGATCTCCACATCTGCTGAACTTAGTTACGAGCTTCTGGGTGACGGGAATATTGTCCATGTGACTAAAGAGGTCACATTCACTAACATCGATGAAAATACTCGTTACTGGCAGGGTTATTATGACACCTATAATTATTACATCCCCGATGGTGCTGAGAACCTCAGGGCATATGATAGTTCCAACAGTATGGAATATGCAAAGGGGGATGGGGAATTCTATGTATTTAATTTCAATGAACGGATGTGGTATGGCGATGTTTTCAAATTTACAGTTGAGTATGACATGATGGTCAACCAAAATACCGCTGTTTTCAATATATGGGATAACACTGATAGTGCAACTGCAAAGGTCATCATACCTGATGGATATGAGGTGTATCTGAATACACAGAATTGCGTGATAGTACCTCTGAATGATAGTTATGTAATTGATCTCGGCAATTTGGGAAAGGGTATTGCACCAATAACAGTTGATCTTGTTAGGCATACTGAACTGAACAGTATGACCGAAACTGTGAAACTAAAGGAAAAAGATGTCCTCGTGACAGTCAGGTACTGGGATGGGGAAGAGCGGTGGGCAGAACATGTTATGGATACGACATCTAGTAGCCTTGTAATTCTCGAAGATATATGGGGTGTTGCATATCCTGCTGTTTATGATATAACCATTACTGAAAGCAGTATGGAAGATATTGGTGGTTATGGTGGACTTAATAACTGGAGCAAGGGGATATCACTGCTTCATACATCAAGGGACATAACATTGATACATGAATTAGCCCATTACTGGACAGAATGCTGTTCTTTCGAACAATTGTGGATGGATGAAGGTTACGCTAATTTCTATGCTATAAAGGTGCTTGAAGAGCTCGACCCTTTACAAGCCACAAAGGAACTGGTTCGACTCTCAGATATTGGAGATAATGAAAGGAACGATGGGAAGTTATCCGATTGGTCAACACCTTCTGAATTATCACCGAGCTATGCATATCAGACCAAATTAAATTATAAAAGGGCATTTCTTTTAACTTATTCACTCTACGGGGATGTTGGCATGGATACTTTCAGGGATGCTGGCATGGAATTCATCAATATGGATAATGTTGATAAAAGTGACCACATAAGTATCATGGAAAGTATTTCAGGCAAAGAGCTTGATGCTATCTATGATCAATATCTCTAACTCATTTAATCTGGTGAAAGTGAGTATATGTTTTTAATTTAACAAGGAACATATTTTTATAGTTATCAAAGGCTATTATGTTAAGCAAGTCTGCTCATGCATATATTCCGACAAAACTGCAGGTTTTGTTCCAAGGGGTGTCTCAAATGGATTTTATTGAAAAGCTTAAGGAAAAACAAAAAAATCAAAGTGCTAAGAACTGGTTTGACCTTGGAGTTCAAACAAAAAGTCAGGATAAGAAAGTGAAATATTTCACAAAATGCCTACTGATAGAACCGGAAAATGCACAAGCATTAAGACTTATGGCAGATGCTCAACAAGAAATGGGCCTGATAGATGCAGCACTTGGTTCAAGAGCAAGGGCAGATGAAATCGAAGGGCTTGCAAGTGGTTTTGAGCAGGATGCCGATGTGACCTTTGAAACAAGCTCCTTTGAAAATGTAAACTTTGGCTCAGATACCCTTAATTTTGAAGAAGAGGCCATACCTGCTGATGGTGGGATAGAGATAATAGAAGAACCGCAGGAAGGGCTGAAATCGGTGAATCCGGTAATCAAGGACAACAAGTGGACTGCGTTCGAAGATGCAAAGAACAAAGAGCTGGAATGGGAATCCGAAGCACCGGCTGAGTATGATACTGGGGTCCACACGCAAGATGAGTCTGAACTGTCTGAATCCATCGTAATTCCAGAAGAGAATGGTGAGGGCAAATTCGTTGAAGCTGCAGGAGAAATGAGTGGGAGTACCTTTGTTGAAGCTGTGGGGGAAAAGAACGAACCTACATTTGTTAAAGCTACAGTAAAAAAACCGACTATGGTAAAAGCAGAACCTGTTGTTGCAGTAAAGGAACCTGCGCAAAAAGTTATCCGACAAGCAGACGAGAAAAGGGTAAATTCCTCTGTAACAGAACCATCTATTGAAAAGGTAACAATGGTCCAGAATGCGCCTGCTGAAGTTGCTCCTGCAATATCTCAATATAAGGTCAAGGATGCTGTACCTTTTACATTACCTATGAAAGAGATAATCAAGTTCTGGGTTGTAGGTGTCGTTGCGATATTAGTTGCAGGATTTATAATGACCGCATTAGTTGGACAATAAAGAAGAGTGCCATTGTTATGTGGTACCCTTTTTCACCATATTTTATTTTCCATTGTCACTAATACGATCTATTTCATATGGATTGGATAATGTTCTGAGGCTGCAAGGTCATTTTTCTGATAAATATGGGAATTCAATTAGATCTTTAGTTGTGACTGATCTGAGTTTATTCACTGAACGCTGGGATGGTCCAATTAGTCTACAAATTAATGATCAGTAGCACAAAAACCAATTAAAAATAGATAGCGGCGATCATGTCAGAAACATTTTATCTGATCGCACACCTTAATTTTGATTGTTTAAAAGAATAGTAAGATTCACATCCACTTAATATCGTTTAGGTGGTCTGTGGCTCTGGTAGCATTCCTTGCAGTATACTGGCCTGTCAGGGTCCGGTACGAAAGGCACTTCTGTTTCCTGACCGCAGTCAGCACATTTAGCTTTGTGCATCTCTCTTGGTCCATTGTTGAAACCACCACTTCCGCCGTTAAAGCTTCTTCTTTCCATCTGTTTTCCTCCCTTTATATTTTATACCAAATTCATCCAAAAAGATCCGCACGTATAAATTCCTTATTCTAGGGAGGTCTTGATGGATTCGTTGACTGTTTCAATTCATGGTCTGATTATATATAGCACTGTTGGTTTTTTAGGTGGCTGGAACTTCTAAATGAGTCCGTGAAGCCCTTTGATGCTTTTTTCATCTGGTCTCAGAGGATTTTATTTGAATAATTTGTTGATCTTAAAATAGACCTATTGGGGAAGTAACTCATTATTTCAAGCTTTAAGCAGGGGAATAATGCATTATATGAAACAGGTTTCTTTTCAAAAAATCCGATCTCATCAACGAAATCCTGCTCGGAATATTTCCTGCATGATACAATTATCATGTTCAACGCTTCCAAAAAGCTGGTGTTAGCAACACAATAACTGTAAAGACCTCGAGCCTTCCAATCCACATATTAGCAATAAGGATTAATTTGCCAGGGTCGGGGATAGAATCAAAACTGGCCATCGGGCCTACGAGGCCGAGGCCTGGGCCTACATTGCCCAAAGTTGCAATGGAAGCACTCAAGGTAGTGACGAAATCCATTCCCATCAATGAAAGCAGGGTTGAGCTGGCAAAAAAGATCATGAGGTAAATTACCATGAATGATACGATGGAATGTATGACTTCTTCGGGGACTGTTTTATTATTGAAGCGGATTGGGATGATGGCTTTTGGATGAATTACTTTAAAAAGTACTTTCTGTGCATATTTTAATAGAAGGAGCAGACGTACCACTTTCACACCGCCGGAAGTAGAACCTGCACAGCCTCCTATGAACATCAACAAAAAGAGGATGAACCTTGATGAATCCGGCCAGAGGTTGAAATCTGCTGTCGCATAGCCGGTGGTCGTGAGGATTGAAATGACCTGAAAACTGCTGTACCTGAAAGCATCAGCAAGTGAATATACTTCGGTCTTGAATAGCATATAGGCAAGAACAAGGGTTGCCAATGCAATGATCGCAAAATAGAACTTGAACTCCTGGTCCTTTATCAGGCTTGTTCTATCAGAAATGATCGATTTATAATGAAGAGCAAAATTTGCTCCTCCCAGGAACATGAACAACATAATAATCCCCTCGACCATGGGGTCATTAAAAGCTGCTATACTGTCTGAATAAGGGGAAAAACCGGAGCATGAGATGGATGTAAACGTATGGGTGATGGCATCATAAGGTGACAATCCTGCAATCATCAGGATAAGTAGTTCCGAAATGGATAGCACGATATAAACAAGCCACAGGATCTTTGCAGTCTCCCTGATCCTCGGTCGAAGTTGTTCTTCCTGAAGGCCCGGAACCTCTGCGCGGAACATTTGCCTTCCTGCAATGCCGAGCTTTGGCAAGATGGCAATGAACAACATAATAATTCCCATACCTCCAAGCCATTGGGTCATGCTTCTCCAGAAAAGAAGGCTTCTGCTATGGCTCTCAATGTCAGTAAGTGCAGTTGCTCCGGTAGCTGTTACTCCGGACATGGATTCGAACAAAGCACTTATCGGGGGTACGCCTTCAAGCATGTAGGGGAATGAATAGAATATTGCAGCAACAAGCCAGCCAACTGCAACGATAAAAAATCCTTCTTTTAGATTCCATTCCTCATCTTTTCTTTTAAAGAACAATGTAAAAAGAGATGCAATCGCGACGGTAATGGCAAGAGGGATGGCAAATGTCTGTAAACTTTCTCCATAATAAATAGCAACTAACAATGGAATAATCATGAATCCGGCAAGTAACCAGAAAATAGAACCCAGTACACCCAGAACGACATTATATCTCAGACCTATCACACCACATTATTAAATCTTTGTTTATTACATAGACTCGATTGCAATCAAAAGGCATCCTTTTTACTAATGTGGCATGCTCAATCAATCTGTATACTTATAGATATGTGATGCAAATTGTGCACTATACCATACGTTGTTGTTAATGGTTGATAAATTATTCTTGCAGGATGCATTCGCTTCCTCTCAAACTTTCGTTTTTTCTCATTTTAATAGAAATGGTATCAATCAAAAAAATAATTATTAAATGATCCATGGGGGGTTAGTCTAACAAAGAATATAATGGAGCAACAATATCTGTTATCCATGGAATTTCAGAATGAGTACTTTGAAGCTCAAATTTTTAAGGATATTAACCTTTCAGACGTATCTTTCAAAAATTCAAAGTTCATTGATTGTGTTTTTGAAAACTGCAATTTATCAAACGTGGATCTGGATAACACAAGATTTCAGGACATTAAATTCAAGAACTGTAAGGTTCTGGGATTGGATTTTTCAAAATGCAATGACTTCATACTCAGTTTTGGGTTCAAAGACTCATTTATTTCCCTGTCAGTGTTTTCTTATCTGAATTTAGAAAATACGGATTTCAGTAATTGTCAGGTATATGACTGTGATTTTGTAAGTGCCAACCTGACAAAAACGAATTTTGAAAATTCCGATCTTAAGAGCAGTCATTTTCAAAATGCGAACCTGAGCTTTGCATCCTTCAAAAACGCAAAGAACTATGATATAGATCCAAATAACAATTTTCTAAGGAAAACAAAATTTTCTGTTCCTGAAGTTATCTCCCTCTTAAATGTTTATGATATTGAACTGGAATGAACAATTTCTAAATCATAATATGCTATCATATTGTACCTCTGTAAATTGTAATGATACTTCATTTGTCTTCATCATAGTGAACTCATATGTGCCTATAATTAATGGTTTTCATATATGTTTGCTTAAGTTTTAATGTCTGAAAGCTCGACTTCAAGATCATTAATGAACGTGCGTGCTTTTGTCCCTGGGTATCTTCAGTGCTGATGCATATTTTCGTGCTATCACTGACGATTATGTATCAACCTGTCTTCTTTTAGGTATTCAAGTCTTGGTGCATTGCTCAATCATGCTACATATTGACACACTACATATAAATACGAGGACGTAGTGGTAGGGGTGCTCTCATTGAGCTGATTGGTGCCATTTTTGGTACGATCAGGATGAGGGTTCAAAAACGTT
>Ga0255365_10134_pt1 | contig 18108 bp, 11 predicted proteins | sample ANMaggSeSYBR01J3_FD_182089 | JGI IMG/M metagenome (GOLD analysis project Ga0255365, IMG submission 182089) | Sediment cell enrichment communities from methane seep in Santa Monica Basin, California, United Staets - ANME aggregate JGI... | ecosystem: Environmental > Aquatic > Marine > Cold seeps >... | reverse complement strand
CCCGAGGTGAAACTCCACACACCTGTTTTTCCAGCAGTCAGCCGAGTGGCGCTGTCATCATAGGCGTCTGCCTGCCAAACCGAAGGTTCAGATGTGCCATCTTGCCAGACCCTGGCTCTGATCTCCGTCCGCGTCCCCGTATCCTCCACCTGTAACCTGAAGCGATACCAGACATTCGATAGTGGGACCACGCCTGTGTCCGTGGTTCCACCGGTTATACTCGTGCCATGTGGAGCTATGTGGAAGGAATTGTCCATATGCCTGCGCAGACGGTAATAGGCATCAGCTTGCGGATACTCGCTAAAAAAGGTCACCCCAATACCACTGCCGGCAGATGTCATCCTCATCCGCCCCGTATACTCATAAGAGGACAATGTATCAATACCAGCACCCATATAGTGGGAATGAATGTTGGCCAGGGTGGATGTTGTGCCAAAGACCTTATTACCACTCAGATCAAATACCTTAAACAGGCTGTCGTCTTCCAACATACTGCTATCGGCTGCCGTATCAAGCCAATCAACAGGATCTGCACCTGCAGGATAATCTTCGAAATTCTCCGACATGGCAGTGTAAATATCCACAACATGTAAAACTGCATCGTCGCTTGTAACGCTACCTTCGGAATTTGATACAATACAAGTGAACACAGACCCATCATCTGACAAAGTTGCAACCGAGGTGGTGTATACTGTAGAGTTGGCACCGGATATATTCGCCCCGTTCTTTCTCCATTGATAATTCAATGGAGTAGTTCCCGTTGCTTCAACTACGAAGGTAGCCGTTTGTCCAACCGAAACGCTTTGATCTGATGGCTGGCTTGTAATTACTGGGGGTTGTGAAGTGCCTATACCATATCGGACTAAAATAGCTGGTCCCGGCCACATAATTTCTGGTCCGTGATGTACAGTACTTGAACCAATAGTAAATGTATTGCTACCCGTTTTTAGCGCTGACACAGGTACCGTGATCTGATCATATGAATAAAAATGATTTGATCCATATTTTGGCACAGTCCAGTTGTTTACTTTACTATAGAAATCCTCGCTTCCATCATTTCCGTTCCATGATGCCACTTTCATAAGCGCTGTAGTATCAGGAGAAGATAAATCATCCGGAATATTTACGTCACTTGATTTGACGTTTCCATCACGAACCCAGAACTCTTCTGGAACTCCCGTTGACCTATAGAGGCTAACTGAAAAATCAGTACGTTGCAGGATTAAATTTGTTACCTCATCAGTTACATACCAATAACCGTTATTATCTAGTATTCTTGCTATCAGTTTTATTTGACCCGGGGCTTGATCCGGGAGCCAGTCCGTATCCCATGTTACTTCATAGGGGGCATTTGTGTCCGACCCTGCATGGTTTCTGATGCCTATTGGGCTTTCCCATGATTCTCTATGATAATTTCTATGGTAATCTGCGAAGACGCCATCTCCGTCTGTATCGTATCCATCATAGTAAGCCAGGAAAACCACTTTATTGACGTCGCCTGAGGTGGTGACCGTAATTGTTGGATTATCACTGAAAGCTGAATTTGAAACAGGAGCAGTTATCTGGCCAGTGGCATGAGGTTTATCTGGATTGTAATATATGCGTAGAACGACTCCGTACCATCCCCATTGTCCCCAACCCCAGCTATTGGGTCCAGACGTGCCTTCAAACGTATTGTTTTCTGTTCTTAGATGACTCAATGGAACTTCAATAAGGTGATTGACCTGTTGCATATACATATTACCCGGCGAGGGGCACGGGCCAAGGGTATCGAGTTCGGGAATGACAATCCAATCATTTTCATTGAAGCGGAATCTCTTGTTAGTAGTACCGACGTGCCCTCCCCAAAAATCGATTACGACTTCGGCTTTAACCGCGTCTTGTAAATCATCAACGTACAAATTCAGTATGGGATTGGGAAGAAATTGCGCTGCTGTCGGATGCCTATTAAGATCGATGTCCGGATCGGTTACACGCCAATTATTACTATTGTGGTTAAATGTAAATTCCTTGTAGATGGCACCGGGCACCGGTGTGCCTCCGGCAAATTGGGCGAATACAATACTAGCCAAAAATATTGGCAACAAAAACGAGATAATGGCTGCAAAGACAATATTCTTTTTCATAACCATTGCTCCTGTTTGTCAGAACCCTCATGGCCATAGAGGGATAGCTTCTGCAAAACTAGCAGATCAAGGCCTCTCGGCAGATAATCATGCACATAAAATACTGAACCGAAGGCTCTCAGCACCTCTTGCCGCGTCTGGAAGACATCCCACGAACCTATGAGCTGGGTGGAAAGGGAAGCCCTATCGTCTCCAGCATCTAAAACGAGTTGACCATTCTTTTTTAGGCAGTCCATGTCCTCACGGTTTAGCATTTGTCGCTGATGATAACTGCCGAGCACATCAGCCAGGAAAAAGCCTCCAGGACGCAAAATCCTGTAAATCTCTTCTATCCACACATGTTGCGTCTCCAATGGAATGTGTGTAAAAACCGATGCGGCAAACACCAGGTCAAATGAATTGTCCTCAGCAAATAACAGGGGAGGGCGCAGATCATTAACATTAAACTCTATACCAGGCACATTGAGTTGACACCAAGCTATGTTGTCCGGATCTACATCGGCGCCAACGAGTCGAATCCCATCAATGCACCGCAGATGCCGAATAAGTCGCGCAGAGCCACACCCCAGCTCCATTATAGCGCTGGCAGTCCGAAGATTAAACGAATACCGCTTAAGTATTTGCATCCAAGAAAGCATACCTATGTAGCCTGACATGAAATAGTAATCTGGGTTAGTCTTCTCTTGGACACTCTTTTCTCCAAGCACCGCTGTTTTCAGTATGAGCTCTTTGGGGCCAACTGGACCAGGATCAATCTCCACCATGAAATGGCCCAGCCTCTGCTTCATAAACTGATTAAAGCGCTTTCTTGCAACCTTATGCATCAAGTAGATCCTTCTGGGATAGGGTATAAGCCACGGGAACATATTGTGTATTGGCCACAGGAACTTGTTGAGTATTGGCCAAAGCAACTTATTAAGCATTTTGCGCAATCGCTTCATGTTCTACCTCTTAAGGGTGCCCCAAATTCAGCAAAAAAAACAGCGGAAAGGGTTTTACTATAAAGGGGTATAGTCGATTACCTCCCCGCTATCCGGGAGGTAATCGACTCCCCAAAACAGTTCATCAAACCGAAACGAACTCGGCAGACGCACCTGTTATTATTCGTCAATCCGCTTCAAAAATAACTACATTATCTATCCAGTGTTGATCCCCCGGACTTGCATCGCCAGCAAACCAGAACATCAGTCTCGCATCATCAACCGGTTCAACAAAATCTGGTGTTGTGAAGTCTATCGTAAACGTATTCCAGCTCGTTGTGAGATCAACATTATGGCTACCTACTCCATAGTTCGTATACGGAGGACCGTGTTTGAAAATTGAAACAGTCATGTCATTACCCGTATTTGATTTCGCAGAAAATCTGAGTTGATGGTCGGTATTTGGTTTCAAAGACAAACCATACTGATACAGTTGGACATTTGTCCCCCCTGTCACCATTGTGATACAGGCCGCATTGGAACTCTCATGGCCAGGAGCGGTTACAACAAAGTCGCCCTCTCCGTTTGTGTAAAAATTCCACGAACTAGCGCCATCCTCAAAGCTAGGATTAACGGTAATGTTTTCCGTAGGAGAAGGCGGAGGCGGAGGCGGAGGCGGAGACGAATCACCACTGGTGAGAACTACATTATCTATCCAGTGTTCATCCCCCGAAGTTGCATCGCCAGCAAACCAGAACATCAGTCTCGCATCATCAACCGGATCACCAAAAGCTGGTGTTCTAAAGTCTATCGTAAACGTATTCCAGCTCGTTGTGAGATTAACACTATGGCTACCTATTCCATAGTTCGTATACGGAGGACCGTTTTTGATGATTGAAACAGTCATGTCATGACCCGTATTTGACTTCGCAGAAAATCTGAGTTGATAGTCGGTATTTGATTTCAAAGGCAAATCATACTGGTGCAGTTGGACATTTGTCCCCCCTGTCACCGTTGTGATACAGGCCGCATTGGAACTCTCATGGCCAGGAGCGGTTACGACAAAGTTGCCGTTTCCATTTGTGTAAAAATTCCACGAACTAGTGCCATCCTCAAAGCTAGGATTAACGGTAATGTTTCCCGTAGGAGAAGGCGGAGGTGTAGGAGAGGGCGAAGGTAGTGGTGCCGCCTCAACAGTCAAGGTTGCATCATTGCTTGTAACCGTTTCATATAAGTTTGAAACATTGCAATAAAATGTGGCATCATCATCGGATAAGCTTACGGGCGGTGTGGTGTATGATGGACCAGTAGCTCCGGATATATTCACCCAGTTCTTTTCCCATTGATAGCTTAATGGAGGAGTCCCCGTTGCCGTAACGCTAAACGTAGCAGTCTGACCAACCGAAACTGTTACGTTTGATGGTTGCTGAGTTATCGTAGGAGCTGTCCCGGGGGGCGCGGGGGGCGCGGGGAGCGCTGAACCATACCGAACCAGAATAGAAGGTCCCGGCCACATGATTTCTAGTCCATGATGGTCAGTACTTGAACTAATTTTAAATATATTGCTACCCGTTCTTAGCGCTGATACAGGAACCGTGATCTGATCATATGAATAAAAATGATTTGATCCATATTTTGGCATAGTCCAGTTGTTTACTTTACTATAGAAATAGTCGCTTCCATCATTTCCGTTCCATGATGCCACTTTCATAAGTGCTGCAGTAGCGCCAGACAACGTCGGAATGCTAACAGTACAGGACTTGACTCTGCCGGCACGAACCCAAAACTCTTGGGGAACTCCCGTTGCCTTATATATTTTTACGGAAGACGTAGTCCGTTTGAGTGTCAAGTTGGTGACTTCATTCGTTACAAACCAATAACCGTTATTATCCCTTATTCTTGCTATTAGCTTTATTCTACCGGGCACTTGATCAGGAACCCATTGGGTATTCCATGTGATCTGATAGGGGGCGCTTATGTCAGTCCCCACGTGATTCTTAATACCAATCTGTTCACTCCAGGATCCTTTGTGATAGTTTCTATGAAAATCCAGATAGTTACCATCTCCATCCGTATCGTAATCATCAAAATAGGCCAGACAATCCACTCTGCTGACACTGCCTGAAGTAGCAACTGCGATTGTTGGGTTGTCGCTAATCGTTGAATTTGAACTATGCGAAGTTATTTGTCCGGAGGCATGAGACTTGCCTGGACCATAATATACCCGCACGACTACTCCATACCATCCCCATTGTCCCCAACCCCAGGCATTAGCTCCAGACGTGCCTTCAAACGTATTTATTCCTGTGTTAAGGTAACTCAATGGAACATCAATAAGGTGATTTACTTGTTGCATGTACATATTTCCAGGAGAGGGGCATGGGCCAAGCGTATGAAGTTCGGGAATGGTAATCCAGGGTTTGCCATTGAAACGGAATTTCTTGTTAATCGTCCCCACATGTCCTGTCCAAAAATCTATGACAATTTCAGCATGAATAGCGCCTTGTAAATCATCAATGCCCAACCTCAGTATGGGATTGGGAAGATACGGCTCTGCTCCCGAATTCGTAGCATTCGGATCGGTTACACGCCAATTATTGCTATTGTGGTTAAATGTAAATTCCTTGTAGATGTCACCTGGCCCCGGTGCTCCTCCGGCAAATTGGGCGAATACGATATTGGCCGTAATACAAGTAAATAAGATGGATGCAACAATGATAAAAATAGCCTTGTTTTTCATAACTAACTTCTCCTTTTTTAATTTGGTGTGAAACTATTTATCTGAAAATCTATATATCAACCTATTAACCAAGCAATAAGTGCGCCAAACTTTGGAAGGCTCAATAACTAATTAATGCCTGACCGTATCGTATTTCGAATTTCTGAACAAAAACGTGGGTTTTCATTCAGACACTAATTAATAATAAAAATTTCGTAGATTTTAGATTTCGTACGGTGTATTTTTTCTGTAGGATTTCCCCGACACCAGATGATAATATTAGTCTGCGATAGTAACTATAATAACAAATAGTTAAGCCGCATATCATGTTTCCGGTCTGATGTGTATGATATTTTCTACAAGAAGGATGTCTTGGGGGAGACATCTTGCAAGGCAGTAGTCCCACAAAACAGTGCGGGTCAATAGTTTCAACAAGTTACATATCATGGCTTCTGCCAGCACATAACAAAAAAACAGGTGTTTGCAAAGTAATACAGAGAGATATTCCCTATGCCTATCCGGTTAGGGCTCGTTCAAACCGAGATGAGAGCGGAAGATAATTTCATTCGTAATATAATTCGTTGAATTTCGTTAAGATATATTGGGTTCATAGCTATAACAGTATCGGGACGATATTGTCGGAGAAACTCTGGCTCGACGATTTTCTGGCCGGTGCCTGCTACATACATTCCGTGCTTAGTTGGATTGATATCCACCACATATTCAATCTTGTCCTGCAACTTGCACGTATTCAAAAAGGTGACTCCTTTGGATCCTGCTCCCCATATTACAACCCGTTGCTTCTTATCTTGCATCCTTTCCAGCATACACTTCAACTCTTCTATCTTGCTATTATATCTATCAGCGAATGCCGAGACATAATCTGCTGTTTCTTCAGGACTGTTGCAATTATTCTCTTCCAAATGTGATAGACCTTCTACCGGCAAAGCGTCGATACAGAGGAACTGTCCTTCGAATCCATCCTTCAGTCTTGTTACATGGAATCCGCAGGCATCAAATATATGCGCAAGCGAACGAAGAGTAAAGTAGCCGCAATGCTCATAAATCAGATCCCAAATGCCAAGATGTTTCAAGGTAAACATTACATTGGGAACTTCAAAATATACAACCGTGCCGGATTGTCTTGTTATAGAACGACATACAGAGTTCAAGAAATCACGAGGAAACCGGATGTGCTCTAGTACATGTCGACAGCATATGATGTCCGAATTATAATTTGCGTAACGTTCTGAATAGAAATCCTGGATGATAGTAAAGCGGCCTTTAGCCGGATTCTGAATTCGTCCAGGCACGTAGCTTGGATCAAAGCCAATTCCGCGATTCTGTCCAAGCTCGCAAAGAATCATTAAAAAATCACCTTTGCCACAACCAATCTCTATTATATCCTTATTATATAGATCATAATCCTGGAGCAATCTTGTTGCCAGAGATCTGGCATATTCCTGGAAACGTGGGGAGAAATGCAGGGAATTTTCATATTCCTGACTATATTTCATGAGATCGGAATTGAATGCGATATTAAAAATATGTCCACAGGCTACGCAAAATCCCAATCGAATATCTCCTTTTGGAGCCCGTAAAGCATCCTCGCGGCTCGGCCACAGTCGGTTGCAATGGACAGGCACATCGCTTATTTCGACAAAAATATCAATATCTGTTGAGTCGCACACAGGACAATTATCTGATACGCAGGTGGATTGTCTATTATTCATAGAAATTTTTCTTATAAAGTGACGATTATAGTGTCACGAGATGTGGATTCAGGCCCATCCTGTTGAGATCCTGTTTAATTTCATCATAGTAAATGGGATTCATTATGATAACCATGTCAGGATTGTATTCCCGCAAGAATTCTGGAGCAACAATTTCCTGGCCGGTTCCCGCCATGTAAGATCCATATCTGTAAGGATTGATGTCTACCACATATTCTATGGCATCGTAGACTTGAAAGGTTGTCAAAAATGAGACGGCTTTTGAGCCGGAGCCCCACAGAACAAGCCGCTGATCCTTTGCACGAATTGCTTGCAAACGCTTCTGCCAGCTAAAAAACTTACTCTGATATTTGGCCTGAAAGCCTTCCACATAATTTTTGAGTTTTTCAATATCGTCTTCCATCTGAAGAGGTGGCAAAAATGGCGAATCAGCAGGCTTGGCCTCAATGATGAGATATTGATCGTCATATTCCGTTGCCATGTGTATCACATCAAATCGGCATTTTCTAAATAGTCTTGCTAAGGATCCAGGACTAAAATAGGAACAGTGTTCGTAGTAAATATCTTCAAAGGCACAGTCACGCAAAATACGCGTAACGTCCGGAATCTGAAAAAAAACAATTGTGTTCAGCCTGCCATCAATGCCCTGCCGCACCATACGAACGAATTGTTCCGTACGGTGAATATGCTCCAGTGTCATCTTACAGCAAATGAAATCCGCTTGATAAGCAGCATATTTTGCTGAATAGAAATCCTGTATGAAGGTGATTCGATCAGCCGCTTTGCTCGTATGCCTCCCCCTCACATATGCTGGATCAAATCCGACACCGCTGTTTTGACCCAGTTCACAGAGCAGGGTCAAAAATTCACCCTTCCCGCAACCAATTTCGAGAATATCTTTGTAATGCAGGTCATATTTTTCTATCAAGTAAGTTGCCAAATTATGCGAAAATTTGGTAAAGGTCGACGAACATCCCTGTGATTCTTCACAATCGGATGAATATTCGAGCATCCTATCATCGAAAGCAACATTGGAGATAAATCCGCAATTACAGCAAAAACCCAATAAGATATCCCCCGTTGGGTAATTAAGGGCTTTTTCACGAGTCGCCATGTTCAAAACGCTGTGCACAGGGAAGTTGTTCACCTGATGAAAAACTGACATCCCTCTTAAATTGCAACTCGGACACACAAGGTCTATCGATGCATCGCCTGTCGAAAGGTCAATATTTTTTGAGAAAGATCCTTTCATCTTAAAATCGCATTCCTAAATTAATAACTGTAAAGGTAAAACCTTTTTTATGATACCACTATAGGAAGTGGTTTCGGCGGATTAATCGCACGGCAAAAACAAAGCCGTTAAACAAGCGTAGGGTATGGGAGAGGGAGAATAAACTTTCCTCCCTTCTGTCGATAGGAAGCCTGCTGTTGCAAAATTTCCTCCGCAAAATTCCAGGCCAACAGTAAAACATAGTCCGGCATATCTTCAAGAAGTTTTTCAGCCCCATAAATTGGCAAATGCTTGCCAGGCATATATAATCCTTGTTTGTGGGTGTTTCGGTCAACAACAAAGTCAATGATTTCTTTGCCGATTTCTACACAATTGATTAACGTAGCTCCCTTGGCCGCGGCACCATAGGCTGCAATACTTTTCCCCTCTGCCTTAAGTCCGTACAGAAAACCAAGCAAGGAAGTTTTTAGTTCATTAACTTTATTAGCAAAATTGACATAATACGTTAGCTTGTTCATTCCAAGAGTAACTTCATTTGCAAGGTGTGAACGAACAGATTCACCAACCGCCTCATTAGGGCTTACATACAGCCTAAGCGAGCCGCCATGAATCGACAGCGGTTTCACTTCATTCAGGTACAATGAGTGTCTTCTGAATAAATTGTCCAGAGCCGTTACAGAAAAATAGCAAAGATGCTCATGGTAAATCGTATCAAACTCACAGTGATCAATTAATTCTTTCAAGTAAGGCACCTCTATAACAGCAATACCATCGTCCTTTAACAAGATCCTGATACCTTCTACAAAGCCGTTGGTGTCTTCTACATGGGCCAATACATTGTTAGCGTGAATAACATCAGCAGCTCGACCTTCTGCACGCAACTGTTCGGCTAATTCTCTCGTGAAAAAAGTTCTTAGTGTGGGAACCCCATTTTTTTCTGCAGCCTGTGCAGGCCCTTCTGCCGGATCTATGCCAAGACAAGGGATCCCGTTTTCAACGTAGTTCTTAAGGAGATAGCCGTCATTACTGGCCAACTCCACTACGAGACTGGTTGCGTTGAGATCACATGATTTGATCAAGTTCAAAACATTGTCTCTGGAATGTTCCAAAAGGGCGTTTGAGAAGGAGGAGTAATAGGGGTATTTCTCGCAAAATAGTACTTCCGGATGGACAGTTTCTAAAATCTGTACAAGAGCGCAATCTGGGCAGAACGCCACCTGGAGAGGATACCTTGGTTCAGCCTCGCTAAGCTGTTCCGCTGTTAACAATCGATCCGCAAGGGGAGTTTCTCCCAAATCCAAAAAAATTTCAAGAGCGGATTGCCGACAAGTGCGGCATCTAAAATTCGTATTTATCATTTCATATCCCTTTCCCTCAAAAGTTTTCTTGCGCTATCCATCGTAAATTTTCATCCAGCAAGCCCTCTGCAATCAGGTGCTTGATGTGCGCAATTCTCATGTATTTCGGCCCCTCGAACTCTTCGAGGGTTAGCCCAACCCTCTTATACTCTTCGTACAATTGCTCTACTCCACGTTGCGCGGTCCACTGGGGCTTGAATTCATGTAACGTGTATGCAATCTTATTGCAGTCGACTCTGTAACAACGCTTATCAGGGCCAGCACCGGCTGCGTAGTCGATTTTGCATCCCGGAACAATTTGGTTCACAATATCTGCGATCTCCCGTACCTGATAATTTTCCGTAGTAGTACCAACATTGAACGCCTCGTTGTGAACTATCTCTCGGGTGGCGTGCAGCGCTGCGATATACGCCCGCGATATATCCTCTATGTGTACGATTGGGCGCCATGGTGTTCCGTCACTCTTGATATGCACTCGACCCGTGGTAAATGCCCACGCGGTGAGATTGTTAGTCACCAGGTCAAATCGCAACCGCGGTGACACGCCGTAGGCGGTTGATGCTCGAAGATAGGTTGGACTGAAGTTTGCGTCAGCCATCTGCGATAGTGCTACCTCTACACGGACCTTGGAGACACCGTATGGAGTCACCGGGTTGACTGGAGCCTCCTCTGTAAGAAAGTCAGCGCCCGCTGCGCCATAATTGCTGCAAGAAGAGGCAAACAAGAATCGCTTAACCCCCGTCTCTTTTGCTATTCGTGCCAGTTGAATGGACGCAGATTCGTTGATGTTTTGAGTAAGCTCAGGTCTATAATCTCCCAGTGGATCGTTAGACAAACCAGCCAGATGGATAATGGCATCAAATCCTCTAATATCATATTCCTTTATATCCCGAACATCCTTTTTTATATTTTTTATATCGGGCACGGCCCCAGAAAATGTACACCGTTCATACAAATCATTGTCCAACCCTATTACTTCATGACCATGTTTCAGGAGCATGGGGCAAAGCACTGTCCCGATGTAGCCGTTATGTCCCGTAACCAACACACGCATAGTTCACCTCCAAATTTTCCATGGCGCATTCCCTGAATGCCAATATTTTTCGAGTATATGTTTTTCGCGCAATGTATCCATACACTGCCAGAAAGAGCTATGGCGATAGGCCATCAGTTCTCCATCCTTTGCCAACCTTTCCAGCGGTTCCTTTTCCCATTGCGTGTCATCCCCCTCAATGTAATCAAATACTTTGGGCTCAATCACGAAAAATGCGCCGTTGATCCATCCCTCACCAGTTTGAGGTTTTTCTGAAAATTCTGCCACTCTTTTACCGTCAAATTCTAAATGACCATAACGTGCCGGGGGCCGAACAGCTGTCATGGTAGCCAATTTACCATGAGACCGATGGAACTTCAAAAGATCATTCAGATTAATATTCGAAACACCATCTCCCCAAGTCAGCATAAAAGTCTCATTTCCGATATAGGAAGCGAGACGCTTTATACGTCCTCCAGTCATAGTGTGCAACCCTGTATCAATTAACTGCACTTTCCAGTCCAATCTATTACCTTCATGAAATGTTATATCCCCGTTTTTTAAATCCACAGTTAGATCACTGCTCAGAGCACAGTAATCAATCATGTATTTCTTAATCATCACGCCTTTGTAACCCAAGGCAATTACAAAATCTTTGAACCCGTAGTGCGCATAAATCATCATAATGTGCCAAAGAATTGGCTTGCCACCAATCTCGACCATGGGTTTAGGCCTTACTGCCGTCTCTTCCGCAAGCCTAGTGCCATGTCCCCCTGCAAGAATCGCTACTTTCATTTTTCCCCCTTTGATTTATCTCTTTACAAATATACTTCGAAAAAGGAATAGAGCAGGTGAATCCAGGGGATACTGCATTTAATATGTGAATTGACTTGTTGTCCCCCTCAACGACAAAATCCATTTCCAACTTCTGAGCTTTAATATCAACCAGTTGCGCCCGTATCCCGGGCACCCCCCACCTTTTGTAATGCTTTGTTTTTACGCCTTTAACTAGCGATGAAGCGAGAGATACCATTCGCAATCGCCTGTATTTATTGAACTCTTCCAGAGCAAGTTTTTTAAAGTCAAAAGTAGAGGATGCAACAAGACAAACCTCCCTCGTAAAGATATCGACCAATTCCCTGAAATTAAACCCATCAAGACCATGATAATTTTCACGCCAAAAAGCAGGGATAGCCGTTGGCCCAATTTTGGTATTGCCATCTACCGTTATGGTAAAATGGACACCGAGAAAGGGATTTCTGAGGTTCGGAACAGGATAGATGTTTGTTTGTATAGAACCAACAGGCTCATCTGAATATAAATAAAGCCCCTTAAATGGCAGGATTCGGTAGTTACGTGAAAAACCGAATTCTCTAGCAATGCTGTCAGCATAGAGGCCCGCTGTGTTTACAATGTAACCAGCTTGATATGTACCAGAGGAAGTTAGAATCCCGCGTACTGTTTTCCTTAAAAAACAAACCCCACGGTGTACCTCGACGCCCGTTTTTACGGCATCGCAAACCATAGATCGCATAACCTTATGAGGATTCACTGATGATGTTGTCGGAGAGTAGATAGCCCGCCCACACGTTTTGACTCTCGGCTCTATGGAAACAGCCTCATCCTCGGTAATATCTTCTAGTTCAATTCTATTGGCTCTGCCCCTTTTGAGTAACTCATCAAGATTATGATGCTCACTTAGGTCCTTTGCTACAACAAGTTTCCCGCATTTGTTAACTGGTATCTGATTAAAATCGCAATATTCTGTCAGTAGTTTGTTCCCATTTCGCGTGAATTTTGCCTTTAAACTATCAGAGGAATAATAGAAACCAGCATGCAAAACACCGCTATTGCGAGTGCTTGCATGTGCACCACATCCTTTCTCTTTTTCTATTAAAATAACTCTTGTGTCAGGGAATAGATTTTTCAATTCCCTCGCAACATTGATGCCGATTATTCCAGCGCCAATAACAAGAAAATCAGATAATATCATAATGTACCACGATCTCTATGAAAATTGTTGGCCCCAGTTGCTTCTGACATTCGAAACGAGTTAAGGTGTGCAATGGTTGATTTGCCGGAGGCCGAAAGGCCTGTAAACCAAATAACTGCTCCCTTGTGACTATGGAGAGTTTCTCCTATCCTCGCGGCTGACATAACCATTAAACCATGTCACATTGTTCTTCTTAGTGATAGCTTCCATCATTATTAGTCCTTTTTTTGCATCCTCCCGATATCATCTCCACACCATGCGCAAATATAGCTCCGCCCCTTGACTTACATGGAAAAATTATCAATAGCTTGTTGTTATTATTAAATAAAAGGTGCAAAACAAACACGCTCTCAGCGTTGTGAGCATAAAGCTATAAACAAAACCGGTTATAAGAGTCAAGAACAAAAGGGACAATAACAGCAATTCTAATTAATGCCTGAACGAAAACTCATGTTCAGACAAAATCCGATTTTGTATTTTAATACAAAGCAAAAGTTGTGCCACGGAGAAAATTCAGTGATTTAAAAAAATGGTTGCTTGTTGCTGTATGCAAGTTTATTGGGTTAACAGCCCTAAGGACTGAACGTGAAAAAAATTTTCATGAACTTGAACTGCAAAAGACTGTTTCACGTTTGGAATTCAAAATGGGAAATTTGTTACACACATAAAAACGAAAAGTTTACACATTATATGTAAAACGTTTCATATGAAATGTTGTTTAGAAATTGGAGGATTACGGAAATCCCTAACTCTCTAAATTCACTTTCCGTTCTTTCTTTTTTTGTTTCAGCAATAAGGATGCCAATGTTTATCCGGAATCTTCCAGATCAACATTTACACATTTTTAACTACTTGATATTATTTAAAGTTATTTTTTTAGTGTAGTGACAATTGAGACTAACAAGCTTCTTATGGGTCTCATTCGACCATCAAAAATGGGAAAAAAATGGCATTTTCTACACTTTTTGTAGATTTTAAGTGGTTTTTGTACTTCTAAAGTTATATTTTAAAGCAGTTTTAGTGGCTAAATTGGGCTACCAACTTAAGCCGGGACACTTTGTAAATTCAACGGGTTGTTTGAGACCGTGAACCGATAACTGTAAACCGTGAACGGTTACCATATTTTGTAGGGTTAAAAACTTTGCAGGAACTACCTAAATCTTCACATCTATGCCGACCGGGCAGTGATCAGATCCATATACATCGTTATCAATAAATGCTTCCTTGAGCCACCCTTTATCAATAATATTCTGCGTTACAAAGAAGTAATCAATACGCCAGCCTGCATTATTAGCCCTGGCATTGAACCTGTATGTCCACCATGAATATTTTACTCTATCCGGATATAAATATCTGAACGTATCAACATAGCCGTTTCCAACTATCCTATCCATCCAGTCACGTTCAATCCTCAGAAAGCCTGACCTTTTTTCATTTGCCTTCGGGTGTTTCAAATCAATCTCATTGTGAGCGGTATTGTAATCGCCGGTGATTATCAAACATTTCCCTTTATCCTTATAAGCATCAATATATTCAAAAAAATCCCTGTAAAAATCAAGTTTATACTCAAGTCTTTCCTCGCTCATCTGTCCGTTTGGAAAATATATATTAAAAAAAATGAAGTTTTTAAAATCCATTTCAATAATACGGCCCTCATCATCATATTTAGATACGCCGATACCATATTTAACATTCCGGGGTTTTGTCTTTGTATAAACCCCGATACCGCTGTATCCTTTCTTGACAGTGGAAAAAGACCAGTATGATTCATAGCCATCAATATTCTTCATTTGTTCTGTAAGCTGAGGTTCCTGAATCTTTGTTTCCTGTATAGCAACAATGTCTGCATCCATATTCTTTAAAGATTTATGAAAATCCTTCTTCATCACAGCTCTAAGCCCATTAACATTCCACGAAATCAGCCTGATATTTTTTTGGACCATCAGTAACTCCACCTTCTACCTTCCACCTTAATTTCTTCAATTCTTTTCAAAACCGGCGGATGGGAATAGTTTAAAAAAACATAAAACGGATGCGGGATAAGATTTGAAAGATTATGAACTGAAAGCTTTTTCAATGCATCGGCCATGGATTGGGAATCTTGAGTGGTTTCCACAGCAAATCTATCTGCCTCATATTCATTTTTACGGGAAAGCATTTGCATTAAAATTCCTGTAAAAAATTCAATTGGTGAGTAAAGCATGCTGAAAAAAATCAATCCTGCATAAACAGATTTTTGTTCCATGTAAAATGCATCAAAAAGCCCCTGATAGGAGACAAAAACAGACAACAAAAAAAACATTATTCCCAGTTGAACAATGCTGATAATCATTGTCTGCAGTATATGCTTTTTCTTAAAATGCCCCATTTCATGTGCAAGCACTGACACCAGCTCTTTCACAGTATGCTGTTTAATTAATGTATCAAACAAAACAATCCGCTTGTGCTTGCCAAAACCTGTAAAAAAAGCATTTGACTTGGCAGAACGTTTAGAACCATCCATTACAAAAACATTTTCAAGGGAGAATTTTATAGAACGCGCATATGACATAATAGCATTTTTCAGGTCTCCATCTTCAAGAGGATTGAATTTATTAAAAAGAGGCATAATCCATGTTGGTGCAATAAATTGAATAACAAGCATAAATATTGTTACTGCTATCCAGCAATACAGCCAGGCATTTGCCCCGGCATATTCAAAAAAAGCAAGTATGCCTGATAGAAGAGGTGCGCCAAGCAGGACTGATAACAAAAATCCTTTTATTAGGTCCATTATAAACGTGGACCATTTAGTCTTATTAAACCCAAAACGCTCTTCAATAACAAATGTAGAATAAATGCTGAAAGGCAATGATAAAATTGTTTTAAATAAAAGCAATAAACCTATATATAACAGGCCTGTCATGATATATCCAAAATTCCAGGATCGTACCCATTGATCTAATACTGGAAAGCCTTTCCCGAACCAGAATATCAGGATTAATAACATATTAAAGGAAGATGTAATCCATCCAAATTTCGTATTAACACGCAGATATTCCTGAGACTTGCGATAACTGTCTGCGTCATAATAACCCTTGAACGATTCCGGAACCTCGGTCTTTAAACCCTTTAAATTCAGTATATCAGCCAATCCATTCAATACAAAGTCAACAATAATAGTTATCAGAATAATTACAGCTATAAAGTTCATAAATAATCCTCATGGTTATATAAACTTCTTAATACGTTCAACAATACCCATCTGTTTCATTATTCGAGCTGATGTATGTGGTACCAGGTGTTCCCAGGGCTGTCCTGAAGCAATATATTGACGTATCAGGGTCCCTGATAACCCCTTTTTACTTAAAGGTCTGCGCCAAAGTATTTTGGTTTTCAGGTTCATAGATTCAAACATACTTAATTTTTTTTCTCCCCACTCATCATATATGGTCAAAAAGAAAGTGGCATCCAATGGAACATAATACTTATACAAATCAGGGATGTTGATCGGCAGTGGAACGACTGAAAACTCCTGAATACCAAAGCCATATTCTAAAAGAGTAGTTTTTATTATGATATATCTTTCATAATATGACATTGGATTGGCTGATGGATTGCTTCTTCTAAGAGCAGTTTTATCATCGCAGGTAAGCGTTGGATCGGGGTTTGTTATGCCGACAACAAGGTTTTGGCAATAAGACTTGCCGGCCATTAAATACTTCATATGGTCATTGTGTAATATTTGGAAACGACCGTGTATGACTCCTGTTTCTACCATTTTTAATTCTCTAACCGAAAAGGGCTGATTTCTCCCGGCCAGAATGCCTGATCAACAGGCGTGTCCATCAAACCTGTAAGTTTTGCACGATCAAGATAGTTTAATACAAGATACATAAATTCTTTGCCGTGTACAAACCCCAATGACCCACCGGCACAGTTAACCTCATCAAATGACTTTATAGAGTCACGGCGAACTCCTTCACCCACAATTAACAACGGCACCGGTTCTCCTGAATGAATTAGTTTTCCGGAACTCGGAGTAGAATGATCAGAAGTAATGATTATCAGAGATTCTTTGTCATTAAGCAAAGAGTCAATAATTTTGCCAAGCCCACGGTCAAGCGCTTCAATGGCGGCAATTTTAGCATAAGGATTTTTTGTGTGAGCTGCCACGTCAGGTGCTTTAGTATGTACATGAATAAAATCATATTTGTTTTTACTTTCCATCGCCAGCTTAAGTCTCTCTGCGAAGTCTTCTTCGATATTATCTGTTTCACGCGCCTTCATTACATTGATCCCGAGAAAAGCACTTAGGCCCCAATATATAAGACCGGATGAAATAGAAAGTCCCTTCAATCCCCAGCGATTTTTAAATGACTGCACAGTCTTCAATCGCCCTGGACGCTGTGTAACCAGAGCATTAATCGGAACAGCGCCTCTCAAATTTTTAATACTGTTCGCCTGATTTCCGCTCAGTTTCTTATGGCACCATATTAGATATTTTTTAAGTGCCCCGGCTGTTTTTATTGCAGTAAGATCTTTTTCAAAATCTTGCAACGGCTGAATTTCAATAAGACAATTGCCCTCCAAAACAGGATCGGAATCCGTAAAATAAGGACAAACTGTTCCTTTTAAGATCAGTATTCCATTAAGACCGCTGGTATGTTTAAAGCAAAATTTGATTTCTTCATATTCATAGTGAAAAATATCCTGAATCAAAGCTGATATCACATCAGAACTTGCATCTGGTCGGCCTTTTTGAAGTATAAGCGTGTTGTCTTTAACTTTAACGCTTGCCAGGTGAGCCAAAACAGCAACATCATCAACAGATATTTCAACGCCTGCACCCAAAGCCTCCAGAGCACCCCGGCCTGGGAACTCATAAAGTTCGTAGCCAAAAAGAGAGAAATGAGCATTTTCACTGGGCAGAGCCATGCCCGGTCTATCAGCATGGAAAAGGCCATTTGCGCCTATCCTTGCCAAGGTATCCAAGTGTGGTGTATGTGCTGCCTG
>Ga0255365_10130_pt1 | contig 18246 bp, 13 predicted proteins | sample ANMaggSeSYBR01J3_FD_182089 | JGI IMG/M metagenome (GOLD analysis project Ga0255365, IMG submission 182089) | Sediment cell enrichment communities from methane seep in Santa Monica Basin, California, United Staets - ANME aggregate JGI... | ecosystem: Environmental > Aquatic > Marine > Cold seeps >... | reverse complement strand
TATGCCTGAATGCTGCCCGGGACATTCTTAAATATCTCCCGCGGGCTTACGAGGCTTCCCAATCAGATAACCCTGACCAGGATCATTATAAAAAAGCACGTGAAAAGATGCATAATGCTGCCTCCTGCGCAGGGCTGGGCTTTGGCAACGCTATGGCATCCATAGCTCATGCCATGGGTCATACCCTGGGTTCAATATTCCACTTGCCACATGGCCGAGCAGTAGGTTTGCTTCTGCCCTATACAATTGAATTCACCGCCCAAGAAGCTCCTCAAAGGATAAATAAAATAACCGCCGCCCTGGGCATCCAAACACCAAAAGGGAAAGCCGGCCCGGCTCTTGCCAGCCATATCCGGGAAATCTCCCGGGCAATTGGGTTACCTGGAAATATCGCGGATGCCGGAATCGAGGAGAGCGAATTTGTTTCCCAGCTGGACAAATTGGTGGATGATGCCTTTAACGACACCCAGATGATCACCGCTGCCCGAACTCCCTCTTTTGAGGAATTAGAGCATATCTTCAAGGCTGCCTATCATGGACAACCAGTTGATTTTTAGTCCCCTGGGGCTTGCTCTGTTAACAATAAACTAGAAATATTTAAATTGCGAGTGTAACTATGAGAAATTATCTGCATGTTGACCTTACCACCGGTTTAATAGAGGAGAAAATTATTGACCCTGCTCTCGCCAGAGATTTTATTGGCGGAAGCGGTCTCACAGCGCGGCTGCTCTATGACCTGATTGATCAAAACACAGATCCACTGGGCCCAGATAATCCCCTGTTATTTATGACTGGTCCGCTGGTAGGAACCAACATGCCTTCAGCAGGACGATGCACTATTAGCGCCCTGTCCCCGCTAACAGGCTTTTGGGGGGAGTCCAATACAGGTGGTTTTATTGGACCAGAACTGCGTTTTGCCGGATATGATGGAATGCTGATCACGGGACGTTCAGAAAAACCTTGCTGGATATCGGTGATTAATGGTGAAGTTAAGCTGCATGACGCGAATAAACTCTGGGGACAGGATACCTATCAGACTCAGGAAACCATCCGGAAAATATTAGCTGAACCAAAGGCACGGATAGCCTGCATTGGAGCTGCCGGAGAACAGCTGGTCAAAATGGCTGCAGTGATCAATGATCATGGAAGAGCCGCTGGGCGAACAGGGATGGGGGCAGTTATGGGATCTAAAAATCTCAAAGCGATTGCCTTCCGGGGCAGTGGAAAAACTCCCTTAAACGACCCTGAAGCATTTAAAGAAACCGTAACTGCTATTCTGGAGTCATTAAAAGAGGATATCTCGGTTCAAGCGATGAGAATGGCCGGCACAGCGGGTTATGTGGACATGGCGCTGATGTTCGGTGATATGCCGACCCGCTACTATCAACAGGGCGAATGGGAGGAAGGGAGCAACCTCTCTGGTGTCCTGATGGCGGAAAAGCACCTGACTCGGAACACCGCCTGCTACCGCTGTCCAATCGTCTGCGGACGGGAGACCAAGACTGTTAAATACAGGGTTGACGCTGTGGATGGACCGGAGTATGAAACAATTGCTTCATTTGGATCTCTCCTCATGATAGATGATTTGGAAAGCGTAATATACGCCGGCCACCTCTGTAATATTCATGGATTGGATACCATCAGCACTGGATCAACCATTGCTCTAGCCTGTGAGCTGTTTGATAAAGGAATCCTCACTAAAGAGCAAACCGGCGGATTGGACATTAAATACGGTGATGTGGAGATGGCCCATCGATTGATTGAATTAACCGCTCACAGGGAAGGGTTTGGCGACCTGCTGGCTGAAGGCAGTGCAGCGCTGGCTGCCCGGTTTGATGTCCCGGAGATGTCTGCCACTGTCAGGAATCTAGAAATCCCCATGCATGATTCCAGGGCATTCAGCGGCATGGCTCCTATTTATGCCCTCTCCCCCCGGGGTGCCTGTCACATGCAGGGAGATATTTATTTAGTAGACACCGGACAGGGCCCTCCCGGAGAACTGGGCATCCATCCTGGAGATCGCTTTGATAATTCGGAAGACAAAGGCCGCACTGCCGCCCGTGTACAGGCCTGGCGCAGCATTTATAACGCGCTTACCGTTTGTCAATTTATGAATCCAGGAGCAAGTCAGCTTCTGGCAGGTTTAAACGCTGCCACCGGCTGGGATTATTCATTGGAAGAACTGATGAAAGCAGGAAAAAGAATTTTCACCTTAAAAAGAATGCTCAATATCAAACTTGGATCCACGCAGGCTGATGATCGTCTGCCGGATTTCATGTTAACCTCCCTTAAGGACGGGGGGTCTCTGGGTTTTGTTCCAGAACTAGAACCGCTGCTGGCAGGCGCATACAAGGAACACGGCTGGGATCCCGATACCGGGATTCCCAAACAAGAAACGCTGGCGGAATTTGGGCTGGAGTTCACAACCAAACAATAAGTACCCTCCTCCAATATCGGTAAGTTTTTCCCTGATTGTAAAATTTCAGCCATTCTCCCGAAGGGTATCTGGTTGTATTTCCTATGCTATAATGCCCTTTCTGTCATAAATAACGGAGATCGTATGTTTAACCGCCTGCGGAATATTTATCATGATTTCCCCCAAAAATTTTGGGTTGTTGTAGGCGCCTCCTTCATCGACCGCGTCGGCGGCACGCTGCTTTTCCCGTTCTTTTCCCTTTACATCACCCAGAAGTTTAATGTCGGGATGACCCAGGCTGGGATTGTACTGGGGACTTTTGCAGCATTTGGATTAATCGGCTCCATGATCGGGGGCGCGTTGACTGACAAATTAGGACGCAAGAACCTGATCCTTTTTGGATTAATTTTCAGCGCCTTAAGCACCCTTTCCCTGGGGCTGGTTAATGAATTTTCGGCTCTCATATTTCTGGCAGTGGTTATCGGCCTGCTTTCAAATATTGCCGGGCCTGCCCATCAAGCCATGGTAGCTGATTTGTTGCCAGAGGACAAACGCCAGGAAGGTTTTGGAATTCTCAGGGTGGTAGGTAATATGGCCTGGATAATTGGCCCAACCATCGGCGGTTTTATCGCCAACCGCAGTTATTTTATGCTTTTTGTGCTCGATGCAGTCATCAGCTGTATTGTGGCTGTGATCATCTTCTACTACATCTCGGAAACTAAACCAGAAACGGACAAAGAGCCAGAAAGCATGCTGAAAACGTTTGCCGGGTATGGTGTCGTTCTGCGGGACTATGCTTATGTGGCATTTCTGGTGGTGTCGATGGTGATGGGTATTGTCTACCAGCAAATGTACAACACTCTCTCTGTTTATCTGCGGGACAACCACGGTATTGAGCCTCAAGGTTATGGGTTTTTATTGACTGTCAGTGCCATTATTGTGATCCTGTTCCAATTTCAAACCACCCGGGTGATTAAGAAATACCCCACTTTTATCATGATGGCACTGGGCACATTCTTCTATATGCTTGGGTTCGGAATGTTCGGATTTGTAACCGCTTACTGGCTATTTGCTGCTGCCATTGTGATTATCACCATCGGGGAGATGGTCATCATGCCCACTGCCTCTGCTTTGGCGACAAACTTCGCGCCAGAGGATATGAGGGGCCGCTACATGGCGATATTTGGCCTTTCCTGGACACTGCCGGCAACAGTTGGTCCCAGCGCGGCAGGGTTAATTCTGGATAATTATAATCCCAACCTGCTCTGGTACGTGGGAGCTGGACTTTGTGCGCTATCCGTGCTGGGTTTTTATATCCTGCACTTATGGCTTGGTAAAAGAGACCGGTTTAATCCCCCTGAACCGGAGAGTGAGCCACTGCCCGCTTCTTAAGTGCTACGATCCGTAATCCTTTGAGGATTACGGATCGTTTTCATTAAATCGAATGATTTCTCGTTGTTTTGCCGATTAAACTCCCTTTTCTGAAGATATATAAATCCCACCAGCCTAGACAAATGAGTCAGTCCTCTTTTGATGATTGAGAACCCCCTTTGAGGATAGCATTATCCGGGGAGAGGCCATTTACCTGCTACACGCTGCGTCGCTCTTTGCCAGATTTTATTATGGGTATCCGGCAAAGGTCCCCCTTGCCCTTTTTAGGATTCTTTTAATTTGATAATAAATATTATTGTCTTCGTAATAACCTATTAATGGAAAGATTTTTTCTTTTCTTTGAGTCTTAAAAGCTCGTAGTACTGCTTTTGAAAACTTAATTAAACTGCCTGTCGATGTGCTTCCCTTGTGAATGATAAATACTGTAAATTCATCATTCACAATCAACGGTTTACAATCCCTCATTAATTTTAACCATAAGCTGTATTCGACAACAAAATTCTTGTCTTCATTGAAACCACCATATAATTGGATGGCTTCTCGTCTCATAAAGGTGTTTTCATGAGAGATAATATTCATAGCAGATAAAGCTTTTTCTGGATTTATTCTTAAGAGATGCGTAAGCGGTATGGCTATCTTGATCCCCTTTATTTCAACCAAGAAATTGCCAGTGAGCCAAATAAGGTTTGGGTTTTTCATAAAATAAGCAGCTGCTTTTTCCAGAGAATCGTTTTTATAGTAGTAATCATCTGAGTGAAGGTAGTGGACAACGTCCCCTGTAGCTTCTGTTGTTGCAACATTCAAGGCGTTTGCTACACCCTTTGGTTGAGATTGGATGAATTTTATGCTGTAATCATTTTTATTTTGCTCGATGTATTTATCAATTATCTCCAGGGTTTTGTCAGTTGAATAAGAATCATTAATTATATGTTCGATATTTTTATTAGTCTGTCTCTGAATACTGTCCAGCGCTTTTTTCAAATACTTCTCGCTATTAAAAGTGCAGGTTACGATACTTATCAAGGGATGATTATTTGTTTTTGTCATGTGAATGATATCCACTTTAGAATTGATTAGTCAATTGAAGAGCAACTTGCAAATCTGACAAAATTGGAGTTGTAGCTTCCTCCCCGATGGCAATAAGGTCAGCAGCGCGATGATACCCGGTCACAACAGTAACCTCCGCGGGGATGCTGGGAGAAATCAAAAAATCTGGGGGTGACTTTTGAAGTTTATTCAGGCTTTGTTGTTGGATCAAAAGGTCTAACGAATCACCAAGCACCATGATCAAGTCTCCAATCGTCTGGGAAAGAACGCGCGTTTGCCCCAACTCCTGCCAGAAAGATGGGCCGCCATTTTTTGAATAAACATCAACACCCAGGGTCACGTCTGCCCCCATTGACTGCACCACATCCACGGGTAAGTTATTAAGCAAACCACCATCCACCAACCTTTGCCCATTACGCTCAACCGGGGCTAACAAACCTGGAATAGAAACAGTAGCACGAACAGCTTCTGACACCAACCCCTCTTGTATGCGAATCTCCTGTCTACTGTTCAAGTCCACTGCGGTCAAAGTGAGTGGAATGCGCAAGTCAGCAAAAGTGCATCCTTGCAGGTGATCTTCAAAGAAGGCCAGCAGTCGTTCTCCCTGGAATAAACCCCGCCGCGGCAAGGTGGGATCGGCCAGTTTCCAAAGCTTGCGTATTGAACCGTACTCCAGGGCTATCTGTTCTATTTCATCAGGACTTAATCCGGAAGCGTAAGCGGCTGCGATCACGCCCCCCATGCTCGTGCCAGTTAGATAATCGGGGCGGATGTTAGCGTTTTCCAAAGCTTTTAGCACACCAATATGCGCCAATCCTCGTGCTCCACCACCACTAAGGGTTAATCCAAAATTAATGTCATTTTTATTTGTCATGCTAATCTCTCTTTTTTTAGATGAAATTTATCCCAACTACTCCTGGTTTAATTTTTCCTAGTGACCAGTATGCTCGCATCAATATGTACACGGTCACGATTAAACCTGGAATATAGATATGATAGCTAAAGGTTGAGGGCCTTAATTGGCTAAGCGTATCTACATTGGCAGGTAATGCCGACAGAGAATTTTCCATGAAGGAATACAACATCACTAATAATCCTCCAAGCAAAGTTATTATTTCCAAAGCAGAAAATTGTATTGAATGCCCATAGTCGGCTGCAATTACGGCCAAACCCCCACCAATAACCATCAAGGCGGCAATCAATACCGGTCCAATAACTGGACCCCACCAGGGTAATGGGATCAGGAATAAAATATCAGGCGCAAGAAGTGACTCCGGCCAATTGATAAATAGTTTTAACCAGATATAGTAAAAAATATCCCACAAGCCAAACGCAAAGAATGCAAAACCCAATCGTGTCTGGAGTGATCTTCCGGTAGCCCACCCCGCTGCCAACAGCATAATCAACGTGGAAAACTCTCGCCCTACTTCAACAAATGCAATCATTGAATCAAAGGCTGGGATATCGTGCAGTAAATGTTGGATATCGTACATCTGGCGCAGGTAAACAACCACGGTTGCTTCCACAAAAGCAAACGAAATAGCAAATATTCCAACCCAATAAAGTTTTTTTGTTTGCATGGTCAATACTCCTAATTCCCCAACTGCGAAGTCATCATAGATTGAGGAAAACAAACTCGCCCTTCAAGTCCAGGAGAGGTTTTTGTCTAATGAGTCATTAATGCCCTGCATCACCCCAGTATCAAACCTTCCCCTTCTATACAACGTGTCAGGATTTTTGTGCTTCAGGGTAAACTCCAATACCCAAAGTGCCCGGGCCAACATGGGTTCCGATAACTGGGCTAATTTCATAAAGTTCGGATTCCCTGCACTCAAGCTGAGATATAAGCTGCTTTTGGATATACTTGGCTTCTTCTAAGTCATTGGCGTGCATAATGCCGACATGGACCGGATTTCCAGCGGCTTTCTCTACTGCTAGTTCAATCAATTTTTCTACAGCCTTCTTTTTCGTCCGGACTTTCTCCAAGGAATCTATTTTGCCTTGATCGTTCAGATAGAGAATTGGCTTGATACTAAGAGCTGCCCCAAAGTACCTGGATGCGCCACCTATCCTTCCGCCTTTATGAAGGAACTCCAGTGTGTCGACGGCAAAAAACAAACTCAACCGATCGACAACAGTTTCAGCATATTGTTTGACTTCATTTGTGTTTTTCCCGTCACCAATTGCCTGAGCTACTGCTTTTACGACCAACGCTAATCCTACAGAAGTTGAAAACGTATCAATGACCTCTACAGGCACCTTTGAAAACTTATCTGCAGCAGTTTTAGCTGAGGAAACAGTACCGCTGATGCCAGAGGAAATTAAGGGAACGATGATTCCATCATGATCGGCAGCAAGTTCTTCGTAAATTTGCAGGAATTCATCAATGGGTGGTTGAGAAGTTGTAGGGACAGTTGAAGATGTTGCCAATCGATCGTAGAATTCTGTGGGATTTATGTCGATGCCATCTTCAAAGTTGGTGTCGTCCCAATGAATTTTTAAGGGAACTACCTGGATATTATGCTGATCAACGAAAGCCTTGGGTAGATAAGCGGTGCTGTCGGTCACAATTGCGATTTTGGACATAGTGGATCTCCTTGTAAAAAAGTTCCTAATAAATAAAATCTTTTATTACCCTAGCTCTTCACTGGGCAAGCGAGGTTTAATGGTTATGTTTCCAAAATTTTGGGGATGCCTGGCAGTGATCCCACTGTAGAAGTGGCGGATTATTTTCATATCTTCTTCAAAATCGCCTGTGGGAGTCAACGTGGGGCCAAGACCACCTATTTTTCTTCCATAATCTAAAAAAGCAAAAACAATCGGGACTTGAGCTTGGTTTGCAATATAGTAAAATCCTGTCTTCCAATATTTTGTATTACTGCGTGTTCCTTCAGGAGAGATGCCAACAATAATTTGCTCACGAGCTTGGATTATTTCTACGGTTTGCTGAACTATATTCTTCCGTAAACCGCGATTGATGGGAATTCCACCTAACCATTTAAAAAAGCCTCCCACAGGCCAACGAAAAATTTCTTTTTTCCCAAACCAGGAGAATTTGATACCAAACGAATACAAAATCACCAAAATATAAAACAAATCCCAATTGGAGGTATGTGGCGCTAGAAGCATTACAAATTTTGGCGTATCTGGCACATTTCCAACCGCTTCCCAACCAGTCAGTTTTAGAAAACATAAACCGATGAAACTTTGTAACTTATTCACTAAAAGGGGGGCAAGCAATAATTTATTCATATAGTTGTATTATTTTCCGAATAATTAGAATAAAACGAAAGAATTACCCAAAAAAATTAGCCCCGCACTATTTTGGTAACCTCGCGGGCAAAAGCGCTCAACTGATTCCGTTTTTCCTCACTAAGCTGGGTAAGCATTTCCTTATACTTGCCGCTATGTTCTAGTAAAAATGTAGAAAGGCTCAGGTTCACATTTTCAACCATGGAGAGCGCCGAACTAATACCTTCCAGCGCACTTAGCCCGATCTCTCCAGGAAGACCAATCTTCCGCAAGCGCTCTATCAAACCTTTATCTTCAGCCCCTTTTTGAATATCTGCTACTGAAAGAATGGTGGCAGTAATCATCTCGGTCATAAAAATCAGGGGGGAACGGCGTTCGGTGGTTCGGGCCAATAAATCGTTCAGCAAGGATTCATATCCCTCAGCTTTTCCTTCATGCAATTGGAGCAAGATGCGCACTTTTGCCAATTCCCAGGCCTCTGAATCAGCTGTTCCCCCAGATAACTGGTTGATCAATTGGACAGCATTTTGGGTAGGTCGGAAAAGTACTATCGAGCGCCCTGGTCCTCGATCTCCAGACGGGAGATGGAATTCTGATTTTACTAATCCGCGTTTTTCTAGAAGTCGCAGCATTTCGTAGGCGGTAACTTTTCCAATATCTAAATGCTTGGCTAAGGCGACATAATGAATAGGTTTATCATTTTCTTGATACAAGTCAAGAAATTGACTGAGAAATTGGCGCTGCCTGCGAGTTAATTTTTTAGCCATAGTAAATATCCGAAAATTCCGAAAATATTATATACCTGCCTGTATGCTATGTCAAGGGAAAAGCAAGTCATCCCTTTAAAATTCAAAAGTGTCTATCTGCAACCTTTTTCGATAATTATCGTATATACTATTGGAAGATTAAAAAGGAGATTTCTGTGAATAGACAGCAAGGCTGCCTTACCGGTTTGTTTAAACTACTAATGCTGGATGTGGTATTTGATTGGCTTCAGGATCGTTTTGGTTTTGGCCGGGGAGTATCCTGTACCGGCTGCGGCTGCGGTTTTATTTTGTTGATTATTTTTGTCGCCCTCAGCTGCCAGGTCATCTTTGGCACCAACTGGCTGCAGTTCGGATTCTAATATTCCCAACAGCAAGTATGGTTTAGAAAACGTTTCCTGCAAGGGAAACGTTTTCCTATTTAATCATCTGTATGAATAGTAAATTTTTCGCCCGCACTGACCGCCTGGGTTTCCGGGAAGAATACCTCCCAACTTCGGGCCGGTAGAACCTGATACTCTCCGGGATGGGCAAGTGAGATACTGTAAGTTAATTGATAGGTGCCGGCAGGTAAGTAATTAACTGACCAGGAGACTCTGTCATCAAAAACAGTGGGCGGGTTAAAATACCACCAACCCCACCCATTTCTGAATGGCGCTGATACCAGATATTCCACCGTGTCCTGCTGGGTGGTTTTTAATCGAGTATCCAGGATCTCCGCCCCGGCTGGAATCCTGTCCTCAACCATTAAATAATGAGCATCGTTTTCCACAACCAGGGTAAGCTGAACCTGCAGTAAAGTCCCTGCTGTTGCATCCTGGGTGAAAATTGGCGTGCCTTCATTGCTGAAATCAGCATAAACACGGGATATGCTCATTCCTTTTCCAAACGGGGGTACATCCTCTGCCGGTCTGGAAACTAGCAGGTGCGCTTTATAGTACAGGGTGCCGTCCCCTTCTCCGCGGTTAATTATCAGTGCGTTGGGGTCTTCTGCATACAGGGTTCCCACCGGGATCGAGGCAGTTACTGTCTCCAGCTGAGCTGGCCCTTCTGCCTGTCCATTGATTATTTCTGTTCCATTTACTGCGCTTGAATATACAAAACTGGTCGACAGAGCACCATTTGCCTTCATCACTTCATTCAGGGCCAGGACCGCCCAGTTTGTTTCGTAAGCAGATCCCCAATCTCCGCCTGGATCACTGGCGGAAACCAGGTAGCGGACAGCTTCCGGCAGAGTTCCGGAATCAGCTTCTGCCCGGGCTGAAGCATAGGTGACAATGGCTGTTGTAGTAGTGGTATTGTTTAACCAGCAGCGGCAGCTTTCAGGATTCTCCCAATGAATTCCGGTAGAAGTTCGTATTCCAGTTCCCACCAGATTAGAAAACATTGTCCTGGATTGTTCATTACCCGGTATTTGATTTTCAAGTGCCAGAGCTAAAACTGCTTGGGCATAAGGGCTGAGCTGGCTGCTGAGTGAAGCAAGTTTCAACATCCCTCCCCGGGTATCAATCCCGGCTTCTGTGAGAGCAAAATACCTGAAAGCCAGCTGATTATATTGCCAGGGTTCTGCCAGCATATCAATTGCCGGCAAGGTTGCCAGCAGATATCCGCGGGCTTGCTGTATCATTAAATCCTCTACAAAAACCCCGGCTTTTTCTGCCTGGCTCAGGCCAAACAGGATAAATGAGCTGATTTCCCCATCACTCGCACTTCCCGGCCACCACCCCCATCCTCCATCCTCGTTTTGGGTAGCCGTCAGAGTATCCAGAGATTCCGGAATACTTGATTCCAGCCTGCTTTCCAGCTTTGGATAATCCAGATCAAGTTCCTGAAGAGTTTGATAAGTAATCACGTTGGGTAGAAAATGAGATAAGACTGCAATCGTGGAGACATGCGGGTCTTCTTCCATGGCATCCAGTGCCGTCAATAAAGCGGCGGCCAGGGAAGGAGATAGCTCAATTTCCAGAGATCCTTCCTCGGGGTCATAAGTCTTTGGAAGAGTTACTATTTCCAAAAGCTGTCCGGATTTTTTCAGAACTCCCGATGTCCCGAAGGTTTGCGGGGCCGTGTAGCGTGATACCGGAATAGCTCCCAGGTATGGTTTCACTGCATCCGAGTACTCGCCTGCATCCGCAGTGAAGGTCAGATCAACCTCGTCAATGTCTTCCACTGTTCCCCACCATTCGACCCTTGTCCTTCCCCCAACAGGTATATCTACCGATTGGGTGGAATAACCCGGAATATCAAACTGAATCCCGGTTCCCTGGAGGGTTACATCGGCTGTTAGGTCTCCATCCGTATTGTTATGAATTACGGCAGCCAACGCCAGATGGTCTCCCGCTACCAGGAATCTGGGGGTCACAGGGCGAATCAATAAATCTTTTGTGGTAACTACCTCCGCTGCGGCCTGCCCGACTTCGGTTTCTTTGGTCACCCCCCGGGCTTCCGCCTGCCAGGTTGTCAGGTTATCTGGCAGAATAACAGTAACTACCGCTTCTCCATTCGCGTCCGTAAGGATATCCGCGCTCCAATATCCTGTATCCTCAAATTGGCTTCTTACAAAGTAAGCTTCTGCGCCTCCACCTCCACCTAATCCTCCGGGGATAAATATACTTCGACCGGCATGCATGCCAAGCGGAATTCCCATCTGGACCGCCAGCGGCTGTATACCATAAAAAGCCTCGCCAATCTCGGGTGAATTTGGATCTGCCAAAGCAAGGACAGCCTTGTCAACAACCGCCAGTGTAAATTCGCCTTCTAAAGGGTTTCCATTGTGATCAGAGACCCGGATCTTAAACTGCACTTCTTCTCGCGGACCAAGGCTCTCTGGCTTTCCAATAACTTCCACCTGCATCATTTTTGCGACCGGTCCCACCAATAGGTTAATATACCCCTGGCGGAAATCGGCCCTGCCGTTCCCGTCCTGCCCCAGCAGAGTTACAGAAACATAAACATTGGGCGATTCTTCATCACCAAGCGGAATATGGATAGTCTCCCCAGATGAAGTTATATTCAGGGTTTGGTAAGAGATGATCTTATGGCGTTCTACTGTGATAAGCGCCTGTGCTCCCCCCGGGAATGGATTGGGGATAAAGATTTCAGCGACCTCTCCTGGCAGATAAGTGTCTTGATCAGGGACCAGTTTTACCTTCTGGTTGTTAAGTGTTGGCCAGGCCGTTGTCCCAGGTCCTCCAACCCAAAGAGTCACTTCTGTCCGGGCGCCATCTCCATAAACATCCAGTTGGTAAGTTCCCGGCTCTGGAGGACTGAAGCTGAGTACTGCTTCTCCATCCCGGCCGGTGCTGAAGTTTTCAGTCGAGATTACTTCAGTTTCCCGCTGGTAAGTAATCTGTCCCAGCTCTCCTACTTCGCTCTGCCAGGTAACCCGGTTTAATACAACCCGAAGGTTCCTGACCCCATTGGGCTCTTTTTCCAAATCAACAACTTTGACATCAAACTGGACTTCCTCTTCCGCTTTTGTTATCCAGGCCGAAGGTTTCACTCCAATATAAAAATCACTGGGATGAACCAGCATTTCAGCCTGGTTGGTGATCTGGAAGCCGGTTTCATCCTGGGCTGTTACTGTCAATGTATAGGTCGCCGGGAGGGTGATTTCCCAATCATAGGCGTCAACATCGGTGAGCGGTTGTTTGATTGTCCAGTCACCGCGGGAATCTGTCTCAGCTTCACCCGAATCCATTAACCATCCCCACGCAGAAGCATAGTCAAAGTCCGGGTAGGCAAACCAACTGCTGTCCAAAACCCCAACTTGATATCCGGGCAGAGAGAAATGTGATAGGATAGCCCTCAGCGCCCAGGAGAGAGGTAAATCTCCAGCCGGGGCATCAAAATAGTACCGGGCATCAACCGTGCCTAGCCAATCATCGTCCAACACGGTTTCTTCCTTTTCAAGCGAAACCTGCAGATCTATCTCTGGTTTGCGGTATTCGGCAACCTGGAAAAACACCATGCCATCTTCTGTTTCCAGTTGGTAGTATCCGGGTTGGGCAAATGAAGAAAGTTGATACTCTCCGTGAGCAGTTCCGTAATCCGACAGGGGTAAGATTACCTCCTGGTCTTCACCCTGCGGCAGATCAATCTTCAGGATGATCTCATCCTCGACCGGGAGTTTATAATCACCATCTTCAACGATCCGGTGGACTAATCGATAATATACTGTTTGTCCGGGTCGATAAATCGGCCGGTCGGTATATATATATGTCTGGGGTTGAGGAGGGCTATAATTGGCACGTAAACTAAAATTATACGGTTCTGTTCCATAAACCCAGTTAGATGCAGTGATTCCAAAATTTTCTTCGCCCGGGGTTCCCGACACAGCATAATAAACCATGGAATAAAGGTCAACCGGGTTGACGAATTCAACTTCAAAAATTCCCTGTTGGTTTGTTTCCCCTTTATACAAAACCTCTCCACCTGCGTTATATATGTGGATTTCCGTATCCTGTACCGGAGCCCTGGTCTCCAAATCAATTGCCCAAATCAGAAGATTTTGGGGGCTGGTTTTCATGGTCAGATGGACATTACTGACAGCCAGCAGGTACGGCGAAGGATTGTAGGGAAGCTCCTGAGAATAAATCTGGTAACGGTACAGGCCCGGGGCTAAAGGTGTCCCGGCCTGGTTCAGCGGAAGATTGACTGTGTAGTTGTCATCTCCGGGAATATTTGCGATGTGGTTCCAGTGCTGGACATCGGCAGGAAAATACTCATCCAGGGTTGAATAACGCTTCGGTCCGAAAAAGTTAGCATACTCTTCTAAAGGAATCGTGCCAATATTTACTGAAAACTGGTATAGATTTGCTCCATCTGCCGGGATCGCGTTCTCCGTTCCGGTTAAGAAAAGAATATTGGATCCCTGGGTGATAACCAGGTTCGACGGCAAGGCCTCGGTGGTGAAAAACAAAGACAACGAACCTTTTAAAGAGCTGCCCCAGATATCAGCCAGGGATTGTTTGACAACCAGGTTATAGTTTGTCAGCGGTTCAAAATCACCATAGATATGAAGAACGTTTCCGCTGCCGCCAACAGAAGTCCGGAGGTTCCCAACCTCCGGGTTAAAGCTAATGTTTTCCTCAAAATTTTCCAGGTCGACCGGACTGTTAAAATACAGCGTTGCTCCCTCGTAAATTGAAAATGTTTGGTTTTGTCCTGCAGGAGTTCCAAAGAACGAAAACTCTCCCACTGTTTCAAATTGCCAGGTCGTATCCAGCTGCAGCGGAGTATTCCCGGCTGCTTTGGTTTCTCCTGGAAGGATAGCCGCATATGTTGTGGCCCTATCCAGAAGTTGATCAGGGGTAAATACGGCTTCTGTTAAACCATCAGCCCATACCAGATCTCCTGTCACCTCTTTTCCGGTACCACTAACCAGTTTCATTTCTGCTGCGACACTATTGGTATCCATTGCCTGGTTAAAAGTTAGTTTCAGGGATGTATCAAGAGGGACATTTTTTGCTCCTTCAGAGGGGCTCCAATCCAGCAGTTGAGGATATGCGGTAGAAAAAGTCCAGGATCTGGGTATTTCCGGATCCAGCCCCACGCCGGCTGTGCTTGTCAGTAAAGAGGACAATTCCGCCGTGTAGGTCACTCCCCCCGCCAATGCCGTTTCCGGCAAGAACAGGTAAGTACTGGTGTTTATCCATTCCCCTTTCCCTGCTACAACAGGGCTGATTGTAAAGGCGGGTTCACTCGGTAAAGATTCTCCGAGGGAAACAACTGGCTGATTAAAAGTAACCACAACTGCAGAAGCTGGGTCAATCTCCATTGCTCCCGGGGACGGCAAAAAATGTGTCGCTTTAAGCGTATCAGGGGTAAAGAAATTTACTTGAACTGTTTCTGTGAGAGTCAAACCATTGGCGGCTTTAGCTGTTGTATCCACCTGGATCACGAGCATTGCATTTGGGAGGAGTACTTGATCGGGAGTATAAACCAGCGTGGCTGGATCGCTCCAGGTAAATGTCCCTGCCAGCTCAGGGTCTCCTGATAAGGCATCCTCAACTGAGTCTTGATCCATATTTTGATTAAAATAGAGGGTTATCGGTCCTCCGACATTTATTGTGCTGCCTTGAGGCGGATCTGTTTCCACAATCGTCGGGGGTAGAGGTTGCGGCGTAAACGTCGGCTCAAGAGTTTCTGTTGGGGTAGTTTCTGCACCAAAAAACCGTTCCTGTAATCCGGCAGGGAGATTGCAGGCCATGCTGATCATGGTTAATAATAGAACAGCTGTTGCCAGTAAGGGGATTATCTTGTTTTTCTGAGGGGACATCGGTCAGCTTCCTTTCTCAAATAACAACTTGAAATAGACTGGACCTTCAGGATAAGAAGATTATACTCGTTTACCTTTGAAACTGATATTTTCAAACAGTCAAGCCGAGTTACAGAAAAGGAGAGATTAGTTTGTTTTAACAGCAAACACCCGGGCGATGAATGCACCAGGGTGTTTATCTGTAGAAAATCTGAGGATTTCTTATCCTGTAAGAGACCGCTTGTCAGCTCCCGGATCAGGTCTTGTTAGGGATAATCAACCAGCTTCTGGTTCTTTGCGGTCAAGCATCTGCATTTGGGAAGCAATCACCTTAGTGAAGTAACGCATATTGCCCTCATCTTCATAGGAATCGATTTGCAGCCTTCCTTCTAAAAAGACCCTGCTTCCTTTTTTGAGATATTCCCCACAGATCTCCGCCAGTCTTTCCCAGGCTTCAATATTAAACCAGTCGGTCACCTCCTGGTATTCTCCTTCTTTGTCCTTCCAGCGGCGGTTTACCGCCATACTGAAAACACAGACTTTTTTTCCACTGGGTATGTTTTTGAGTTCAGGATCACGCCCTAAATTTCCGATCAGTTGAACTCGATTCAGGCCCACCATAATTCCCTCCTTATAAGATATAATTGATAGGCGTTATACTATTCAGTGTAGCGTTAACGATTATAGTTTGTCAAGCATGCGTTGCTATATCGTTTTGTTCTTGTAATTATTTCAATTGTCCAGACCTTCTTTTTGGTCTAAAAAAGGAACAACAACCATCTTATGTACATAGCAATTGAAGGCGCGATCGGTGTCGGTAAAACAACTCTCTCCCGTTTATTAGCTTCCCGTTTCCAGGCAGATCTGCTGCTGGAAGTATTTGAAGAAAATCCCTTCCTGGCAGATTTTTACGCTGATAGGGACACTTATGCTTTTCAAACCCAGATCTTCTTTTTGCTAAGTCGGTACCACCAACAGCAGGAAGTGCCGCTTGCGCTGACCTCTGGCAACAACCTGATCGCGGACTACACCTTCGAGAAAGATTTTTTGTTTGCCCGTTTAAATCTGTCTGGCGATGAACTGGAAACCTACATCAGCGTACATAATGCCCTGGCCGAAAAACTTCCCCTGCCAGATTTGATCGTTTACCTGCAAGCCGAAACAGATGTCCTCATGCAGCGAATTGCTCATAGGGACCGGCCGTACGAAAGGAATATGGATCAGAGTTACATTGAGAACCTCAACATTGCCTATAGTGGATTTTACAATGAGGGTCATACCGGATCTCCGGTATTGCGAATTAACACCAATCAACTGAACTATGTTGCCAAGGAACAGGACCTGGATTGGGTTGAAAAAAGGATTCGCCAAACATTAAAACTGCACCCATATCAAACTCAATTTTTCAATAAGGCATAAGCGAAAAAAGGGACACAAACTCAATGCGCTTTACGCCGGAAATTCTCCGTAAACACGCTCAACTTCTAGTTGATAAAGAAACCAAAAAAGATCGAGGAATCCTCTCTGTATATCTGCAAGGATCTCTTTTATACGGCTCTCCGCTTCTTGGAGGAGCAGGGGATATTGACCTGGTATTTATCCATTCTTCTCCCCCTGAAAATAAACACGAAATCAAACGGATTACACCTGAAATCCATTTTGATATAGAGCATCATGATCAGCTATTGTATCGGAGACCAAGAGATTTACGGGCGGATCCCTGGCTTGGTCCTGCCATCCGAGACGCCCAGCCTCTTTATGACCCCCGGCACTTCTTCGACTATACGCAAGCCGGTGTGCGCAGTAACTTCTCATACCCGGAGAATATCCAGGACAGAACCAGGCCGCTGCTCGAGAGTGCCCGCCAGTTCTGGCTGGACAGACAGATTTCCCCTCCCCGGGAAGCTATCACTGAACTCCCTGCTTTTATGGATGCCCTTTACAAAACCTTGAACGCTGTAGCTCTCTTAACCGGACCCCCGTTACCAACCCGCCGGCTTGGAATTCAGTTTCCCGAAATAGCCGCAGATGCAGGAGCTCCGGGATTGGCTGTAGCTCTAATTCATTTATTGGGAGGAGTGTCTATTACAGAAGGGATTCTCCAGGATTGGATTAATCACTGGGACACAACACTGACAACCCTCCAGGAAAAAGCCTCTCCTGCGCCGCTTCTAGCCCAGCGGAAAACTTATTATCAAGCGGCCCTTGAGGAAATCCTTCAGAGCGGAAAACCAGCTGACGCTTTATGGCCGCTGCTTACTACCTGGACTGAAGCCATTTCGGCAATGCCTGATCAACCCCAACTGCATCCTGCCTGGAAAAAAGCTGTCACCGCGCTTGGTTTCACAGGAAAAGATTACCGGGTACGTTTAGCCGCCTTCGACGGCTTTCTTGACATGTGTGAAACCCTGGTATTAGACGAATAAGTTGCTTTTGGAATGAAGGCTCTCTAGATTCTCAGTCAGCTGATTTTGGAAGCACAACCCGGAAGGTGGATCCCTCACCAAGTCCTTCGCTCTCAGCCCAGATTCTTCCCCCGTGCAAATTGACTAGTTCCCTTGCAATTGATAAACCCAGCCCTAATCCCCCATAACGCCTTGTCATGTGATCGTCTACCTGGTAAAAGACCTCAAAGCTCTTTTCTAGATTTTCCGGAGAAATTCCCCTCCCGGAATCAACTATCGAGACCATGACTTCATCATCCCTATCATCAATCGTTAATCGGATTTCTCCCTCTACCGGTGTAAACTGGATAGCATTGAGCAGTAAGTTCACAAAAACCACACTCATTTTCGGCAGATCAATACACAGTTGAATTGGCTCTTCCGGTATCTGATAATCCACTGTATGGTCTTCCTTATTTACCGTCATCCTAACCTCTTCTTGCGCGTAATTGATCACACGTTGAAGAGAGGTGTCTGTGAAATCAAAATCTGCTTTTCCAGTATAAAGCAAGTTCATATTGGCAATATCGTCCAGAACTGCCCTTAATTTTGAGGATGCCTTTAATATGGATTCTGCAAGAGGTTTATTCTCTTCGATAGCATCTTCATGAAGTAGTGTTGCATAACCTAGAATATTTCCCAGCGGTGTTCGCAATTCATGAGATGCAACAG
>Ga0255365_10126_pt1 | contig 18397 bp, 16 predicted proteins | sample ANMaggSeSYBR01J3_FD_182089 | JGI IMG/M metagenome (GOLD analysis project Ga0255365, IMG submission 182089) | Sediment cell enrichment communities from methane seep in Santa Monica Basin, California, United Staets - ANME aggregate JGI... | ecosystem: Environmental > Aquatic > Marine > Cold seeps >... | reverse complement strand
CGGTGCATTTGACATAACAATAAAACCAATACTCGACCTGTGGTCAGGTAAATTCAGTCCGGGTGGAACATACCAGCCCCCAAGCCAGGAAGAGATAGACACCACCCTGGAACTTGTTGACTACAGAAAGATAGTCATTGAAGGAAATACCATCTCCACGGAACCTGGAATGAAGATCGTTCTTGGAGGTATAGCAAAAGGATATGCTGTTGACCAGGCAATAGAGTCCCTTATCGATGACGGAATAGAAAGCTGCTTTGTGGATGCCGGCGGAGACGGTCGTTACATCGGCACAAAACCAGATGGAAGCAAATGGACCGTAGGGTTACAGAACCCTGAAAAACAAAGCGATTTCATAGCGGTCATGCAACTGGAGAACATGGCTGTTGCCACAAGTGGGAACTATGAACGATATTTCAGTGATGCTGCAAAGGTATCCCACATATCCGACCCAAGAACAGGATATTCATCCCAGGAACTCATAAGTGCAACAGTTATCGCAGAGACCACAATGGATGCAGATGCACTCGCAACCACAGTGTTCGTACTCGGTGAAAAGGAAGGATTGGAGCTTATTGAAAGCCTTGAAGGTATCGAATGCCTGATCATCACATCCGATAAAAGGATACTTCGGTCCAGTGGATTCACAACATACGAAAATACAGAGAACTAACATGGAAAGGGCATGAGATACCACGCCCCACTTCTTTTTGCATATAGTTTATTTTCGTCCTAACAAGACCTCATGCATTGTCTCATAAACAGGACCATAAGGAGTAAGAGTACTTTTCATCAAAAGGACCTTATCAACCCTTATTTCCCCAAGGTCCACCTCTTTGAGGTTATCAAGTATAGCTAAGAAACCTTCCATCTGTTCTTTAGGCATGAACTTGATACGTCCCAGAGTTGCATGTGCGGTAAATTCCCTTTTATCTTTCTCGAGATCGAGCCCTGAAAGACTTTTTTCCACATCATCATAGAGTTGCTTGAAATTTCCTTCAGCCCCAAGCCAGACAACCCGAGGAGAGCGTAAGTTGGGGAAAACACCAACACCTTTGATATTCGCATTAAATGGCATGCATTCAATACCATCCAATGAAGATGCAATATCCGACACCATATCATCTGAAACCTCACCGAGAAACTTCAATGTAATATGTATAAGTTCAGGAGAAACAAGCTTTAGGTTAAAACCCTCAAATGAAGAAAGGACATCAATAAGTTCCCCACGTACAGAAGACGGAAGGTCCACCGCAATAAATAATCTTGACATAATAAGAATAAAACATGTATGCCTGTTAAGCATTACTGTCAAATTAATTTAAGCAATTGTTTTGACTATAATATATATATATATCAGGAATGTACATAATAAATAACAAGCAATGATTTCGTAATTTAGAGGAATGATATGGGTACTATGGACACAACAGGAATTCTAGCAAAACATGCGATCAAGATCGCAGAAGAGCTCTGCTCACCTGCTATAATAGTGTCCGGAGATTTTGACCTTGAGGGTATTGAGACCAATATACCCATATATTATGTACCACGCCGCCAAAAGAGCATCATCGACAACCTCATATCTGACAGCCAGGAAGACGAAAAAAGACTGAAGAACATTCTTGAACCAATGGCAAGAGAGGCCAGCAGCAATACCCAACACATCGAACAGGCTGCTGCGATCGAACATATTATAGGTGAGCTTCGAACAGGAACTATCGTAGGCATCATACAGACCAGAGAGTCCGGTGCAATTGTGACCCATGAAGTATCACATAGCCCGCTCATTAGAACCCTCCAGGAATGTGAAGAAAGGGTCGATCCCGAGGTCATGCGTGCAGCTTTGGCAATTGCATTTGACATTGCAGCCTCTGGAAGAGAGGGCCATAAGATAGGAACGGCATTCATTTTGGGAGATATCGAAGAAGTATTGCAGCGTTCCCACCAGATGATACTCAACCCTTACGCAGGACACAAGGACGAACATCGCAACCTGCTGGATAAGAAGAACTGGGAATCAGTAAAGGAGTTCGCACTTCTAGATGGTGTGTTCGTGATTTCAAAAGAAGGTATTGTTCAGGCTGCTGGCAGATACCTCGATGTCGATGCGAAGGAAATAGACATAGAACAAGGATTAGGAGGACGACATGTCTCAGCTGCAGCCATTACAAGAGACACCTTCGCCATAGCAGTAACGATATCAGAATCCGGCGGAACCGTACGCATATATATGGACGGAAAGGAACTGCTATGCCTTGATTATATGGAAAGACCATCCTTACAAAAATAAATGTGCAATGCTTGCGAAACCCTCATATCTTAAATCGCAAGATCGCTGCAATTCCACCAAGTGAATGTAATCTTTGACCGGGTTCGAATTCTGTGCTGAAAACGACCATTTTCCCCTGTGAACGTTCAACGTTCTGTATAAGACCGTCAATGTTGCCGGATTCCCTCTCAAGACGAAGCATCTCATCCGCAACCAGAAGGGTTTCCACAGCACCGAAATCGATTGCCTGCTTCACTTCATCCATACCATAGGCAACCTTGCCATCAATTGCTATCTCTTTTAAGAGGCTGTCCATGAGAGAGGATTCCCTTGCGATCCTTGACTCTTCCATGATACGGTCGACAGCACCCCTTCGAAGAACTTCCTGGAAGCCGGACATGCCTATGGAAGATGTATCCTCAACAAGGATACCTGTTACAAGATCCGAGTTCTTAGACGATGCATACTTCATGAAATCATCTTTAGTAAAACCAGGACCTGAAACTACCACCGACTCAGTTCCACTCATTGCATGGGTCAACTGGTCGAGAATGGTACTGAAGAACACTTCTCGAAGCGTGCCTTCCCCTTTACCGGAAGACTGAGTAATATGAGAGTAGATCTCAATTCCATAATGACGGACAAAACCAATATCCGCATCCCCTTCCTCAATTGCCACGAGAATTACCTTGGGTCTTTTGGAAGCTGCTTCCGCTTCATTAACACGTTCTAACTGGTCCTTTTTCCAGTATTTTGTGATGGAAAGGTTCGTACCATCTTCAATGTTCAACGTATGATAAAAACCCGCATCCATTCCATGTTCAATAAGACCATGGACCCGTAGACGGTTAGAGAATTTATGGAACTCAACATCCTCGACCCTCACGCCGAGGCGTACGGTCTTCTTCTCGGCCTTTTCGGGTCTGAGCTTATCGGCCGCAGAATCCGCTTTCCTTTTAGTGAGAGAAAAGACCAGGTCACCCTTCTCGATGATATATTTCAGGTGCCACAGATCATCAAGCGTTTCCGGGGTCAGGGAGATCTCCCCTTCCCTGTTGTGTTTCAGGTCTCTTTTTGTTACCCTCATGATAATACCCAATATTGTATCCAGACCATATATCCATAACGGAAAACCGTTATTTCCTGATATCCGATTCACCCGGAGGAAGCATTCTTGCAATCCTATCAGGTGATGCGACCTGTTTGACAAAAGAAGGGTCTTTCAGCTCATCGACATACATACGATATAACTTCTTGGAGATATCGTTCTGATTGAACTTGCCGGGCATGACCTCTATCACATACTTCCCATTGCTCTGTACCGCAGACAAAGGTCCGCCGATAACACGCGTCTCTGCACCCAGGTCAAGACCTATGGCAACACCAACAGGGACATCCTTGTAATAATTACGTTCACCCCTAATGACGAAAGAACCTTTTTTAAGATACTCACCGGATTCAGGTGTCTTTGATACCTGTTCAGGCTTTATCCAGTAACAATCCCCACTGAACTGCCCGGATTTCCAGACACTTGAATAAGATACGACAAACCTTGCCGCTTCTTCGAGGGTAGTTTCAGGAATATCCTTTCCTTCGGTCTTAATTACAGTTATCGGAGCTCCGGGAACCTGAGTATGGAAAACGATGTCACGTTTTTCCATATACTTCTTCACGATCTCCTCGTTCGTATCAGAATCCCTCCCACCGATAACAAGGAAACCATCGGATGAGAGGAACCATCGGAACCGGTCATACCAGTGCTTCTTGAAGACGGCCTTTCGCCTTTTAGAAACTTTCTGTTCCCGCTTTTGCATTGCTCTTTTCGTATCTTCGATAGCTATCAAGGCCCCTTCCCTCTTTTTGCTGATCTTCTTGGCCTTATTATAATACATCTGAGCATTTTGAGGAATGGTCTTGCGAACATTGATATTCGCATTTACGACATCAAGATCTACTACCACACTCCCTTCCGCTGGATCGATGCTTACTATAGCCTTCGCTGCTGGAAGGGTATCTTTTGCTTTCTTAAGAGTGTCCCAGATATCTTTCCAGGAATAGCCCTTAGCCCGGGCAGCTTCGAGAACAGAGAGAACCTCTTCTACGGTCTGATAATTTCCATAGATGCTTTCGGCGATTAGCGTGTACTTAGTCACATCCTTTTCAAATTTCAGTATGGCTTCCTGCTGTTTCCTCAGACGTCTTTCAAATACGTCCTCTTTTTCCTTCTTTTTAGCAACTACCTGCTCTATGACCTCTTCAGATGCCTTTTTACCAAAGAACTCATCGAGAGCCTTATTGAAAGAAGGGTAAAATTCCTTTTCAGCATCGGAGTATTGCATAAGCTCCAGAGGAAGTACATCCACTGCCTGTAACTCGTCTTTCACTGTCTTCTTTATGATACAGGGCTTTAGTTCATGGTTGACTATCGGAGCAAAAACGTCCGTTACAGCTTTGCTGAGTGCAGCCACATCCTCAGGACTTGCATCCTTTGCAGACGTGTTCTTGTCCACACCTGCCCTTAAACAGACCTCTTCTGCAAGGACCCCACCTAGATTATAACTTGTCGCGATCGTTCTGACAACATTTGAATCAGAAGAAAGGAAACGCTCGGACATTACATTAGCATCGACATCAAGAGGACTTAGTTGCGCTTCAGGATATTCATATATCTCGCCACTGCGAACACGCCTGCCCTTGAAGGTGACGGGTTTCATAGGCAGGATGATCTTCCTGTCACTGTTCAAAAGGACAATATTACCACGCGAGAACAGTTCGCAGACGAGGATGGTCTCGATGCCTCCACGTATCACACCGATCTCGATAATCCTGTCAAAATCATATTGCTTTATAAAAGTGATCCTTCCACCGAGGATATGTTTTCTAAGCAGCATTGGAAAAGCCTGCGGGGTTTTAGGGCTTTCACGCACATAATTGCTCATGTGTGCCCTTTTGCCTGCCTGTATCACCAGGTTGTCCCGACCTTTCCCAAATATAAAGAGATTTATCCTGATCTCATCCGGTGCCGGCTGATATATCTTCCCGATCTTGGAATCGATAAGGGAACCTTCCCCCTCGCCAAGTTCAGATACAAGAGCAGCTACATCTGCACTCGTCATCTCCTGTTTCATACGTGCTTATACCTTCCGACCGGACTTAAGGTTTATCCATCTTAGCTCATCTGAAATTATCAGAGATGCTTCGAATTAAGCAATAAAGAAATAGTATTAATGCATCAGTTGGTTGAAACCAACGATCACCGAATTATTGGAAAATGATACATGGATCTCAAAACCAAACATTATCTCAAATCGAAATTCCAGGAATATTACAGGACCGCTGAAATTCATCTACCTGCAAGGCTGCCAGAGAGAGAATGGGGAGTTATTTCTTTTGATGAGATGCCGGAAACCGTGATGAGAAGGCATAAGGCATTTGGTTCTGCAGGCGAAGTTGAGGACTACCTTACAGGAATGGCACCTGCTCATGTATATTATTCCGTTGCATATTATACGTATCCGAACGCGCCTACCATGAAAGAAAAGCAGTGGCTGGCTGCAGACCTTATATTTGACCTTGATGCAGACCATATCCCGGGAGCACCCAATTCATATTCTGATATGCTCGAACATGTCAAAAAGGAGACATTGAAGCTCTATGACCTCCTGACAAACGATTTCGGGTTCAAGGAAGAGGACATCGGGGCGGTCTTTTCAGGAGGAAGGGGGTATCACTTCCACATAAGCGATCCGCGTGTGCTCTCCCTTGAAAGTGCAGAAAGAAGGGAGATAGTTGATTATATCAGCGGAAGAGGATTGAACCTTGATAAAATATTTGTAAAAAAAGGTATTAGTGGAGATGCCGGAAGTGAGAAGGCAACAATGAACGTATTTCCGTCAGAAGATGACGGAGGTTGGGGTGAAAGGATAAACCGTCATATGATAGCATACCTGAGAGAACTGGCAGCAAAAGAGGATGCGGAAAAACTTTTCACCGGATTCAAGGGGATCGGGAAGAAAACATCAAAGCAGATAGTTGAGATATTAAGGGACGAGACCCAGGTAGATCTGCTCAAAAAAGGAAATATGGAAGCTTTGTCACGTGTGAACAAGGACATTATACAGACCCTTGCCGAGAGGTCGGTCACAGAGCTTTCTGCAAGTGTGGATGAGCCGGTCACAGGAGATATAAAACGCCTTATTCGCCTCCCGGGATCGCTGCATGGCAAATCGGGGATGTGTGTCACATCGTTGTCCATCGCACAGCTTGAGGAGTTTGACCCGTTGAACGATGCCGTTGTGTTCTCAGACAAGCCGGTAAAATTAAAAGTGATAAGACCTTTTGCCGTACAGATGAAAGGTAAGGACCTCTATGTTGAAGAAGGTGTGCAGGAACTACCGGAATATGCAGCTATCTACCTAATGTGCAGAGGTGCAGCAGAATATGGACCGTAATGAGCTTAAGAGCATACTCCGTGAAGAGAACAGTTCCGCATTAAGAGGATTACCAAATGGGTTCTATGCCCTTGTGGACAAGTATATCCATGAACTGGAAGGCGAGATAAGGCAGATAAGTAACCAGCGTTCTCCCGAATCGAAGATCCTTGAAGATGAGCTTCAAAGTGCCATCAACGATGTGGAGACCATATTCATCAGGCGCATACGCAAAATAACATCGAGGGCAACTTCGAATGCGTTTTCAAGCAGCTCACCAAAGCAGGACCTTGACAAGCTCCTTCCTGAGGAGAAGAAGGTCTATGAAGCAACCCTTTTTGCAATACAGATCGCAAGAGGAGAATTACTGGAACCCATACTGGATCCTACAGCAAGTTTTAATGTAGAGAAGGTCGAACCTACGGAAACAAGGGTTCAGGAAGCGAACAATGCTGCTACAGATACTCTCAAAGAGAGAGAGAAAGTAGCAGTCGCAGAAATTCCTGCTGGTATTGAAGACAATGGAAAGTCAGAGATAGCCAAAAGGAATATAAATGAAGAATACTTTGTTGTCCGAATATTGAAAGACCTACCGACATTCAATGCCGTAGATAAACGAAATTATACTACTCATGCAGAAGATGTTGTTGTTTTACCCGCAATGAACGCAAACGTTCTGGTAAAACGAGGCGCAGCTCATCTTATTACAAAGATAACAAATTCAAATTGATAGAAGGTGTAAATAATGAAAATTCCAAAGAGGTTCAGAACTTATTGCCCATCCTGCAAAACTCACACTGAACACATTGCAGAAAGAGTGAAAAAAGGCAAAGCATCGGCAATGACACATATCGCAAGGCAGAAAAAGAGACAGACCGGTATCGGAAACAGTGGTAAGTTCTCAAAGGTTCCTGGAGGAGACAAACCAACCAAGAGAGTACAGCTCAAATACCGCTGCACAACTTGCAACAAGTCCCATCAGAGACCATGTTTCAGAGCAAAGAAATTCGAGTTTAAGGAATGAAGATCATGACACAACCAAAAAGCAGATTCTTACGCGTAAAATGCAACGACTGCTCCAATGAGCAGGTTATCTTCGGCAGTGCAAGCCGCAAGGTCACATGCCTCGTATGCGGAAGAACACTTGCAGAATCCACCGGCGGAAAGTCAACAATTACAACACATATTCTAGAAGTCCTTGAATAAAGTGGTGTAGAATGGATAATAATAATTGGCCAGAAAGCGGCGACTTTGTAGTTTGTACTGTAAAGAACGTAGTCGACTTTGGGGCCTATACCACTCTTGAAGAATATGGAGGCAAGGAAGGATTCATCCATATCTCCGAGGTCAAAGCCGGCTGGGTAAAATATGTTCGTGACTACGTAAGGGAAGGACAAAAGATCGTCTGCAAAGTGCTGAACGTAGATCCAAACCGACGTCACATCGATCTTTCATTGAAAGATGTGAACGAACACCAGAAGCGTGCAAAGATACAGGACTGGAAGAACGAGCAGAAAGCTACAAAATGGCTTCAGTTCGTAGCAGAGGACATGGGCACCAGTCAGGAAGAGATGGAAGGGGTAAAAAAGATTCTTTCGGATGAGTTCGGAAGTTGCTACATAGCTTTTGAAGAAGCTACCATCAATGGCGAAGAGGCTTTCGAAGGCATTGCCATCGGCAAGGAACTTGCTGAAAAGATAGTCAGTATCGCTCAAGAGAATATTAAACTTCCATTCGTAGATATCGCAGGATATGTGGACCTTACAAGCAACCTTCCTGACGGGATCGAGCTAATAAAGAAAGCATTGAAAGCAGCAGCAAAGGTCAAAATGGACGATGTAAGGATAGATGTCACTTACACCGGCGCACCAAGATATAGGATCAAGGTAATCGCACCAGAGTACAAGACCGCTGAAGCTGCTTTGAAGAAGGCTTCTGAAAAAGCTATCGAAACCATTGAGAAGAAGGGCGGAAAAGGTATTTTCCACAGACATATAGAAACAGCAAAGGCGTGATTTTCATTGGGAAATAAGCTTCGAAGATGCCCCCAATGCAATATTTATACGCTGAAAGACAACTGTCCGGAATGTGGTGAGAGCTCAGGCAATCCCCTTCCGGCACGATTTTCTCCACTTGATCCTTATGGGAAATATAGACGAATCTCTAAAAAGAAGGAGATGGAACATGCGTGAAACAACCGTAATTCGCCTTAAGGAAGACATCCGACTGGAGAATGCCACACTTCTTGTAGGACTCCCCGGAGTCGGGCATGTAGGTAAACTTGTTGTTGACCACCTTATTGAAAAACTCGATGCTGAAAAAGTATTTGAGATATATTCCCCCCATTTTCCACCACAGGTAATGGTGAACGAAGAGAGTACTGTCAAACTCGTCAATAACGAGATATACGTTTGCAAAGCTAACGGAAATGACATAGTACTTCTTGCAGGCGATCATCAAAGCACTAGCACAGAAGGACATTACGAGCTAGGTACAATTTACATTGACATTGCTGAAGAACTCGGAGTGAAAAGGATATTCACCCTTGGCGGCTACCCCACAGGTCAATTGACACATACTGATGAGGTCATGGGCGCTTCCAATGATCTGGAAATGGTGACAGAACTCAAAGAGTATGAGGTCACATTCAAACCAAACGAACCCGGAGGAGGTATCGTTGGCGCTTCCGGACTTTTGCTCGGACTCAGCATGTTCAAGAACATCAAGGCAGCATGTTTGATGGGACTTACTTCAGGATACCTTGTCGATCCAAAAAGTGCACAGGCACTCCTCGCATTACTTAGCAAGATACTGAGCATCGAAGTAGATGTCAGCGAACTCGAAGAAAGAGCTAAGGATATGGAAAAGATCGTTGCAAACCTGATGGAAGCTAAACAACAGCAACAGCAGCAGCAACCGGAAATGTTGAGAGACACTGCCTCAGATGAAGATCTAAGATACATCGGGTAAGCTGGTCTGATGCAGATCAATGCTGATCTTCACATTCATTCAAAATATTCCATGGCATGCTCCAAGAATATGGAGCTGTCAACAATTTCTATTGAAGCAAGGAAAAAAGGAATTGACCTTGTTGCCACCGGGGACTGCATCCATCCAAAATGGCTTGAAGAAATTAAACTAGCCGCTACGGATAATGAGACTATTTCTATCCATGATACTCATTTCATACCCACGACTGAGATCGAGGATAAGGACCGGGTACATCACCTTTTGATCCTGCCATCGATATCCAAGGCCGAGGAACTGGCAGAGGCCATGTCAAAATATGGAAACCTCGCCGTTGATGGCCGTCCCACGGTGCGCCTTGACGGCTGCGAAATAGCACAGATAGCAAAGGACGTGGGTGCCCTTATTGGCCCCTGCCATGCATTCACACCCTGGACAGCTCTTTATGCATATCATGATTCCCTTGAGAGCTGTTATGGAGACATGACGGACTACATATCTTTCCTCGAACTCGGATTAAGTGCAGACAGCGATTATGCGGACCGCATAAGCGAGCTGCACAGACTTACTTTCCTCACGAACTCCGATGCACATTCCCCCTGGTCCAACAAACTCGCACGCGAATTCACAAGATTCGAGGTCCCGAGCATCGACTTTGAAGGACTTGAAAAAGCAATACTGCGCAAGGAAGGATACAAAGCAACCCTGAACGTAGGATTCTTCCCGGGAGAAGGAAAATATAACAAATCCGCGTGCATCAAGTGTTACACCCATTATACCCACGAGGAATGTATCAGGCAGAACTGGAGATGTCCTGAATGCAGAGGACAGATCAAGAAGGGAGTTCAGGACAGAGTGAACGAACTTGCAGACCTGGACCAGCCACAACACCCCGACCACCGCCCTGATTACATACACCTTGCCCCCCTTGCTGAGATAATTATGATGGCACTCGGGCATGCCAGCATCACCACAAAAGGTGTGACTTCGGCATGGACAGCCCTTATAGAAAGGTTCGGCAACGAGGTCGCAGTCCTTCTTGATAGCAAAACCGAACAGCTTGGCATAGTAGACCAGAGGATAGTAGATGCCATAATGGCATTTCGAAACGGTGAAGTGATAATTCGCCCTGGCGGCGGCGGAGAATACGGCCACATAGAGCTACCAAGTTCAAAGGACGAGGCAACGGAAACACAACAACAAAATAAAACAAAAGCCCAGAGTTCCCTTTTCGATTTCTGATAGCTTTACGATAATGAGGCGTAGTAGTGGAGAAAGCCCACAGTCTTAGTCGTTGGTTGAATAGAAATCCGCACAATGGTTGAATATACAAACACATTTAAGCGATTGATGTGCACATATAATTGTGCTTAAAACGTATCGTTATAGGATATACCCTTCGAAATCTCAAATCGTCACACTAGGAGAGACTTTGGAACTTTGTAGATGGGTCTATAATGAAACTCTTGCACTACGTAAAACATTATGGGAATCAAAGGTAGAATCAATATCTTTGTACACAACTAACAAAGAATTGACGCTGTGGAAAAAAGATAAACCTGAACTTAAACAGGTTCACTCACAGGTGTTGCAGAATGTACAAGTAAGGGTTGATCTCGCATATAAAGCATTTTTCAGGCGTGTAAAAAGTGGAGATACAGCAGGTTATCCACGATTCAAAGGCAAAGGAAGATACGACAGTTTCACATATCCGCAATCTGGATTTGAAATAATTGATGATAGAACTATTAAGGTTTCTAAAATCGGTGAAATCAAAGCCAAGATTCATAGAGATTTCATTGGTGACATCAAAACTGCAACTATTCGGCGATATCCAACTGGAAAATGGTATGTTTGCTTTTCCGCAGAATGTGATATAATACCAGAACCCCCTCAAAATAACAATGCCATTGGGATAGATTTAGGAATTGAAAAATTTGCTACAATGGCAGATGGGTCATTCATTCCAAATCCAAGATGGAGGAAGCAAGAAGGAAGTAATCTTGCAAAGGCTCAACGGAAGATGTCGAAATTTACTAAAGGTTCAGACGAATGGCTGAAAGTTCTGAAAGTTCTGAAAGTTGTTCATAGGATATATGAAAGAACCTCTAATAAACGCAAGGATTTTGTACATAAGGTTAGCAGGAACCTTGTGGACAATTATAGTATTGTTGTTTTTGAAAATTTGAATATTAAAGATATGGTTCAAAATAATCATCTTGCAAAAAGCATAATAGATGCGGCATGGAGGATGTTGATAGACAATACCAAGAGCAAGGCAGAATGGGCTGGCTCGAAGGTAGTTTTGGTTAATCCTGCATATACGTCTCAGATGTGTTCAAGATGTGGAACCATTGTTAAAAAAGATTGAAAGACCGCATTCACGATTGTTCGTGTTGTGGTCTTAAACTAGATAGAGATCACAATGCATCCATCAACATATTGAGATTGGGACTACAATCTCTTGACTGAAAAATCATAGAAGCCCACGATATTTAGTCGCGGGAGTGGTCACGACACATATATATTCAATTAACACCATCAAACAGAACAGTGCCGAGGTGGCAGAGCGGACTAATCCAACGGTGTATTAATGCCGCGGAGTCTAAACGCGGCAGGCTCGAGACCTGTTTCTCCTAACGGAGTGCTTGGGTTCGAATCCCAACCTCGGCGTTCTATTTTAGTTATGTATATGATCACTTTTATTTTTATTAAGTTCAGAAAGAGAAGAAACGACGTTTTTTTGAATCTAGCATTTCAACTAAGTTTAATTAATTAAAAGAAAGGTTAAGATCCTGATGAGTCTGCAGGGTACACAACTTATTGTTCAAGATCTGAGTAAATTTTGATAAATTCGGCCATTAGGGTTACGATAATGGAAGAATAATACAACCACAGAAAGATAGCAAGAAAAGCACCAATTTTCGTATAAACGGTTGTGAAATTGCTATATGAAATGTATAAGCTAAAAAGATGTTTGCCAAGGGTGATGAAAAGGACAGTCAGAAATGAACCTATGGCAACATACTTAATTCCGACCTTCTTGTCAGGAAGGGTCATATAAAGATAAATAAAAAAGAATATGAGTACGAAGAAGGTTGCGATAGAGGAAATATATTGCATTAGCTCCAAAGGCAACGGATGAATGATGGTGAGCATGTTCGAAATTACTACTAAAAATATCTCTGCAAGAATGCTTATTATCAGCAACAAGCTAAAGATAAAAACCGCAACGAATGAAGAGATACGTTTCTTGAACAATCTTTGACCCCATCCTTTTTTAGAATCCAAGACTCCCCACATATGATCGATCGTTTTCTGGAACTGCAAGAAGATGTTGCCAGCACTCCAAAGGAAAAGTAAAAAACTGATTATCAATCCAAAGGTTAGGGAACTTGTTTCCGGTAATTGATGGAAGAGCAGGTTTAATGAATTTATAATTTCTTCATCTGCAAAAGGTGAAACGTAATCGATAATTGTTGACTGGAGTCGTTCCACTTTCAGGAACATTCCACCCAGGGATAATGAAAATAAAAGTAAGGAAGGAAGACTGAGTATTAAATAAAATGAGAGAGCTGCACTGAAAGAGGTACCATCGTCAGCGTTCCATCTTTTAATGGTTTGTACAGCCACATCTTTGAGTTTTCCCATGAAAAGTAATGAACTTATATCTACAATTAGTTTCTGATAACGTTCATTTTCAGGGTTAAAAAAAACGATGTTTTTGCTTATTTTGTCCCACACCCTTTCTGGACGAAAAGTATTTAAGCCAAACCGCACAAGAATTTAATGGGAGTAACGGATCAGCGTTTTGCTGATGTGTAGCACATTGTAAACAGATCGTTTTACTGAAAAGGGGGAGAATATGCCAAAATTTGAAGTATATACTGACAAGAGTGGAAAATACAGGTTCAGACTCAAAGCAAAGAATGGAGAGATCGTAGCAATAGGTCAGGGCTATGCGACCAAAGCAGGCTGCATGAATGGTATAAAGTCTGTCAAGAGCAATGCCGTGGATGCCGAGATAGTTGAGATACCAACACCCTCTGAAGAAGAATAAGTGTTCATTCCGGATATCCGGAATGTATCATTTTAATTTTGCAAATTTTTTAAGATCTTTATATTTTTGTATTGCCCAGATTTCCACTGGAAATCAAAGCAAATCGTCGACAAGACCATCAGTTGAGAGTGTCTTATTGCTATTTTGACTTTTTTATCTAGACGCTCCTCCAGTATCAGAATTCCCCATTCAAGTTGCTGGATAAGAATAATTACTGCTTCAGGGCCTAATTCATAGATGGCAAGAATATATTCACGCCTAATGAATTTGTCTCAAAAACTTATTGATAGTATCATTATGTAAATAATGGCATTGAGTTTATCGAGAAGGTAATGCGGAAACTTAGGCATATCCTATAGTACTGAATAGTTACAAAAAAGAGGACAAGATGTTCAAACTCCTGAGCCTTGCATTTGTCCTTTAACAAAATCAGACACCATCCATCCAAATTCCTTATATCCTCAAAGGATATTCCCGCATTAAAACGAGGGATGAAAAATGAAAGGATGGATCTTATACAAGCATTCCGAGCTGGAATTGAAGCCGGAAACCTATGAAATAAACCGGCTTCTTGAAGTTGCTGAAGAGAACAACATCGAGATGAAGGTATTAACACCAGAACAATTCGAGCTCATCGTCACAAGGGATGACCGAAAGAGCATCCTTTTGGATGGAGAGACCGTCCCCCTTCCAGATTTCCTCTTACCCAGAATGGGAGCGGAAACCTCATACTACGCCCTGGCGATCATAAGACATCTGGAAAGTCTTGGAGTTCACACATTCAACTCTTCCCAGAGCATTGAAACGGTCAAGGACAAGCTTTATTCCCACCAGATACTCGCCAAAGCGGACATTGCGTTCCCGAAAACGATGCTCGCGAAACATCCCATCGATGTCAACCTTGTTGAAGATCAATTTGGATTTCCGTTGGTCGTAAAAGCCCTATCAGGTTCAATGGGGAGTGGAGTTTTCCTTTCAGGAAGCAGATCCAACTTTATCGACCTGATGGAACTGATACGTTCAACAAAGAGCAACGTCAATTTCATCCTGCAGGAATTCGTAAGTACCAGTATGGGACGGGACCTTCGAGTCATAATCATTGGAGGACGTGCCGTAGCCTGCATGGAAAGAGTAGCAAAGGAAGGAGATTTCAAAGCTAATTTCTCAAGAGGAGGAATGGTAAGGTCCTTTGAAATGACACCTGAGATAGAATGGCTGGCTACCGAAACTGCAAATGTATTCGGTCTTGAAATTGCAGGAATTGACCTGCTTTTCGATGGAGAACACTTCAAGGTATGTGAAGCGAATTCCTCACCAGGATTCGAAGGCGTGGAGAGCTGTTGTGGCATAGACATCGCACAGGAAATGTACAACTTCATAAGAGTACGTCTTGGAATGTTCCCTGAAGAAGAAGAGAATGAAGAAAAGAGGGATTAAAGAGGTTCTTAAGAACCTCATTCCATCACATTGTCAACGGTGAACTCAAATGTATCAGTAACACCGTTCACATTTACGGTATAAACGCCCTTTTCAAGCCCATAAACATCCAGAGGGATGTTCACTTCAAAAGGAACGAGTGCATCAGTACATACCAGGTCCTTTGGTCTTTTGGTCTTCAATGCAATATCAAAGACATTTCCAGTATTAACGACCTCAATGTTTTCCTCATCAATGGTAGTACAGCCATCGGGCAGATTCCCAATTACGGTCACACTGATCTGAAGAGGGAATGACTCCATGACCATTATCTGAACATCATCCACAACAGCAGTACCAACAACATATTCCATAACATTGTCATCGGATGCGAGCGTATCAGCCAGAACGACCACATCCATACTGAACGTATCCTCTTCGCCGGTCACATCCTCCCAAGGTCTCTTGTAAATGGCGTTTATCTGATGATTGCCCCCGGATACAGCTTCAAGCGTCCATTCATGAAAACCGCCAGCACCCGGCATAGGCTCATCCGGACCCACGAACTCATCTTTTACCAGCACAATGCCTTCGGGAATAGAAAGGTCCCACGAATAACCTGTGGTTGGGTTCTCATTGAGCTTCAGAACTATACGCTCACCCACCTTAAGTGATATCTCACTACTGTTGGCTTCTTCAGAAAAGACGGTCCCTGAAACAATCGTATCATCAACATCCAGAGGTTCATCGGTATCAGTACAACCCATGGAAAATGCTGCCATCGTGACTGCAACAATTGTTATCAGTACGAGAATGCCCATACCTGTATATCGTGTCATTGTAATATATCTCCTATATAACAGAAATGACCCTTTCCTATATATCAATACCTTAAACTACGGATCAGTTTGAAGCTATCCGACATTGGTTTTTCTACAAACCTAATATAATCACCAAGGGACACATGAGGTGAAAAGAACACATCCATCTATAGGACCATCTCCTGAAAAACGCATGGAACGCCACATGGATACTTTATAAATACAATTAAGAGCAACTTTTTATTAGCTACGAAGAGGAAATGCCATGAAGTGTAGAAGGGTCATACCGATCATATGTTTGCTAACAATATTTTTTACATTGACGACCGCAGGTGCATCGGCTGCGGACAGTAGTACGTTCATTCAGGAGATATATAGCGACATTGACTCCTGTGACATAACAATAACCTCTTCAGGAACCGTTAAAGACCTTACACTGGAAGTACAGCTTTTACAGAAAGACAGGATCATTGACGAGGCAACGATACCCATTGACATCATAGAAGCGAACTCTAACATCATTAAATTCACCCAATGGCATACCACCAGCACCCCGGACGGAGCATATAAGATAAATGCACAGCTCCTCAGTGGAACGGATGAGCTGGACTCCACTGAATATGAGTTCATTCACGGCAGACAGATCCTACCGGATGTCATTTTTGAAGGCATGATCGCCAATTCCGAAGGTGTCAGCGCAGTGATCAAACCAACGGATGCGAGCCTGGTGGATGTCGAATATATGCTAGTGGAAGGAAATGATATCATCTATTTTACAAAGGATGAAAAGATCCCTATCCATACAAATCCTTTAACGGTGAACAAAAGATGGAACACCCTTCTGGCAAATAACAAAGAATATACCGGGCGTGTGAAAGTGCACATCTCAGATCCAGGATCCATAATTGTGGCCACAGATGCGTTCACATCAATGGATGATGCAGAGATCACTGACATATATAAGGATGAGATTGGTGCCAGTGCCACAATTGCCGGAAATTCACAGGTACCTTTTGATGGATATGTTCGTTTCACAGTTTACAATGAGAACAGCGACGATATAATGGAATCTGCGATCATGAGATCACCCATCCTCCTTACTGAAGATGATGAGACCGTAGAGACCATCTGGAAGAAACGCCTTACTGAAGGCAGGTACAAACTGGCGATAGAGATCATCGGAAACGATGGAGATATCCTTGACATACAGGAAACAATGATCGATGTCGAGAAAGCAACTGTATTTTCCAATGATATAACGGAAGGAACGAATGATGGGAACAGCACGCCCTCATTCTTGATCACGACCGCTTTGGCAGCAATCTCCGCAGGAGCCATAGTTCTCCGCAGGAAACACTTTTGAAAAAGTGGTTATATGAGATATGAAGTATTCATTGCACTGAGACATTTAAAGAGCAGGAGGAGGCAATCCCTCATATCCATCAGTGCAATTGGGATTGCAGTAATGATACTGGTGGTATCAAATGCATTCATAGCAGGTTTCACAGAAGAGATATATGAGGTCACTGTTGAAAAACTCCCACATGTAGTCGTTTCACCTAACGAAGGAGAAGACTACATCCATTTTTATAATAGCATCTTACCAGAGATCGAAGATATTGAAGGAGTGAAAGCTGCATCCCCCTTGCTGCAAGGAGAAGCCTCATTTCGATACAAGGATAAAACGCTTAATGGAATTATAATGGGAGCATATCCTGAAAAGGAAGAGAGGGTATCCCATATATCACAAGATATGGTCGAAGGAAATTTCTACACCCTTGAACATACCAAGAACACGATCATAATAGGCGATGGTCTTGCCGAAGACCTGGAAGTAAGGGTTGGTGATGACATATCCGTCTCTTTTCCCACTGCAACCCTAACTTCATTTGAGGTCATAGGAATATTTGACACCGCCAGTCCTGCAGATGACCTGATCACATACACATCCATCAGGACCGCACAGCAGTTTTACGATTCAGGAGATGCCATCAATCTGATAAACATAAGGATATCGGACTACAATAAGGATCAGGAGATCGCAGGTAAGATCAAGGACATGGGGTATGATGCACAGGGTTGGACCCAGACAAACCCGGAAATACTACAGACCATAGCCATTGAAACAACATCCAATAACATAATGTTGGGACTTATCCTTCTGATAGCTTCTTTTGGCGTTGTAAGCACATTGAACATGACCGTTATGGAAAAGGTAGGAGAAATAGGCATACTTATGGCAATGGGTACACCGGCATCCACGATACGCAGGATATTCATCCTTGAAAGTGGAATACTGGGATTGATAGGTGCGATCATCGGATCAGTATCGGGAATAATTATAGCCCTGATGATAGGAAGCTATAGCGTCCCCGCGGATTTCTATGGAATAGAGAGGATCCCCGTGATAATCAACAGTATGGATATCTTT
>Ga0255365_10124_pt1 | contig 18480 bp, 13 predicted proteins | sample ANMaggSeSYBR01J3_FD_182089 | JGI IMG/M metagenome (GOLD analysis project Ga0255365, IMG submission 182089) | Sediment cell enrichment communities from methane seep in Santa Monica Basin, California, United Staets - ANME aggregate JGI... | ecosystem: Environmental > Aquatic > Marine > Cold seeps >... | reverse complement strand
GTTGGTTGGTTTGACCGCATGGAAGAAGGTGTGGCAGACTTTGATGCAGCATATGATTACGTTGAAGCATTCCAGCAAGGGCCTTCACAGGCTGATGCAGCACTCCAGGTACAGGTACTAGAAGACCTGCTTGCCCAGGGTGTTGACTCGCTATGTGTCATTCCTTTCCAGCCTGAAGCTGTCGAGCCTGTTCTGCAACGCGCTCGCGAAGAGGGTGTGGTTGTGATAAGCCATGAGGCGTCCAATCAGCAGAACATCGATTTTGATATTGAAGCTTTTGATAACGCAGCTTATGGTCGACACCTGATGGATCATTTGGCTGAGATGATGGGCGAAGAAGGCGAATACGTTGTCTTTGTAGGTAGCCTCACCTCAACAACCCACAATGAATGGATTGACGCAGCCATCGCGCATCAGCTTGAAAACTACCCCAACATGATGATGGTCGGTGATAAGAACGAATCCTATGATGATGCTCAAACCGCATACGAGCGTGGCCGTGAACTACTGGTAGCTTTCCCAGACCTCAAAGGTATGCAGGGAAGTTCAGCGAATGATGTAGTTGGTTTTGGTCAGTCAGTTGAGGAAGCAGGTCTACAAGACGAAATCGCAGTGGTTGGGACCAGCCTTGCCTCCATGTCCGGCGCATTGGTCGAAACAGGTGCTGTTGACCTTATCAGCTTCTGGGATCCAGCTATGGCTGGATATGCCTGTAACGAAATTGCATTGTTGGTACTTCAGGGCGAGACACCTGCTGATGGTCTCAGCCTTGATCTTCCAGGATACGAAAGCCTAACCCTGATTGGCAAAGTCTTCTACGGGCAAGCTGGGGGCGACGTGACCCTCTATAACTGGGCGGATGGGGACTTCTAATCACTTAATACCTAAGTAAGAACAAGATCGAGCGGTCAGAAAAGAGCTATTGCTCTTTCCTGACCGCTCTTCTAAGGAAGTAAGGCAAATCCGTTCGTTAGATACAACATGATTGTAAATGTGTTTAGTTTGTACCTTATGTGTAAACTAAAGGGCAAAACATAACATCTTATTCTCTGAAATTATTCAATACTGAGAAGCGCTAAGTATGACTGAAGAATTATTGCAAGTAAACAACATTAGTAAGAATTTTGCAGGGGTTCAAGCTCTCGAAGGGGTAAGCTTTACGATATCACGTGGTGAGATTCGGTGCCTGGTTGGTGAGAATGGATCAGGTAAATCTACTCTGATCAAGATCATCGCAGGAGTTTACCAACCTAGCAAGGGAGAGATTGCATTTCACGGAAAGTTACAGGGCAACATAAGGCCTCGTAATGCCTTAGACGCAGGAATTCAGGTTATTTATCAGGATTTTTCACTGTTCCAAATCTGACTGCCGCAGAAAACATTGCACTAAATTACCAATTATCACGAAATAAGAAATTTGTGAACTGGCGCGAGGTTCATGCAATTGCCGCAGAAGCAATTAAACTTATCGAGGTTGATCTTGATCTTGACGCAATCGTCGGGGAGATGTCTGTAGCGGACAAACAGCTCATTGCCATCTCTCGAGCATTGCTTCAAAATGCACAACTTATTATCATGGATGAGCCTACAACTGCTCTAACTCAGCGCGAGATAGAAGCACTGTTCTATGTAATACGCAACCTGAAGGAAAAGGGAATATCTATTCTCTTTGTGAGTCACAAGTTGAGCGAAGTGCAGGAAATCGCGGATAACATCATGATCTTGCGCAATGGCATTAAAGTTGCTGATGGTGTATCAGATGAATTTGATCTTGCCAAGTTAGCTTATTTCATGACAGGCAGAGAGATCACTGAAAGCAGCTTCGTCTATGATCCTGCAGGAAAGTCCCCCATAAGTATATTAACGGTGAAAAACCTTACGCTTCCCGGCAGGTTTTTCAACATTTCTTTTGATCTGAAACAGGGTGAAATACTCGGTATTGCCGGCTTGCTCGGTTCTGGACGTACCGATTTGGCTTTAGCTCTGTTTGGTATTAAACCAGCAAAATCTGGGGAAGTTAGTATTGAGGGCCAACAGGTGCATATTCGTAACATACAAGATGCAATGCGTTTCAAGATTGGATACGTTCCGGAAGACCGCTTGACAGAAGGGCTCTTTTTGAAGCAATCCATTGGGCGAAATACAATAATACGCATTCTGGATAGAGCGATTGGATGGCTTGGCCTGATTAGCCCCAAGAAATTTAAAGAACAAATCGCAATATGGGTTAAACGATTGAGAATAAAAACTAACGATCCGGGGCTGCCTGTGGCCAGTTTATCCGGTGGAAATCAGCAGCGGGTAGTACTGGGAAAATGGTTAGCCAGTAACCCCAAGGTATTGATCTTGAATGGACCAACCGTTGGTGTCGATATTGGATCAAAGATGGAACTGCATGAACTCATCAAAGAACTGGCTCGTAAGGGCCTAGGTACATTGATTTTGTCAGATGATCTGCCTGAACTCATGCATACATGTAACCGGATATTGCTAATGCGAAATGGGCGCATTGTCGAGGAATTCACTGCAGGTGATATTACCGAACAGGAGCTAAATCAGAAAATCACAGAATCTATTGCATGAATCGAGAATTGAAAGGAAATTTGAAGTACGGACAATCAGCATACACACTTACTTGGACAAACCCAAATAATATGCACTTGCCGTGTTTTTGGTTGCTTTCCGTTTTTATAACAGTTAGCCTCGCAGGTAATTACCATTTGAAATATGACCTAAAATAAGTGGAAAATTGCGAGTTACTTGCGAGGGTCAGCAAGTTCAATAGCTCACAAAATACTTTTATTGAAGTACATATACTTGTTTGCTAGGCATTAACAAGTGAAGGAAAATTAATGTTCAGACAGTTGTTTAGGAAACATGAATTTTTCATTGCAATCATCCTGATTGTGATTTCTCTCACTATTGGGTTGATTAACCCAAGATTCTTCTCGTTAGCTAATGTATTCTCACTGCTTCGCAGTGCCACAATAATGGGCATTTTCAGCATGGGAGTGTTGATTGTATTGATTTCTGGCGGCATTGATGTGTCGTTTACGGGTATTGCGATATTTTCTATGTATACTACCGTATCGATTCTTGTTGCCCGAGACTTTCAAGGTAGTATATTCCTGCCCTTCATAATCTCAGGTTTGCTGGGTTTGATACTCGGTTTAATAAACGGTGTCATTATTGGCGTGTTTAAATTGCCTACTTTAATTGTTACTCTGGGCACGTTGAGCCTATATCGTGGGGCGATGTTGTTTTTTGTCGGGTCAAATTACTATAACCAGGCAGAACTCCCTGTAGCAATTAAGGAATTTGCTCGCGCCAGCGTCTTTACTGTCGAGACATCTAGCGGCAAAACTGGACTCCACCCAACCTTTTTCATTCTGGCTTTTCTTGGGTTTATCGTATGGTATGTCTTGAAGTACACCATGCTGGGACGCAGCTTTTATGCGATGGGCGGTGATCGGGAGTCCGCTGAACGTGCGGGGTTCAACATTCTTCGTACCCAGCTTATCATTTATGGTTTCGCTGGCTTGCTCTCGGGCATTGGAGGAATGATTGTTGGTGCATTATTTCGCCAGGCTAACCCCTTCAGCATTGTTGGTACTGAATTGGACATTATCGCGGCAGCAGTTCTTGGGGGTGCGTCCATTGCTGGTGGGCGAGGTTCTGTGATCGGAACGCTGCTTGGTGTTGTTCTGATTACAATCGCAAAAAACAGTCTAGTGTTGTTGGGTATTCCATCTGAATGGCAGAGAGTCATTGTCGGTTTCTTTATCTTATTAGGTACGGCCATTCCAATGGTGCAATCCCTCGTTGTACAGCGCCGTCTGGCTATGCAACGAGATGAAATACCAGTAACAAGCTAGTAAATATTGCCTATTCAGAAAGAGAGAAAATGTCACATATAGAAAATACAGAAACACACAATCAGTCTCTGATAAGCCGCTTGCAATCTTTCATAAAGAATGGAAACGGTAATATTGTTCGTTTACTGACCGCAGTCATTGTGATCTTTACCTTGTTAAGTATGGCTCGACCAGAGACTTTCTTGACAATACGTAACATGCAGTCGATGGCATTTCAAGCATCTGAAATTGGTATTCTGACTATTGCAATAATGGTGACTATGCTATCCGGTGGAATTGATCTGGCTATTGTCTCCACAGCCAGTCTGTCAGGTATTATCGCTGGAATGATTCTTACGTCGATGGTTCCCCCGGAATCATCAGCGGGCACAGTTGCCCTGGGTTTGGTGCTTGCTATACTAGCTGCACTGATTATTGGTGTGGTCTGTGGAGCATTTAGTGGCTATCTAGTTGCTGTGTGGGAGATGCCAGCTATCCTGGCAACTTTAGGAACAAGTCTTCTTTACAAGGGTCTCGGAACTGCTATTACTGGTGGGGTTACGGTCTTCGGTATTACGGAATCGCAATTTATTGGTAATGGTGAAGTGCTGGGTATTCCATTTCCCTTAATTTTACTGCTCATCGTTTCAATCATTACGGGCATCATTCTGAGTCGAACCCGTTTTGGTATAAATTTATACATGTTAGGGACAAACCCTACAGCGGCCCGCTTCTCTGGAATAGATAACCGGCGAGTACTCATCTATAGTTACATCATCAGTGGTGTATTATCAGCGATTGCCGGGATTATAATTCTGGGTCGAACAAATGCAATGAACGTTGATTTTGGAGCATCCTACGTGCTGCTAGCAATCTTGATAGCAGTACTGGGTGACGTTGACCCATATGGTGGATCAGGCAATGTCATCGGTGTGCTTCTCGCCCTGGTAGCTATGCAATTTCTTTCAACAGGGTTTAATATGTTGTTGTACAAGTCGAGTGGCGCGAACTTTTTCAAAGAGTTCGCCTGGGGAGCTCTCCTGATCATAGTACTGATCGTTAACCATTTTAGCGATAAACGACGTACCATGCGAATATCTTAGAAGGGAACCTGGTAAAAGATATACTTGTTGATTATATTCAGGAAGAAAGGAAGGTTTTAATATGGCAGACAAATACTTGCTTGGCGTGGATGTTGGAACTTATGAAACAAAAGGTGTTATCACGAATCTCAAAGGCGAGGTATTAAGTACGCAGGTTAGTCCTCATGAAATGCTGATTCCACAGCAGGGTTGGGCCGAACATGATCCTGAAGGTGTATGGTGGGGTGATTTTGTCTCTGTGACGAAACGCTTAATTGAATCTTCAGGAGTAAACCCAAAAGATATATTAGCTGTGGGCTGCAGTGCCATTGGCATTTGTGTGCTGCCTATTGATAAGGATGGCCTTCCTCTTAGAAAGGGTGGAATCCTCTATGGTGTGGACACCCGTGCCACAGAGGAGATAGCTTACCTTGAGAAGGAAATTGGCACTGAAAGAATATTTGATAAAGCGGGCATGACTCTTTCCTCTCAAGCCGCTGCCCCCAAGATAATGTGGCTCAAGAATAACGAACCAGAGGTTTATAAGAAGGCACATAAATTTGTAACTGCTACCACGTTTATTGTGGGTCGTTTGACAGGAAATTATGTCATTGATCACCTCACTGGATCATTTGTTACTCCATTGTATGACTTTCAGGCGCGTAAATGGACAGACGAATTGACTTCAGAGATCGTGGAGCTTGACCGTCTACCAGAGCTGCGGTGGGCATCTGAAATTGCAGGTACAGTGACAGCAGAGGCAGCCCAACAGACGGGGCTGCTTGAAGGTACGCCGGTTACGGTAGGGACGGCAGATGCCGCGGCTGAGGCGGTCAGTGTTGGAGTGACTAATCCTGGCCAAATGATGTTGATGTATGGTTCAACCATTTTTATTATTGAGGTGTTAGACAAGCCTATTGCTGACGAGCGGATGTGGGCCAATCCTTATCTATTTGAGGGCACATCTGCCTTACTGGCAGGTATGGCTACTAGTGGATCACTCACGCGCTGGTTCCGCGATCAACTAGCCCCGGATTTGGTTACTGCTGAAGAAAATGGTGGTCTAAATGCCTATGGTGCGATTACGGAAGAGGCAAGTGCTATTCTCCCTGGCTCTGAGGGATTAATCTGTTTGCCGTACTTTAGCGGTGAGCGTACACCGATCAATGATCCCAAAGCACGTGGCGTTTACTTTGGCCTGACATTAGCTCACTCCCGTGCTCATATGTTTAAGGCGACTCTTGAAGGAATTGGCTATGGTGTGCGTCATCATTTGGATATCATGAGTGACATGGGAGCTTTTCCAGATGAGGTGATTGCTGTAGGCGGCGGTACAAAAAGTCCACTGTGGTTACAAGCTGTTAGCGATATTGGGCAGATCAGTCAAAAAGTTCCGGCTGTAACGTTGGGTGCATCTTACGGCGACGCGTTCCTGGCAGGTATGGGAGCGGGGGTATTCTCAGATCCAACTGATATTAACAAATGGCTAACGGATAGCCGGATGGTCAATCCTGATAAAGCGGTTGCTGAAATATATAGTAAGTACATGGATCTTTACCTTGAATTATACAAAGAAACCAAAAACCTGATGCATAAGGTCCATGAACTGGCCTGAATTAATTGCTAGCCAGTGACGCTAGTTCATGAACCTCACCCCACGTGCGAAGATTACTATTTCCCCTCTCCATAGTGTGAGAGGGAAGTCAAAGGGTTGTTCGAACTGTCGGAAGGAGTGAGATTTGAAGGTGGCACAACCAGCACCACTAGTTATTATTTCTGTGTTCTGTTGAATATCGAGAAGGGCTCAACCCAGGGAGATAATCAAGTATGGAATGGATTAAGGATATTTTTTATACATATAAGCCCGTTATTGCTATGTGCCATTTGCGCGCTCTGCCTGGTGATCCGGGATATGATGCTCAAAAGGGAATGGAATGGGTCGTCAATCAAGCCCGGGCTGATCTCAAAGCATTGCAAGAAGGCGGAGTTGATGCAGTAATGTTTTCTAACGAGGCTAGCCTGCCTTATTTGACAAAGGTAGATCCTATCACAACTATATCCATGACTCGAGTTATTGCAGAGTTGTTTGATGAGATAAAAGTGCCCTATGGTGTGAATGTCCTCTGGGACCCGGAAGCATCCATCGACTTGGCAGTAGCAACCGGAGCTCAATTTGTTCGAGAAATCTTTACGGGTGTCTATGCCAGTGACTATGGAATGTGGAATACAAACACCGGGAGATTCATCCGCCACCAGCACGCGGTTCATGGTCAGAATGTCAAGCTTTTTTTCAACATTGTACCCGAATCGGCCGTCTATATGGCAGAACGCTCAGTGGTTGATGTTGCTCGTTCCACCGTATTTAATACCAATCCTGATGCCCTTTGTGTCTCGGGGTTAACTGCCGGGGTAGAAACCTCATCTGATACTTTGAAATTAGTGAAAGATGCTGTCCCCGATACACCTGTATTTGCGAATACAGGTGTGCGCCTTTCCAACATTGAACAACAACTCACTATAGCTGACGGTGCCATCACGGGAACAACGTTCAAACGCGATGGTTATATCTGGAACGAAGTTGACGTAAACCGTGTTCGTGCTTTTATGGATAAAGTCAAGGAAGTGCGCGGATAATTTAGCATAGAGCTAATAATTTATTACTAACATATCAGTAACTTAAGAGGTCTCAATGAAGAAAATTATTAACCAGCCTGCTGAATTTGTACCTGAATTGCTTGAAGCTTTGTTTAAGGCACACCCTGATCAACTGTCATATCAAGATGATGTTCATTCCGTAGTACGCACCGATTCTCCCATCAAGGGCAAAGTCGGATTAGCAACGGGAGGTGGGTCGGGCCATTTACCCGTCTTCCTCGGCTATGTGGGTACAGGTATGCTCGATGGATGTGCTGTTGGCGATGTGTTCCAATCCCCCTCCGCCGAGCAGATACTTTCTATTACTAAGAGGATCGATAGTGGAAAAGGGGTTTTGTACATTTATGGGAATTATGGCGGCGACGTGATGAATTTTGACATGTCTGCCGAAATGGCTGAGATGGATGATATTCAAGTCCGTACAGTACTTGTCAAAGACGATGTGGCATCAGCGCCACCAGAAGAGGCAGCACGACGGCGAGGGGTAGCCGGCATGGTTTTTGCATTTAAAATCGCTGGAGCGAAAGCGGATCAAGGTGCTTCACTTGATGAGGTTGCTGCTGCTACAGAGAAAGCGCTGGCAAATATCCGGACGATGGGTGTGGCGCTGTCTTCTTGCACGGTTCCAGTCGTCGGCAAACCGACATTTTCCATCGGTGACAAAGAGATGGAAATTGGCATGGGCATTCATGGTGAACGGGGTATGAAACGCGAAAAATTGCAAACTGCCGACGAGATCACAGAGAGGATGACAGACGCCATTCTTGCTGATCTTCAACCCGGTGCCGGTGATCGACTGGCGGTAATGATCAATGGGTTGGGAGCTACGCCGCTTGAAGAACTCTATGTTATGTACGGCAAAGTGCATGAGATTCTTGCTGAAAAGGGAATCATTGTCTACCGACCATACATTGGCGAATTCGCTACATCTATGGAAATGGCAGGAGCATCCTTTACTTTCTTCAAACTGGACGATGAGTTGATTGAACTACTTGATGCGCCAGCGCACACACCGTTCTTCACACAGCTCTAGCGAGGTGTTGAGACAATGGATAACTCGATAATCTTCAAGGGTGCAGATGTTGCTGCGGCTCTAATCAGGGTGGGCGATGCCCTGATCAGTCAGCGCGAGCATTTGACCGATCTGGATCAAGCTATGGGTGATGGTGATCTGGGTATCACAACAAGCAAAACAGGTGAAGCTCTGAAAGCTTATGCTTCAGACACACTATCTGGTGATGATTTGGGGAAATATCTCTCAGCCGCCGGAATGAAAGTCAACAGTGCTGCGCCCTCAACTATGGGCACTTTACTGGCGACAGCACTGATGCGGGCGGGTAAAGAAGTGAAGGGGCGCTCGGAGCTTGATGGACCTGCTCTTGCCACCATGCTGCAGGCCGCTTATCAGGGCATGATGGAGCGCGGCAAGGCCAAACTTGGCGACAAAACGATCCTTGATGCTTTAGGGCCTGCGGCTGTGGCTTTTAATAATGCGTTGGACGAGGGTGATGATCTACCCACGGCGGGGGATAAGATGATATTTGCTGCTGAGGAAGGTTTGGCAGCGGTGACCCCCTTGCGGAGTCAGATTGGGCGGGCAAGCTGGGTGGGAGAACGTACTGAAGGGCTGGTAGATCCTGGTTGTGCCGCGCTTGTGATTATCTTGCAGGCTATCGTAAACGGCTAAGAACCTGCTTCATAACGAGAGAAGCCAATTCAGAGGGCTGTCGTATAATACCGGAATCGTAAGCTGGAGCATTGTAAGAAGTTAGTTGATCATGGTGCTTCATGCCATCATTAGTAATAACCATTAGCACATCTATATGGAGCAATAGTCATGGATAAACGTTGGAAGCAATTAGGTGAAATTCTTATTAACTACTCAACAGATGTACAGCCTGGTGAGCGCGTGATGATCGCAATGATTGAACCTGAGACTTATCCGCTGGTTCAAAGTGTTTATGAAGCAGCCATCAAAGCAGGCGCCTATCCTCAGGTACAGTTTCTCTCGGAGACATTACGCCACGCTGTTATGAAATATGGCAATGATGACCAATTGAGTTGGATTCCTGAGATCGAAGCTCATGGGATGGAATGGGCAGACGTTTACATCGGGCTGCGAGGGGCGCATAACCTTTATGAGCAGGCGGATATTCCTGCTGAAACTCTTGCAATTAATCAGCGCGTTATGGGCAAGGTTTCCACTATGCGCTGGGAGAAGACGCGCTGGTGCCTAGTGCGTGTCCCCAATGAATCATTCGCTCAGCAAGCAGAGACAAATCTAGAAACCATTACAGATATGTTCTTCGACTCATGTTTACTGGACTGGACAAACAAATCGCAAGAATGGCATCGCATGGCAGGAGAGCTGGCAGACAGCTCACGGGTACGTATTGTAGGGAAGGACACTGATCTGAGTTTCTCTGTTAAAGGACGAAAATGGGTGGTATTAGATGGCAAAATCAATATGCCTGATGGCGAAATATTCACCTCTCCGGTAACCAGCACAATTGACGGCAAAATCTGTTTCGAATTCCCCGGTGTCCTTAGTGGCCGTTTGATGTATGACTTATGCTTGGTCTGGGAAAAGGGAAAACTCGTAGAAGCAACTTCCTCATCAAATCAGGATTTCCTAAAGAAAATCGTGTCTTCTGATTCGGGGGCGAGCCTGATTGGAGAGTTTGCGTTTGGAACCAATCCAAAAGTCAATCGCTTCTGTAAAGATATCCTGATTGATGAGAAAATCGGCGGAACAGTACATATTGCTTTAGGCCGGGCTTTCAAGGAATGTGGTGGCACTAACGCTTCTGCTATTCACTGGGATATTGTAAAAGACCTGCGGAGTGAAGGTACGGTTTATGTCGATGATAAGCCAGTGTTGAAAAACGGTATCTTAGATATATAGGCGTTTACTTCTATTAGACGTTTAAACCAGAAAGAAAACAAACTATGACTTTTTCACCCATCACCCTTGATATCTCAGGAGAACGGTTTCAAATTACGTATCTTATCAGTGGTACAGAGGCACATGTGTATGAAGCAGCTCGGACTATTTGTCTGGAACAGACTGTTGAGTTATCCGATTCAATGGTTCCAGAGGGCGATTTACGCGATCATATCGTTGGGCAAATCGAAACCAGCCAGCAAGTTGAAGCTGATTTGTACGAGTTCACTATTAGCTATGCTATCGAGACCACCGGGTTTGAATTGGCTGGCTTGCTCAGCATCATCTTTGGTAATACAAGTATGAAACGCGGAGTACGCGTGCTGCGGGGGGTATTCCCAGACTCATTACTAGCGCATTTCCCTGGTCCGCGTTTTGGTACACAGGGTATTCGTGAACTGCTGGGTATACCAAAACGGCCCCTACTCGGTACTGCGCTCAAGCCGATGGGTTATTCGCCCGGAATGCTGGCAGAGTCAGCCTACGCATTTGCGTTAGGCGGCATTGATATTATTAAGGATGATCATGGTCTCATCAACCAACCGTTTGCCCCCTTCCGAGAGCGGACTCGCCAATGTGCAGCAGCTGTTAACAGGGCTAACAAAGAAACAGGTGGCATGGCTCTATATGTTCCGAATATCAGTGGTCCAGTTGATCAATTGGTAGAGAGAGCATTATTCGCTAAAGAAGTTGGCGCAGGAGGAGTGGAGTTGTTTTCCAGTATTGTGGGCTATGATTTCCTGCGTGTGTTGGCAAAAGATGACCGTTTTGGGCTGCCTATTTTCAACCACCCGGCTATGCTTGGCACCTACACTATCAATCAGAGAGAGGGTTTATCTCATGAGTTTCTTTTTGGTCAGTTTGTAAGGCTGGCTGGCGCAGATGCCACAATTTTCAGCAGTTATGGAGGACGCTTCCCCACAACCCGAAAAGACTGTCAGGGTGTGGTTGTTGGAGCATCTCAACCAATGGGCCAGCATATCAAACCTATTTTTACGATGCCAGGTGGCGGCATGACTATTGAACGGGTTGATGAACTGCTTGATTTATACGGAAATGATGTGATTCTTCTGGTGAGTGGGGGGCTTTACAGTATCGGCCCTGATCTGATTGCCAATTGTCAGACATTCAGGAATCAGGTTATTCAGCATTTTTCTTAATCGTAAACATTGACTGCATGGAAAAGAGTCAGGAATAATAAACCAGGAAGATGCTCATGGGTAACAGGTCTTCTGTACGCTATCAGCTTGCCCAATTTCGGGAGACTGTCAGAAATAGTGTGTAAAAGGGTTCTGTGAGGGAAAAAGTGGAAATTGAGTGGGGTTTGCTCAATATTGCTCACAATATTGTCAAAATGGTTGTTCAATAGCGGTCACTTTTTTTCTTCTTTTTGAAAACACATCCTTTTTTCTCAAATTTCATCCATTAAGCTGAAAAGGGGCTGACTTTTAGGACAGCCCCAGCTTGTTTTTAAAGAAGCCCTTTTCCTGAGAGATTATTGAATTTTCCCTTCAATTGCCAATTTTGCGCTGTCCAGGGTTTCGCCTTCGTAAATAAAATACTTGATTTTAAGCGGCATTACCTTTCCCAGCATTGCCTGAGCGGGACAATATGTATCTGCTGATAACTCCATCGCCCTTGTGACTGCTTTTTCTGAAATGTCTTTTCCTGCAACATGGTATTCAATCACGGCGTTGGTGAACACCTTGGGGTGTGTCTCGCTCCGTTCAGTGTTCACTTTGACTTGGAAATCCGAGATCTCCTGGCGCTTTTTACCCAAAATAGATATGACATCCATGGCGGTGCATCCTGCCAGGCTGAGAGCCATTAATTCCATGGGACGAAATCCATCATTATCTCCACCAACTTCTGGAGAGGAACCCAGGGGAACTTCAAACCCGGAGTCAGCAGCTCCGGTAAAAGTCATTCTGCCTTTCCACTGAACTTCAGCATTCATCGATTACTCCTTTAAGAGAGGGGTGACATATTTTTCCAGGGTTGCACCATTAATGGTTCCTAACCAAGCCATCCGCAGATTTCCTTGCCTGTCAATTACAAATGAGTTCGGTAATGAATTCTGCTGAAATGTGAGCAGGGATTTATTTTCAGGGTCCAATAGGATCACAAAGTCCAATCCCGCCCCCTCAACAAAATCCCTGACCTCAGCTTCCGGTTCACCGGCTTCAATAGCAACAACTTGAAACCCCTGATCTTTATACTTGTCGTAGTAAGCTTTAAATTCCGGCATTTCCTCCCGGCAGGGCGGACACCACGTTGCCCAATTATTTACCAGGATGACTTCTCCCAGAAAGTCCTTCAGAGAGACTTCGTTGCCGTCCAGATCAAACAGGGTTAATTCCGGGGCTGGCTGATTCACTTCGACAGGAGGAAAAGTGAGGGCATCTATACTTTCAATTTCTTCACCTTGATTTGTGTTAAGAATCAGACCGACCGCGATCAGGGCAATTATGCCCAGTCCCGCCAGGATAAGCGGGAGGAGATTGGTCTTTCGGCTTTTGTTTTTCTTCCCGGTGGTCTTCTTGCTCATTATGCTGTTCCTCATAAGTTTTGGTTATTCCAGCTAGTCCGCAGATTTTGTTCTATTGTACTATTCAGAGACCAGTAAAACGGATTATCTTACTCATAATCTTTCAGGTAAAAGCTGATAAATTTCCAGCGAGGATTCCGTCATTTATTGTTTTTAGAAAAATTTTGTTCAACAACAGGTTGTTTGAGGGCATAATGTAATAGAAGGTTTATAAATGTCACCTAAAATGGGTGAGTTTTGTCCATCGAATCAATATATAGGACAGTGATAAATGAAATGATTGCTGGTATACTTAGCAAAGAAAGTTGATTTCAACTTTCTTTGCTTCCATCAGATATATACATCAAAAAATGACAAATATTGGTAAAGCGTGTCGCTTGAACAGCGCTCAAGCTGTGATAAATTGCACCCAAATTTATCGGTATCAAGTTTTTAGACTTGCCCAACCGGACTTCAGGGAACTTTTACTCACAGAAAAAATAGAGAAACACTATCCAGGACAGAAAATGTTTACCTGGTGTGTTTCTCTATATTTTTAATTGTTTTTCTTGCCATCTGGAAAAATTCGACAAAGGAGAGTATGAATGAAAACATTGTCTCTAGAACTCCCCGCAATGTATGGAGACCATCATGTAAAAGAAGTTAGACGGATATTATTGGAAATTGAGGGCATCAAGGATATTTACGCCAGCAGTAGTTTCCATTTCGTCGAAGTAAAATATGACGAAAAGAAAACTAAACCTAAAGACCTCACCGCTGTACTGGAGAAAGCCGGGTATATTGGTGACCTTGACATTCTGGTTGAACCATCCATCCCCGCCCATTTACGAGAGGGCGATAAACATTTCCGTACCACTTCAATCAGTGAAGAAACCCGAAATATTATTGGTTTTGAACAGGAAGTAGTTTACCAAGGACGCACCCAGTGGCCGTGTCCGGGGCTGGGTTTACTTAATGTGGTTGAGCCCCAAACTAAGGAGACTAATAATGGTTAAGAAGGAAAATAAGAAACCCTTAGAAGATTATTCTCTTGATATAGCGACCCAGGAAATGCTGGCTCGTGGTGAAGAATTGGGTTTAGAAACAGCCTTTACCCGTGCTGACAATATGAAGGCCTGTCCCATCGGAGCGGATTCGTTATGCTGCAAAATTTGCAGTATGGGTCCCTGCCGAATTGTGAAAGCGGGGCAAACCGGGATATGTGGAGCGACAGCGGATACTATCCAAGCTCGGAATTTTATCCGCATGGTGGCTGCCGGAGCTGCAGCTCACTCTGATCATGGTCGTGATATGGCGTTCACATTGAAAGAAACAGCCAACGGTGAAACTCAGGGCTATATTATCCGGGATGTCGCCAAGCTTCGGGATCTTGCCTCAAACTACAACATTCCTATTGAAGACCGATCCCCCAACGAAATAGCCAATGATTTGGCGGATTTCTACATCGCCCAGTTTGGTCAGCAAAAAGGCCTGGTTGCATCAGTGATTCGGGCGCCGAAAAAACGCCGTGAAGTCTGGGAAAAACTCGGAGTTCTTCCCCGTGGAGTTGACCGTGAGATAGTGGAATGCCTGCACCGGACCCATATCGGCGACGACCAGGATGCAGAACACATCCTGGATCACGCATTACGCACTGCTATCGGTGATGGCTGGGGCGGCAGTTTGATCGCCACGGACGTATCTGATATTTTATTTGGTTCCCCGGCCCCGATCCTGGGGGAAGCAAACCTGGGTGTATTGAAGGATGACTATGTCAATGTCGTTGTCCACGGGCACGAACCCACCTTGAGCAATATGATTGTGGCCGCATCACAATCCCCGGATATTCTCGAATATGCCCGGGCAGCAGGCGCTGAAGGTGTGAATATCTCTGGGATTTGCTGTACTGCAAATGAAGTCCTGATGCGTCAGGGTATCCCTGCCGCGGGGAACTTCCTCCAGCAGGAATTAGCTATCATGACTGGTTCTGTGGAATCCATGGTGGTGGATGTTCAATGCATCATGCAGGCTATAGTTGGGCTGGCTGAGAATTTCCATACCGAGATCATCACCACTTCCAAGAAGGTCAAAATCAAGGGTGCCACGCATATTGAATTTGACGAGAAGAAAGCCCTGGATATCGCCAAAGAGATCCTTCGCTCCGGTATCGATAACTATAAAAACCGCGGCGAGACCCGGATTCCTGACCACCGCGAATCCCTCGTCCCCGGTTTTTCTCACGAATATATAAACTATGCCCTGGGAGGTACGTACCGGTCATCATTCCGTCCCCTCAACGATGCGGTTATGTCCGGTCGCGTCCGCGGGGTGGTGGGTATAGTGGGCTGTAATAACCCTCGGGGTAAACACGATGATTTGCATGTGAAATTAGCTGAGGAACTTCTTAAACAGGATGTTCTGGTTGTTGAAACCGGCTGTTCCTCTATTGCCAGCGCTAAACAGGGTCTGATGCTCGGCGAAGCTGGTCTGGACCAGGTAGGTCCCGGTTTGCGGGAGATTTGCGAAACGACTGGTATACCGCCGGTACTGCATATGGGTTCTTGTGTTGATAACAGCCGCATTTTGACAGTCCTGGCCCAGGTTGTGGAAGAAGGCGGTTTAGGTGAGGATATCAGCGAAATCCCGGTTGTTGGTTTAGCCCCTGAATGGATGAGCGAGAAAGCCATTTCTATTGCGACATACGTTGTGGCATCAGGTGTCTATACCATCATGTCAGGTTCAGCACCGTTAGATGAGAATCCCAAAGTGCCAGACAGCTCCATTGTTCCTCAACTGCTTAGCAGCGGTTGGGCAGAAAAAGTTGGAGCCGGGTTGGAATTTATTCATGATTTTGACACAATCATAGAAAAAACTCTCGAGCACATCGATAAAAAACGCGCTGACCTCGGCTTACCCGTATACGATCCGAAAGCCTTCGGAAAAAGTGGGGATGCCCGGATGAATGAATTAGAGAAGATGCCTGTGAAGGATCGCCGCCAAGCTATTTACGGATAATTTGCGTAATAAGGAGTTACTAACTAATGTCTCGATATATTGCCACCCGTGCCGTTCGCGGAGCTAATGCACTAGTCATTGAAGCGGAAGCGATGCTTCAAAAAGGATTATCCGAGAAAGGCCCCGACACCATTATCGAATTTCCGAATACTGCTTACTATTTGCCGTTAATTTACGGTATGACGGGAATTGAAATCACTAAACTTGAACAGCTCGAAGAAGTACTCCGGATTGCCCGAAAATTACTGCACCCGGTTCCCGCAGATTCAAAGTGGACACCTTACCTTGGCGAAACACTGGATAGCGGGATGGCCGCTTTACTGGCCGCAGAAACCATCGAAGCTATTCGAACGGTATATCATCTTCAACCCGAGTTATACCCAGGATTTGAACTGGGAGGGGGGACGGAGTATCCGGACCGGGACTTTGGAATGTCTGGGCGGTTGAATGGTCCCATCGACGATATCCAGTTGCGGTCCTGGGGAATCCAATTGGTAGATGGACGCATGCCGGGATTTGCTGCGATTACAGGAGCCGCAAAATCTAACGAAGTCGCTGTTAAAATTGTCCGGGAACTTCAGCAGCGCAACATTTTGACTTTCCTCACGGGGAATGTTAATGGACGCAGCATCATAGACCAGCTTGTAGAAGAGGGTGTGGATTTGGGGTATGACACCTATACGGTTCCCTTTGGCACAGACACCATCAGCGCTATTTACGCCTTGGGCTTTGCCACCCGGGCAGCGCTTACTTTTGGTGGAAAGAAAGCAGGTCAAGCCCGGGATATCCTGGAATACAACCGGGACCGGGTTTTTGCTTTTGTACTTGCCCTGGGCGAAGTAGATGATCTGAAGTATGCGGCTGCAGCTGGAGCAATCAACTTTGGATTCCCGGTGATTGCAGATACTGTTATCCCGGAAATATTACCCACAGGTATCACAACCTACGAACATGTTGTCAGCATGCCCTTCAATGAGATTGAAGGAGAAGATGATCTGGATCGGGCTACTAAATTGGTTCAAAAATGCATCCAGGTCAGAGGTGTGAAAATCAAGATCACGGATGTTCCTGTTCCCGTGCCTTATGGATCTGCCTTCGAAGGAGAGGTTGTTCGCAGGGCAGATATGCGGGTTGAATTTGGCGGTAAAAACTCCCGGTCCTTCGAGTACCTCTTCATGACGGATATGGAAGACATCACGGATGGAAAAGTGGAAGTTGTCGGTTCCTCATTTGACGATTTGGAAGACGGCGCCTCTATGGATATGGGTGTAGTTGTTCAGGTAGCAGGGCGGGAAATGGAAATGGATTTCGAACCTGTCCTGGAACGCCAGATCCATGACTTTGTGAACGGGGCATCTGGAATTCAACATATTGGACAGAGGGATATAGTCTGGTGCCGGATTTCTAAGGGAGCGGCGGAAAAAGGATTCCAGCTGGAACACTTCGGAAAAATCATTCATGCCAGACTTCATGCGGATTTTGGTGCTGTTCTGGATAAAGTCCAGGTTACCGTGTACACGGGTAAAGACGATATGGAAACCTGGCTTGCAAAAGCCCGGGAAGCATATGATTTCCGCAATAAACGACTGGCAGATATGGTTGATTCTTCAGTGGAAGAGTTTTATTCTTGCACTCTCTGCCAAAGCTTTGCTCCTGATCATGTCTGTGTAGTCAGCCCTGAGCGGTTGGGATTATGCGGCGCTTATAACTGGCTGGACTGCAAGGCTTCTTTCAGCATTGACCCCACCGGTCCTAACCAGCCCATTAAGGTGGGAGAGTGTTACGATGAGGAAATTGGATACTGGAAGGGAACCATTGATTACACCAAATCAGCTTCCCATGGGGTTGTAGAAAAAGTATCCATGTACTCCATCATGGAAAACCCGATGACAGCCTGCGGCTGTTTCGAAGCGATACTGATGTACATCCCTGAGGTGGAAGGTGTAATTGTGGTCAGCCGGGAAGACACCGGAATGACTCCCATGGGAATGAAATTCAGCACCCTTGCCGGTATAGCCGGTGGTGGAGTGCAAACTCCAGGTGTTATGGGTATAGGGAAATATTATATGCTCAGCCCCAAGTTTATCTCCGCAGAAGGCGGATTTAAACGGGTTGTCTGGATGAGTAAGAACCTTAAAGAATCCATGATGACAGAATTGCAATCCGTCGCCGAAAGAGAAGGCATCCCGGATTTGATCGAAAAGATAGCGGACAGCGAATTGGTTACCACCGTGGAAGAACTGCAGGAATGGGTGAAATCAAAGAAACATCCAGTTCTTGAAATGGGTACCATGCAGCGGGAAGAAAAAGAACTCGATATTCCTGAAGATGTGGAACCGGGTGAAGATGTTATTGCCCAGGCAGAAGCGGTGATTGCGAAGACCACACCGGATGTACCAGAAT
>Ga0255365_10123_pt1 | contig 18536 bp, 15 predicted proteins | sample ANMaggSeSYBR01J3_FD_182089 | JGI IMG/M metagenome (GOLD analysis project Ga0255365, IMG submission 182089) | Sediment cell enrichment communities from methane seep in Santa Monica Basin, California, United Staets - ANME aggregate JGI... | ecosystem: Environmental > Aquatic > Marine > Cold seeps >... | reverse complement strand
AAACTTTGTTGGATATGATCTCGTATGATTGGTTTGATGAAAGAGAAAACTACTTAGGAATCGAATATCTCGAAGAACGAGTTAATCATCAAGAAATGAAGAACAGGGTATTGAGTAATTTAGATAAAGGAATCGAAATTGATATTATTTTAAGAAATCACATATCATTTTGCAACAAACATAAAGTTAAAGAAGTTTTACAATTTCTACCAACAATCATCACGGATATAAAGCGAGAGGAACAAACACGAATAATTGCACTTTCTACAACTGTTGAATTAGATGATTATTCGCAATTGCAAGAGATATTACCAACAATTACTGATGAGTTTAAGTGGAATGTTGTACGAGACCTCATAAATAAGAATATTGATTCTTGTGAAAATTTTCTATTAAATTGTCTTAATAGTGATGATGAAAAAGATAAATTTAATTCGGCTGTATATTTAACAAGGCAGCAAAATCTAAAGGGGTTAGAGTACTATGTCCATTGGATCAGAGAAAAAAATTCGTATCCATATTATGAATATAAAAATCCAATCAAAAATTTATTTATTGTAGAATCGATCCCTTATCTTTTTGACTTATTAAAATTGAGTTATGAGGATGATATCAATCAACATCCTTTCAATACACTTCATCGGGACGTTTTAGATGCTTTTAGAAATGTAGCATTATTTTCTACAGATAATTACATTGAAGTCAAGAAATGTATCAAACAGTTTATAGATGAAAACTCAACTGAAAATGACTCAATTAATTTTTTAAATCGTTACTTAAATAATCTTGAAACTGATTATTATATGAGTCAAAATGAAAATGAAAACATATCTTCAGTAATTATAAAATTAGGTGAATGTAAGATTGATGGTCCAATTTGAGCGCATCCACAGGACATTTTTGAACGCACTTCATACAACTGATGCAAGCAGTATCCCTGACAACATCCTTTTTTGAAACGTCGATCCACATAGGACACACCCTGTCACATATTCCGCAGGAATTGCAAAGCGAAGCATCACGCTTAATCTTCCTTATCTTTACCAGGTTCGTCAATGAAGCTGCTGCGCCTTCTTTACAGAAATACCTGCATGCAGCCCTGTCCACGAAAAAGGAGAGCAATATCGAAACCACCATGATCAGTAGCAGACCATCTATTACCACGGATTCCATGATGACATCATCAATGAGCTGAAATTCATACATCACCAGAGCAGCCAGTAAGAAGAGCAATACTACATAGCGGAAATATAGTAGCGGCTTATGGATGCTTTTTGGGATAAGTTTGTTGTATCTTTTACCGAGTACCCTTTTTCCCATTGAACCAATGATGTTCTGGAACATGCCTCTTGGACACATCCAGCCGCAATAGACCGGACCAAATAGCAGAGCAACAGGAACGGACAGGAGAACAACATAGAATGTTGACTGTGAGCCAAAATAGATGAAGATGGCAAGGCCAATAAGCTGAAGGCTCATCCTGAACCACTCGACCTTTGTGATCTTTTTCGATCTTGATATGATATTCCTTGCCACTTTCAACAGAATGTCTCCAATAATTGTTAGGGCATTATCGAACAATGTGGTTGAAAAACTCCTATTCAATATATAGTTTATTAATATTGCAGAAGGAGAGCTAATGGGAACCTATTCCAGAGAGTAAAAAGGAAGAAAAAGAAGAAGCGTTTATTCCAGAAGTTCAGTATCTTCATGGGAATAGGCCGGGGAGCAACAACAAAGGATCTTCAGGAGTGCGCCCCCTGTATTTTCGATCTTGTGGGCGACACCTGAATTGATCAGTACGGTGTCACCGGCACTCACATCGAAAACATCTGATTCGAGGGTCATGAGACCACTACCGGTCGTTATGTGATAGATCTCCTCTGCAACCAGATGTCGATGTGCAAGGGTCGAACTGCCTAGGGAACTATGGCTTCTGCAACACTCTGCTTCTCACTGCCACCCCCATTGGGATGCATAAGTTCCCTTATTGTAGAACCGTCCTTTGTTATGAACGGCTCCATCTTTGCATATTCAGTTCTCATCCTTTGTCTCTTCGTCCTTGAAGCCTTCGATCATCTCAAGCATCCTGTCCTTAATCTCAATGAATGGAGCGATGTTCTCAAGTCCCGAATCCAGAGGAGCCTTGCCTTCAAAATCCGCATTCATAAGCTCAGCAGAGAACGGGATCTCGCCAAGTACATTGATGCCAAGTTCTGCAAGCTTAGGCTTGATATCCGAAGAAGTTCCTTTATTGACAACAGCAGCAAGATGTTCTATGCCAATGCCTGCTGCAAGGTCCTTTATTCTGCTTGCGGTTTCTATGGAGCGCATCCCGGGTTCCACGACTATTATCATAAGATCGATACCCCGTGTGGTCCCACGGCCCAGATGTTCGATGCCTGCTTCCATATCCATGATCAATGCACTGGAATCCTTCAATACCACATGCCTTAGCAACGCTCTTAAAAAAGAAGATGCAGGGCACATACAGCCGCTTCCACCACGTTCGACCGTACCCATGACGAGCATTTTCACGCCATCGGGTCCAGTGACACCGTATTTGTCCGTGATATCATCGACCTTTGGATTGTACTTGAACATCCCGCCGGCCTCACCTGCACGTTCATCAATCATTTCCTTATAATTCGTAAGTGGCAATGGCGGCTCGGCAATTCCCAATGAAGATGCAAGGTTCATATCCGAATCTGCATCAATAGCAAGCACATCATACCCATCCCTTGCAAGCAATCTTGCGATCGTACCGGACAATGTGGTCTTACCCACACCTCCTTTACCTGTAACTGCGATCTTTACCATTGGTCAACCCTCTTGAATGTTTCAACTATGAAAATTTAAATTTTAACAAGATGTATATTCAATATGTACGCAATATAATTATTTAAACTGCTCCGAACCCCCAACATACCTTTATATGTAGCCCAAGAATATAATTTCGACATACCATGGACAAACGCTCAATAAAGATCCAGCAGATACTGGCAGTTATACTGGTACTGAATTTTCTGGTTGCTTTTGTAAAGATAGTCTATGGTACACTTACAAATACCCTCAGTATGAAGTCAGACGGGTATCACTCCCTCTTTGACGGAATATCCAACATCGTCGGTATTATCGCTATCTTCGTGGCGGCCAAACCTCCGGACAAGAGCCACCCTTACGGACATCAGAAATTCGAGACCCTGGCATCGATCATCATTGCGATCCTTATCATCTTTGTGGGTTTCGAAATAATTCACAATTCAATAACAAGGTTCACTTCAAACATAAGTCCGAATGTAACGAACCTGAGCTTCTTGGTGATGATAGGGACAATGGCCATTAACCTCATGGTCACCGAATATGAACGCAGGAAAGGTGAACAGTTAAGCAGCGAGATCCTGCTTGCAGACTCCATACACACCAGAAGCGATATATTCGTATCACTTTCGGTCCTAGTAGCATTGGTAGCCATAGAAGCAGGTTACCCCATAATCGATCCCCTGATATCACTCATCATAGCAGCGGTCATTGTAAAGGCTGGAGTTAGTATAATCCTTAGCAGCAGTAAGACCCTCTGTGATGCAGCTCAGCTTGAAGAGGACATGATATGCTCCCTTGTCTACGAGATAAAGGGCGTGGAGAACTGCCATAAGATAAGGACCCGAGGGTGTATTGGGGATATCCATATCGACCTTCATATAATGGTAAGACCGGATATGCCGCTCTACGAGGCACATGCAATATCGCATAAAGTAATGGACCACCTTAAGAGCAAAATAAAAGGTGTCTCTGAAGTTATGGTGCATATTGACCCTCTGAAAGAACAATAATAAAATAACATCAAATGGAATAGATAAACATGCCCGGAAATACCTTTGGCCATTCTTTCAGGATAACAACCTGGGGAGAATCACACGGACGTGCATTGGGAGTCGTTATTGACGGTGTCCCCGCAGGACTTGAACTTAACACAGAGATAGTACAGAAAGAGCTTGACAGGCGACGTCCCGGCCAAAGCGCTGTATCCACACCGCGTTCTGAGGCAGACAAGGTGGAGATCATTTCAGGGATCTTTGAAGGAAAAGCTACAGGCACACCCATTTCCATGATGGTATGGAACAAGGATGCTGATTCGAGTTCTTACGACAATATCAAAGACCTCCCCAGACCAGGACATGCAGATTACCCATACATGGAAAAATACGGTATCCGTGACCATCGGGGAGGAGGACGTTCTTCCGCACGCGAGACCATTGGAAGGGTTGCAGCAGGAGCTGTTGCAAAAGAGATCCTTTCAAATTTTGGCATTGATATCATTGCACATGTGACAGAACTTGGCGGTATTCGTGCAAAAGAGATGCCTTTTGATACAATAAAGGAACATCTTGAAAAAACACCTGTCAGGTGTGCCGATCTGGAAGCAGCACAATTGATGCTCGAAAAGGTCGGAAAAGCAAGGGAAGAGCATGAGAGCATAGGTGGTGTTGTCGAAATAATAGCCATCGGTCTGCCACCGGGAATAGGAGAACCTGTTTTCGATAAACTTGATGCCGATATAGCAAAAGCGATCATGAGCATCGGTGCTGTCAAAGGTGTTGAGATAGGAATTGGAAATGAAGCAGCACAGATGAAGGGAAGCCAGATGAACGATCCGTTCGTACTGGAAGACGGGAAGATAATCGCACAGACCAATAATGCCGGTGGGATACTCGGAGGACTTTCCACAGGAATGCCCATAATCTGCCGTGCAAGTGTCAAACCCACACCATCCATATCAAAAGTGCAGCACACTGTCAATACAAAAGAGATGAAGAACAGTGATATCATCATCAAAGGCCGCCATGATCCGACCATCCCGCCACGAATGGTTCCCGTTGCAGAAGCTATGATGGCATTGGTACTGGTCGACCACATGATAAGGAGCGGCCACATTCATCCGAACTCGCTTTTGAAACAATGATAGTCTTCGGCTGAACCAGACACCATTTATTTGAAAATTATCTTAAAAAGAAGAAGATATCGTTTTAAAAAAGAACATGTGCCACCGAGATGGTGGCACTGTTCTGTTATTTATTCTACTATCGTTTATTGTAGTTTTTGTGGAACGGTTATTGGATGACCTTAGATGGTCAGCTTGTCCATTCTTGCCACAGCTTCTTCGATACGCTCTACAGACTGTGTAAGAGCGAACCTTATGTAGCCTTCACCATATTCACCAAAGCCGACACCCGGAGTTGCAACAATACCGGACTCTTCGAGCAGGAGCTTTGAGAATCCCATGGAATCGTATCCATCAGGAGTAGGAACCCACATGTAGAATGTTGCTTTTGGTGCTTTTGCATCAAGACCGATGCCTCTGAGACCTTTGAGAAGTGCATCACGCCTTTTCTGATAGATGCTGTTCATATCAGTAACACATTGCTGTGAGCTTGAGACTGCAGTGATACCAGCTCTCTGGACTGCATCGAAAGCACCGGAATCGATGTTGGATTTTACCTTTCCAAAGCCTGTAATAAGGTCCTTGTTACCAACAGCGAATGCGAGTCTCCATCCGGTCATGTTGTAGGTCTTGGACATGGAATAAAGTTCCATACCCACATCCATTGCTCCATCGACACTGAGGAAGCTTGGTGCGGTGTAATCATCATAGACCATTTCTGAATATGCATTATCGTGAACAACGGTGATGTCATTGTTCTTTGCGAACTCAACGACCTCTTTGAAGAACTTCACATCAGCAGTAGCGGATGTTGGGTTGTTCGGATAGTTCAGGAACATGAGCTTTGACTTCGCGAGCTTGTCTGCAGGAATTGCGTCAAAGTCAGGAAGGAAGCCATTCTCCTCAAGAAGAGGCATGATGTGTGGTTCTCCGCCTGCGAACTGGGTTCCGATCTTGTAAACAGGATATCCAGGATCAGGGATCAATGCCACATCGCCAGGGTTGACAAAAGCAAGAGGGATGTGTGCGACACCTTCCTTTGAACCTATAAGTGTCAATGTCTCCGTTGCAGCATCAAGCTCAAGACCGCGTGATTCCTTGCACCAGTCTGCTACTGCTTCTCTGAATTCCATCATACCGGTGTAAGAAGGATATCTGTGGGTTGCAGGATCTCTGACAGCTTCACACATGGATTCAACGATGTGTTCAGGAGTAGGCATGTCAGGGTCACCGACACCAAGGTCGATCACATCGACACCTTTTGCCTTTACAGCATCTTTAGCTTCGTCTATAGTTGCGAATAAATAAGGGGGTAATGAATTGATTCTATCTGCGTACATATATTCACCTTTTAAATGGGATAATAATCTCCGTTTTTAGCGCATTATTGCTACAAACCTATTTAAGAATCATGGGTGAGCTAAAAAATATTACCGTTGATAGGAGAATGATGAATATATTGCCACTTCAGTCATCCTTTTCCACAACACTCAGCTCTCCCCCTTTGTCCCTCAAAAGATCCGCGGAAAGAAAATTACCATCGCTTGGAAGCATTAGTTCAAACCCTGTTGTGTAGTCTATGCTCACAGTACCATTGATAAGCGTATAATCGAGAACATGTCCACCTTCGGTACGTTCTGAATCGATAAAATGGAAATGATATCCGGGAACGTTCATGTCCTCTACATAATAAGGGAGCCAGAAACCTACAATGCTACCTTCCACATTCCCATGTTCGAAAACGACCTGTTCATTTGCAACCACATCCACAAGCAAAGGATATGGCCTTTCCTGTGCTGGAACGCTGCGAACTTTCATCGAGCTGAAATTGCCATCAATTCTAATAGCGTACATGATGTTCTTAGAAGGCAATACATCTTCCAGCATAAAAGCGACGTCTGAAGAATTTACCGTATCTTGTATGACAATTGCTTCGTCTGCTTCAAAAGCAGTGACCGCAGCAAAAGGTGTAAGCATGGTTTCATCAGCCAGATACGCGAGACCATCGGTCCTTATCTGATATACCTCGCCGTCTATCACTATCATCTCACCATCGAGTGTGTTAAAGGTCCCAAGGCCTGTATCTCCTTTTTCTTTTAACTCTTTGATCGTTACCTCACCATCATAAAGTCCCTCGAGCAGGGCATCGATGGTCGATACCTGATAGAGCACATCGTTTTGCATACCAGTATGCGCGGAATTGAGCTCATTGTCATTCTGCCCCACGCATCCGGAAAGCAGGGCAGAGCATGTCAGTAGAATGATAGATAACATCAATAGGGTCCTTTTGGTCATTTGTATATCTCCCGAACAACTGCAATAGATACTGAAGAAGAATATAAATGATAGTATTAAATATTTGGATTCTTTATTTTGTCAGGCACAAAAGTTGGTATTGAGCAAAATTATTAAATAAAATATATCACCAATTTGTGTTATAACTATTAATTATATAAATGATTTAAAAAGGAACGTCATTTGAATTCGGACATAACATTAAATTTGGCATCATACCAAAATTATCATTCCAACCATATGCTGAAAGAATGAGCCGGGTCAAATATAGCAGGATCTTATAAAAAAGGATGGCAGAGCACTTATGAGAACGATTAAGATCCTCACACTAATAATGTTGATAGCTACATTATCAGCAGCTGGCTGTATAGATAATGGAGAGGTAGCATCAGGGGAAGACAGAATTATCGTTGCCGTCAGCATCCTTCCACAGCAGGAATTTGTGGAAAAGATAGCTGGAGATAACGTCGATACCATACTCATGATCCCTCCAGGAGCCAGCCCTGCAACCCATGAGCTAAGTCCCGGGCAGCTAAGAGAACTTACAAAAGCAAGGGCTTATTTCATAGTTGGATCAGAATTGCCTTTTGAACAGGTGTGGCTTAAGAAGATCGAAGGAATCAATGAAGATATGCTTATTGTTGATTGTTCAAAAGGAATCGACATTATCGACACTGAAACAGACGAACATGGTGGGGAAGAAAACACCCATTTGGAAGATAGTGATGAGAACATCCAGAAAGATGGAGATCATGCGCATGAAGGATCAGACCCCCATGTATGGACATCCCCCATTAATGCTAAAATAATGGTAGAGAACACCTATCTTGGCCTGATAGAGATAGACCCTGAGAACAAGGACATCTACCTGAAGAACAAAGAGAGCTACCTCAAAGAGCTCGATGAAGCGGACTCAATGATAAGGGAAAAACTGATGGAAGGGGAAGAGAGAAGCTTCATGACATACCATCCATCGTGGGGTTATTTTGCAGCAGAATACGGACTCGATATGATCACTATCGAGAACGAGGGAAAGGAACCAAGCCCCCAGGATATGCAAAGGGTCATCGATAAGGCAAAGGAAAAGAACATCAAGACCATCTTCGTACAAGCCCAATTCAGCAAACAGAGTGCTGAGACCATTGCTTCTGCAATAGATGGAAAAGTGGTGGTTGTTGACCCTCTTGCAAAGGACTATGTGGGTAACTTAGAGATAATAAGCGAAGCATTTTCAGAAGGTCTGACCATATAATGAGGCGTTCGAATGGGCAAAGTGATCGATGTTAAAGATGTATGGTTAAGGTATAAGGACCTGACAGTACTGGAAGGTGTGAACCTTTCCATCGAAGAGGGAGATTTCCTTGGAATAATAGGACCTAACGGTGGCGGGAAAAGCACACTATTGAAGGTCATTCTGGGATTGATAAAACCACAGAGGGGAACCGTGGAAGTACTCGGCACAACCCCCGAGAAAGCACGCCATCTGATCGGTTATGTACCCCAATACAACCCTTCGAACCTCGATTTCCCAATAAATGTCAGAGAAGTTGTGCTTATGGGACGAATGGGAAAGAAAGGATTGTTCCGAAAATACACAGAAGAAGACCATGCTGCAACTGAAAAAGCCCTTGAGACCGTGGAAATGCTCGAATATAGTGATCGCCAGATAGGAGAACTCTCCGGAGGGCAGAGACAGCGGGTCTTCATAGCACGTGCCCTTGTGAGCGAACCAAAAGTGCTTATTCTGGATGAACCTGTCACAGGTATTGATACCATGATGCAAATGGAATTCTATGAACTGCTTAAGAAGCTCAGGTCCAGGGTCACAATAGTAATGGTCTCACATGATATCAGTGCTGTTTCCGTACTCGTGGACAAGATAGCATGCCTTAACGGGAAACTGCATTATCACGGTTCAAAGGAACTTATCCCTGAAGACGTCGAGCAGACTTACGGCTGTCCTGTGGAATTGATCGCCCATGGCGTACCGCACAGGGTATTGCACAAACACTGATGAGGGATCGAAGTGCTGGAAATATTACAATATGAATTTATGATCAATGCCATCACAGCAGGCATTCTTGCAAGTATCGCATGCGGTATAATCGGGGTATATGTCGTTGTAAAACGGATAGCCCTCATCAGCGGAGGAATTGCACATGCATCCTTTGGCGGTATCGGTATCAGCTATTTTCTCGGAATAAATCCCATAATGGGGGTGTTACCCTTTAGCCTGCTTTCTGCACTTACCATAGGCACCTTCAGCAAACGTACAGATGTTGCAGAAGATACCATAATAGGAATACTCTGGTCAATGGGCATGGCAATCGGCATCATTTTCATAGGCCTGACCCCGGGGTATGCGCCTGATCTAATGACATATCTTTTCGGGAACATACTTACAGTACCACAGTCAGACATCACGATGATGCTGGCACTGGATGCCATTATCATTCTGGTGGTATATGTACTATACAAAGAGTTCATGGCATTGTGCTATGATGAGGACTTCTCCACCGTTGCAGGAATACCTGTTGAAAAACTATATCTGCTTTTGCTTTGCCTTATTGCGCTGACAGTTGTAGTGATGATACGCGTGGTTGGACTTATACTTGTAATTGCTCTCCTTACAATTCCTGCCGCATTGAGCAGGGAATTTACAGACGACATGAGGAAGATGATGTTCCTGTCCATCTTCTTCGGTACCGCCTTTACTATAATTGGTCTCATGCTGTCCTATTACTTCGATATAGCCTCAGGTGCGACAATTATCCTTGTGATGTCCTCGTTTTACTTGCTCCACATCATTATCAAAAAATGGAGAACTATTTCGGAAAAGCCATTTGATATATAAAGGACTAAAGTTATTTACACCAAGAATAAATGATGAGTGATCATTATTTGTCTCTTTTTAGCACAATATCCTAGAAATATAGGAGATATGTTATTGTTCTAGCTAATGTGATTAAGTGTAATAGATATTGATCTAATAAAATATAACACCTGTTTAGAAACGTTAATATTCGATAACCCGACATTTAAAGCCGGAGTCACATGAACTGGATACAGGTATCGCTTAGATCAAAACTTGTACTTTCTGCTGTTACAGGCGTTCTTTTAGTAATGATCTTAGCAACCACCGTTACAATTACTACCCAAATATCAGTGCAGGAAGAGCTTGCGAACCAGCAATCCATTGAGATCACAAAAGGTTATGCAAACCAGTTCGATGGAGATATGCGCTCCAATATGGCACTCGCGCATGCCATTAGTTCCACCATGAGTGAATATAATTCATCAGATAGGGACGAAGTGAACAGGATTCTGAACAGGATACTTGAAGATAATCCTCACTTAATTGGAACTTATGTGGCGTATGAACCTAACGCTTTTGATGGCAGGGACAATGAGTTCATCAATGCCGAAGGACATGATGCATCGGGACGTTTCATATCATTCTGGAACAAGATCGAAGGGGAAATCGAATTAGAACCGCTTCAGGGTTATGAAACTTTGGAATATTATGTTTATCCAAAGGCATTCAATAAAAACTTCATTACAGACCCATATTACTACGAAGATATTTTTATGGTGAGTTATGTAGCACCCATCATAAAAGACGATGAATTTCTGGGCGTGGCAGGTGTAGATGTATCATTGAAGTATGTCGATGATATCGTGAGCCAGATCAAAGCATTCGACACAGGATATGCCATCATGACCGGCAGTTCTGGCACAATACTTTCACAACCGTATAACAAAGACTGGATCGGACTTAAAACGATCTACGATTATGATAATGAAGAACTGGCAAAGGCTGCAGATGACATCCAGCATAAAAAAAGCGGTCATGTAAATACCATCGACCCGGTTACTGGAAAAGAAGTTGTTGTTTTCTATGAACCGGTAAAATCTAAAAATTACGGATTGTTCCTTGTAGTCCCAAGAAGTGAAATGCTGGCCGGGACTTTTGCTTTAAGGGACAAGCTCATAGGAATAGGAATATTATCTGTTTTCTTCATGGGACTGGCAGCATACGTAGCATCACGTTCAGTAACATCATCAATAGATGATATTGTGAATGATTTCAAGGACATGGCAGATTCTGCTGCAGAAGGAAAACTTAACATCCGTGCAAACACTGAGATCGATGAGGATTTCAGAAAAATACCGGAAGGCCTTAACAATATTCTCGATGGCGTAATGGTACCTGTTGAAGAAACCATAAGGGTTGCTGAACAGCTCTCAAAAGGGGATCTTAAGACACGTTTTGAAGGAGAATATGCAGGAGAATTTAGAAAACTGGCAGATTCCATGAATGTGTTCGCAAAAGTGCTCGACCTTATCATCAACGATTCAAATCAGGTCCTATCCGCAATGAAAGAAGAGGATTTTTCCCGTGATCTGCGTGTCCATGGTCATGGTGACCTCAAACTCCTGACAGACGGTATTGAACAAACCCGACATTCCCTCCAGAAAGCAAGCATTGATCAACAGATAACAGAACAAGAGCTTAAGGGATATGCAAAGGAACTCGAGCATTCCAACGAGCTAAAAGATATGTTCACAGACATCCTGCGACATGACCTGCTCAACCCGGCAGGAGTCGTTAAAGGTTATACAGAATTGCTCTTGATGACAGAGAAGGACGAGAAAGCGGAACGATATCTCAATAAGATATGGAAGAGCAATTACCAACTTATCGAAATGATCCAATCGGCTTCACAATTTGCAAAACTTGAGAGTTCGGAAAATCTCAATCTCGAGTCACTGGAAATTGTGGAAGTAATCAATAATTCCATAGATATATTGGCAAACCAGGCAGCTGATAAAGAGATAGAAATAGAGTTTATCGAAGATAGAGACTATTTCGTTCTTGCTAACAATATCATTGAAACCGTGTTCACGAACATCATCTCGAACGCTATCAAATACAGCCCTGAAAAAACAAAGGTCATTATCGGGATAAAAGAGAACAATGTGCACACCGAGATTACGATCACTGACTCTGGAGAAGGTATTGATGACGCATATAAAAAGACGGTATTCGAACGTTTCGAACGTGTTAATAAGTCCGGTGTGAAAGGATCAGGACTTGGACTTGCCATTGTCAAAAGAGCCATCGAATTGCACAAAGGAGAGGTGGGGGTAAGGGACAATCCTGAAGGCCAGGGTACTGTTTTTTGGATCAGGTTGAATAAATTGTCCGAAAGGTCCTCCGAATAACTGCCAAAACTTATTAATTTGAGCAGCCCAATGTTAAATACGGGACTTATTGCAGAGACATAATTTTATAAACATATTTCTGAACTTCCAATATGGATATTATCGAGCCTTCCAACGTTGGTTGTTGCAAAAACGAATGGTGTGTGGAGGTACCATAAATGAAAAATGTACTTGACAAAATGCTTAGTAATCTGTACAAAGGTATATGGGCCGTTGATGCAAATAACAAATTCATTTATTTTAGTAAAGGGATGGAAGACATTACCGGAATTTCAGAAGAAAGGATAATCGGTAAAGATATTAAGGATTTCATGGAAGTTGCACAACTAAGCGTTGGTGACGAAACACATTTTACTGAGCTTTCCCTGCAGGTAAAAGACAAACTAAAACCTACCAGATACCACTCCCTTTCATTCCTGACACCTGAAGGAAATCTCAACCTACTTAGTGGGCATATAATTCCAATGCTTAACGGTTCAGATAAATACACAGGGTTCATCTGCACCGTGGAAAGTATATCAGAACAAAATATCCGGGAAAAGACCTTCAAGGACATGATAACTTCAAAGAAAAAACTTGAAGAAATATATAAGAACAGTCCGGTAGTTGCTTTTCTCTGGACAGCTGAAAAGGACTGGCCGGTAGAATTTGTCTCCGACAACATTACACAGTTCGGATACACGCCGGAGGATTTTACTTCAGGGAATCTGATATTTGGTGATATAGTACACCCTGAAGACCTTGATTTTGTGCGTAATGATGTTACAAGACTTGAAATTGAAGGTCGTCAATTCTTCTCAAAGGAATATAGGATACTGACCCGAGCAGGAGAAACGAGATGGGTCGCTGAAAGATCTTTACTGGCATCTGATGAAGGTGGGAGACCATCTTACTACCAGGGAATAATTATCGATGTCACTGACAGAAAAATGGTCGAACAGACATTACTGGAGACTGAGAAAAAGTTCAGATTAATATTCGAGAACTCTCCACTTGGCATCTTCACTTTTGATAAAGACGGAATAATAACTCATTGTAACGACAACATTGCAAAGATAATGGGTGCTTCAAAGGATAAGATCATTGGATTGAATATGTTGAGAGGCATCAAAGACCAAAAAATGAAAGACGCTGTTAAACAGGTGTTTGCAAGAAAGACAGGCCATTATGAAGGTAAATATGCATCAGCGATCAGCCAAAAGGTCACGCCCATCAAAGCAGATTATAGCCCGAACATCACGGAAGATGGCAGCATCCTTGGCGGGATCGGAGTCATTGAAGATATCACAGTTCGTATAGAATCAGAAGAGGCATTGAAAAAATATGCAGAAGATCTTGCCACTGCCAATGAGGAGCTAAAGAGCCTCGACCAGATGAAAGACAGGTTCCTTTCAAATGTCAGCCATGAACTGAAAACACCACTTACATCCATCAAAGGATATACTGAACTCATTTATGACGAATCGCTTGGAACTTTGACCGAGCAGCAAAAAGAAATGGAAAGAACGGTCCTTAGAAATGCAAATCGATTAAAAAGACTTGTTGATTCCCTTCTCTACATAAGCAGAGTACAGTCAGGCAATGTTCAATATCTGTTCGAACCGGTTTCTGTTGTAGAAATTGTCGAAATGACACTACAAGACCTTAAGATCCAGATAGAAGATAAGAAACTAATTGTTGAGAAGGATATAGCCGATAACATCCCAATCATCAACGGAGACAGGGATAAGCTCACCGACATGCTGACCAATATAGTGGACAATTCCATAAAGTTCACACCTGAAAGTGGTTTGCTTAAATTTACCATTGAGGAAGAAGATGAATTCATCCACATTGTGTTAAAGGACAATGGTATTGGAATTCCACCCGACATGATCCCCATGCTATTCCAGAGATTCTATCAGATCGATGCTTCAAGGACCCGCAAATATGGTGGCACAGGACTTGGACTTTATATATGTAAAGAGATAGTCACCGCTCACAAAGGGAAGATCTGGGTTAAAAGCGAAGGAGAGAACAAAGGTACAGAGATGCACATCCAGTTACCTAAATAAGCATCATTCTTTTTTTAGCTAAGTTTACGGAATATTTTAAGAAACCGATTCGTTTTTAAGGTTTTGTGGCATACCACGCTACATAATCAGTGTATCCCATATATTTTAAAGATAATTTAGAGGTATTCAAGTGAGCGATATTTTAAGAAGAGGGCGACTTGCATCTGTTCCTGATGAAGAGATAATTAATTTTACTTCATCGATGAACGCTGACAAATGGATTTTCAAAGCAGATATCCTGGTAGATCTTGCACACACGATCATGCTCAAAGAGAGAAAGATCATCAAAGCAGAAGACTGCAAGAAGATACTGGAAGGTTTACTCACAATAAGAGAGGAGGGTATCGAAAAACTTGACCACACTTATGAAGATATCCACATTTCACTTGAATCAAGGCTCATTGATATGGTCGGGGAAGATACAGGTGGCAGAATGCATTCCGGTCGCTCACGAAATGATGAGGTAGCGACATGTATCCGACTCACGTTGAGAAATGAGCTGTTACTGCTCATGGAAGATCTTATCGCCCTAAGAAATACTCTTAACGACATCTCATCAGAGAATCTCGACACACTTATGCCGGGATTTACACACCTCCAGCATGCACAACCAACTACCCTCGCCCATCACCTGACAGCCCATGCAAATGCCATAGGCCGTGATCTCGAACGTACGAGGGACTGCTATAAACGTGTGAACCTGAGCCCCCTTGGTGCAGCTGCCTTTGCATCCACAGGTTTTGATCTCGACCGAGAGAGGACATGTAAACTCCTTGGTTTCGATGGCCTGATCGAGAACTCAATGGATGCAGTAAGCTCACGTGATTTCCTTATAGAATCAGCATCCGTCTTTGCAAATCTTATGATAAACCTGAGCAAGATGGCAGAAGAGATCGTGATATGGTCCACCTCGGAGTTCGCATTCATCGAGCTGGATGATAGATATGCATCCACTTCATCCATAATGCCACAGAAGAAGAACCCGGACACCGCTGAGCTCCTGCGTGGAAAGAGCGGGGCTGCAATAGGTTCCTTAATGTCCCTTTTAGCCATCTGCAAAGCACTGCCTTTAAGCTACAATCGAGACCTCCAGGAAGCCACTCCGAACATCATGCGTTCCCTTGAGACCACAAGAGCATCGGTCAGGATCATGAACGGCATGATGGCCACCATGAGTATAAACAAGGAAAATATGGCAGGCCTTGCAACTGCAGGATTCACAACAGCCACCGAACTTGCAGATACAATGGTACGTGTATGTGACATACCATTCAGGACCGCACACCAGATAGTAGGCGTGCTTGCCCGCGGAAACGGGGAACCAACTCTCGGAGAGATAGATGCGGTCGCACACAATGTCATAGGTGAAAGCCTAAGCTCCAGAGGTCTTACAGAAGACATGGTAGAGGAAGCACTTGATCCGATACTCAATGTAAGTAAGAGAAGTGTTATCGGCGGTCCATCTCCGGACAGTATGGAACGGCTCATAGAAAGCTCAAGGGAAAGAATAGCCAACGATACAGAGATCCTCGAGTCCCTTATAGCTAACCGGGACAGTGCGATCGAAGGCCTCTTTTGTGAAGTTGAAAAATGCATAGATGTGTGATATATTACAATTATTTTGATGAGTGATCATAATGGATTTTGAACTTGGCGACAGAATAAGGATAGAAAAGGACGGGAATACCTATGAAGGCGTTGTGATGCCTTCGAATACTGACCATATTGTCGTAAAGATGGTAAGCGGCTATAATGCAGGAGTTGATCCCGAAGGAGCGAGCATAACGCTTCTCGAGAAAGCAGGACCAAAAAATGCTCCAAAGGCTAAGCCTGACAAGGCAAAAGGACAAAAGAAGTTGCCCAAGGTGACCATACTTTCCACAGGCGGGACCATTGCCAGCAAGGTAGATTACCGTACAGGAGCGGTCACTGCACAGTTCTCCGCAGACGATATCGTTGATGCGATACCGGAATTGACAGAGATAGCAGATATCAATGGAAGGGTACTCTACAACATTCTGTCCGAAAACATGAAAGCAGAGTACTGGACAGAACTTGCAGGAGCTGTAGCCGAAGAGATAGAGAATGGTGCAAAGGGCATAATCATTGCACATGGTACTGACACCATGATGTATTCAGCAGCAGCACTATCTTTTATGCTGAAGACCCCAGTACCGGTAGTCTTTGTCGGTTCCCAGAGAAGTGCAGACAGACCAAGCAGTGATAATGCCATGAACGCCATCTGTGCAGCAAAGGTTGCTGTCAGCGATATTGCAGAGGTCTGTGTTGTCATGCACGACACCACCAACGATGACAGATGTGCCATCCATTTTGGAACGAAGGTCAGGAAAATGCACACCTCAAGAAGAGATGCATTCCAGTCCATCAACTCAGACCCGATAGGCTACATCGACCATTCGACCCATAAGATAGAGACGATACTTCCATTTTCAAAACGCGGTAGCCAAAAACTTGAGCTAAAGAACACCCTTGAACCAAGATGCGCCCTTGTAAAGTTCGTTCCGGGTGCTGATCCAGATATTCTTTCCTACTATATTGATTCAGGATACAAAGGCCTCGTCATAGAAGGGACCGGACTGGGACATGTTTCAACCGACTGGATCCCGAACATCAAGCGTGCCAATGAGAGTGGAATTCCGATAATAATGACATCCCAGTGCCTGAACGGTCGTGTCTGTGACAGAGTATATGATACTGGCAGGGATATTCTAAAAGCAGGTGCAATCGAAGGCGATGATATGCTTCCCGAAGTCGCATTGGTAAAACTTATGTGGGCTTTAGGACAGAGCGATGATTTCGAAGAAGTTAAAGATATGATGAGATCAAACATTGGTCATGAAATGACCGATAGCACATTGAAGTGAAAGATATCGCTTCAATCTTTTTTTAGAATAATAATTTAAAAAAAGAAAGATATTGGCGCAGTCATGCGCCATGTTCTTTAAAGATTTTAGAACCTTACTTCGAGGTCAGCAATCATCTGCTGAGTTGCAACATCGACAATCTTGATAACTCCTGTTGTGCTTGTAGCCTTGAGATCTTGGTTTGAACCACTAGTATTCTCAGCGCTGTCAAGGAAGTAAATAGAGTTTTCTTTAATGAGGTATAGCGAATCACCAGCTTCGAATCTAGTTTCATCGATAGTGTCCATTGTTGCACCAAGAGTTACGGGAGTGCCATCAAAGGTAATCCTTGAGCTAGTTGTATTAACTACTACTGCATCCCCGCCCTGATGCTCAATTACGGCACCATTTACGGAATCGATTGTTGCTGCACTTGCCTTAACGCTTGCCTGTGGTGCAACTTCAGGTGCTCCCATTCCAAACACGAATGCTGCAATGACAGCAGCAAGGATAACAGTGATAGCGACCATCAGGATAACACCGATGACCGGAGACATAACGATTCTTAAGCCTTATTTTGCTTATTAAAGGTAGCTTTGACCATATTTTCCCACATAATCACCTTAAAATAAATTAAAGGTGAAAACATGGCAAAGGAAGCAATGAAAAATTTAAGTGCATATGTAACGTATGAAGATTTTTTGAAACTCGAAAAAGCTGCTAAAGAGTATGAGGAAAGTACAGTATTAAAAAAAGCAAGAGCTGGAGAGTATTCATTATTAATTCGGATACTATTTTTCACAGGTGCACGGATTGCAGAAGTGGTCGGTAATCCAAGAAGAGTTTTTACACAATGCTTATTCCCAACTAACAATAAAAGGAAAGGAAACTGTCCAAAATGGAGTAAGGTAAGAGATGATGCCGTTTGTATCGATGCTGAATGTAAATATTTTGCAACCTATGTTCAGAAAGAGCATCATGGAATACGTGTTAAAGATATAAGCAAAGATAGACTTATAGCGGTCTACGGAAAAAATGTAAAATCAAATGAATTGAAACCAAGAACGGTCATAATCGACAGCAAAACATTTGAACTAATCCAAGAGCATATCAAGAAACATGGTTTAAAACCAAATGATAAAATAATAAATCTCA
>Ga0255365_10122_pt1 | contig 18715 bp, 11 predicted proteins | sample ANMaggSeSYBR01J3_FD_182089 | JGI IMG/M metagenome (GOLD analysis project Ga0255365, IMG submission 182089) | Sediment cell enrichment communities from methane seep in Santa Monica Basin, California, United Staets - ANME aggregate JGI... | ecosystem: Environmental > Aquatic > Marine > Cold seeps >... | reverse complement strand
ATAACCTCCAGGAACATAGTATCGTGCTGGTACGCGGTGGTCGTGTACGCGATCTGCCGGGTGTTCGGTACCATATTGTCCGCGGAGTATTGGACACAATGGGCGTCAGCGGCCGCAAACAGGGACGCAGTAAATACGGCGCCAAACGTGGGAAGTGAGTGGACGAGTGGACGGGTATAAGAGTGAACAAGTAAAAGAGTAAAAGAGTGAAGAAGTAGAAGAGTGAATAATATGTGCTTTAAGAGTTTTTTTAGGAGAATACGGGCTAATGGCAAAGCGATTTACAGCCTCAGCTAAACAATTACAACCAGACCCGAAGTGCGACAGCAAACTGGTCTCGAAGTTTATTAACTGTCTGATGTGGAAAGGCAAAAAAAGCGTCGCTCAACGGCTAATGTATGACGCTATGGACATACTCGGACGGCGTGTCAAGGATGTGCCGCCACTGGAAGTGTTCGAGACGGCAATAAACAACGTCAAACCACTTATCGAAGTGCGCAGCAAACGAGTGGGCGGTTCGACCTATCAGGTGCCTATGCAAGTCAAATTCAAACGCCAGCAAACACTGGCATTCCGGTGGATTCTCGCTGCGTCCCGCGGCAAAAAAGGCAAGCCAATGGCCCAGCGACTGGCCACCGAACTCCTTGCCGCCTATAACAAAGAAGGGGCAGCCATGACCACCCGCGAAAATGTGCACCGTATGGCCGAGGCCAATAAGGCCTTCGCTCACTTTGCCTGGTAATCAATGCTCGTAAATATAGCTGCCACAAACGGGAACCAAAGTAATTCCCAATTGTGGCAGTTTTTTTAATGAAGCATTACAGGAAGCATTACAGGGACCGGCGAGCACGATATTATTGTGCAGATCGAAGTGTGGGATCGGTTCGATTATACAAGCCATAAAGGTTCATGGCTCCTTGCGATTGTGCCGGCCAAGTAGGTCTGCCTGGGTTTTTTTGGAATTCCATGTGATGAAAGACAAATATAATAAAATTGATCGACGCGGTTTTATCAAGACGGTCGGAGCAGCGGGGTTGAGTTCGGCCTTTGCGGCAGAGACAGTTGGTTTTGCGGGCCGGGAAGGAAAATCCGCTACGGGACAGGTAAACGTCGCAGAAAAGGAAAAGAAGCCAAAAATTCAGAGAGAAAACCTCACCCATTCAGTAACCGTTTTGAACGGAGATGTTAATGGGGTGGTTATTAATAAAAACAATAGAAGATTGATTATATATGGACATCCGCAAGATGTTACCACAAAAGCGGACAGCTTGCTTTTAACTCATTGCCGACGCGATCTGTTATGGGCTGCGAAATCAATTATCGAAAACGGAGCAAAAACATACGTTCCGGCAAAAGAGCTTGACCATTTTATAAAAACCGATTCATTCTGGAATGATTTTTCTCGTCTTCGTTATGGAGATTACAATCAGCAGACAACCAAATACCCTGCCAAACCATTGAATGTACGACATACGCTTCAGGGAGGAGATATTTTCAACTGGCAGGATTTGGAATTCCAAGTAATCAATACGCCGGGTTATACCAGGGGAGCCATATCCTATATTTGCCAAATCGATGGAAAGAAAATCGCTTTCACAGGCGATTTGATATACGGTGACGGTGAACTATTCGACCTTTATAGTCTTCAGGATAAAATAACGGATCTGAAAATTCGGGGTTATCACGGATTTGCCGGCCGTATGGCAGAGTTAATAAAAAGTGTACAGGTCATAAAAAGCCATAAGCCTGATATTATTGTCCCTTCGCGTGGACCTGTTATACGGAATCCGGAAAGTGCAATCAATAAATTGACAGATCGACTTCAACGACTATATAGCAACTATCTTTCCACCACAGCTTATCGGCATTATACAGGAATCGGAAAGCAGATTTCATTAGCCAAGAGAGTACAACTGAACGGTGCGACAATTGACTGGATGCCTCTGGCAGTAACAAGAAACGACAAACCTTCATGGCTTAAGCATGTGAGTAATTCGGTTCTGATTACATCTAAAAATGGATCCGCTTTTCTTATTGATTGTGGCCTGAAAAAGGCCTATCGAGCATTACAGGATAACAAAGGAATCTTTTCTCATAAAGACATCGAAGGGATATTCATTACACATTACCATGATGATCATACCCATTTTATTCCGGAACTGGTTGAAAAGTATAATTGCCCCGTATATGCTGTAACAGAGAGGCTCGAAGACGTATTAAATAATCCGCAAGCTTACCGTTTACCGGCAATGACCTATAAACCTATTCATAATATTACGGTTGTTCCGAACAAACATAAAATGCAATGGAATGAATTTTCATTTACCTTCTACAACTTCCCGGGCCAAACTATTTACCATACAGCAGTGTTAGTCGAAAGCAAAAACGATAAAGTATTTTTCATCGGTGATGCTTTTTCTCCATCCGGAATGGATGATTATTGCCTGCAAAACCGTAATATAATACAAGATAATGCCGGTTATTTATTCTGTATCGATTTTTTACGTAAAATGCCGCCTGACGTGTGGTTAGTGAACCAGCATATTCACAAACTTTTTCGATTTCGACCGGAACAACTGGATTTTATGGAACAAAAACTCAGGGAAAGAAAAACTATTCTTGCGGAATTATCTCCCTGGGAAGACATCAATTATTTCATCGATGAGTACTGGGCTCGCATTTATCCGTATGGCAGTGAAGTACAACAGGGACAAAGCTGTGAATTTGCCATTGTGATCATGAACCATCAAAATGAAAATTGTACCTATCGTGTAAAGCCAAATGTCAGTTCAACCGGATTATCTGTTTCACCCTCACATAAGGATTTAACCCTATCTGCAAAACAGGAAGGTCTGGTTACGTTTTCCTTATCAACATCACATTCATTGGATGCTGGTCTTCATGTAATAACGGCTGATATCATTTATAACGATAAAAATCTGCACGAGTGGTGCGAAGGTATCATCCAGGTAAAATGATAAAGGAGATATTATGAACATAATCGAACTATTACAGAGATGTCGTAACAGATTGTTTGTTTTATTGGCGATATTGTTATTTATCGTTTCTTTGCCGCTGGTCGGAAACGGTGCGGAGGAGGTCTCGAAAAAAGACCGGAACATAAACCGCATAAAGCCCTTCTCCGGCAATCCCTATTATTGGCAGTACAAGGGCAAGCCGGTATTATTGCTGGGCGGCTCAAAGGACGATAATCTCTTTCAGATTCCCGATCTGAAAGAACATCTCGATTTGCTGGCAAGTGTAGGTGGAAATTATATTCGCAATACGATGAGCTCCAGAAAGGACAGAGGCACTGAGCTTTATCCGTTCAAAAAATTACCTGATGGCAAATATGACCTGAACCAGTGGGACGATGAGTATTGGGAGCGTTTCCGGAACCTGCTCAAGTGGACCGGCCAGCACGATATTATTGTGCAGATCGAAGTGTGGGATCGATTCGACTATACAAGCAAAAGAGGCTCATGGCATGAGGAACCGTGGAAAACCAACCCTTATAAGCCATCGAATAATATTAACTACACCGCAAAAGAATCCAAATTGGCGGACAGGTATCCCGACCACCCCGGCGCCGACAAACAGCCATTCTTTCATACAATCCCGGCAGTGGATGATAATAAGGTGATCCGTCGATACCAGGAGGCCTTTGTCGATAAGATGCTTTCGTATTCGCTGCCCTGTGGCAATGTGCTCTATTGTATGAACAACGAGACCAGTACACCTCCGATATGGGGGCAGTACTGGATGAAATATATCGAAAAAAGGGCTGCCGAATTTGGTGTTGATGTCTATGTTACCGATATGTTCGATGTTGGCTGGAAGCTGGATAAAGAAGAAAAATTTCTGCTCTCTTTTGATAATCCCGATATTTATACATTTCTTGACATTTCACAAAATAACAGCAATAAGAACACCTTTAAGAAACATTGGCAAAACATATTGTTTGTCCGGGATCGGATAAAGAAAAATCCCCGCCCGATAAACAATACCAAGAGTTACGGTTCCACCGAATGGCTGACCCTGACCAAGGGTGCTAAGAAAACTTATTACAAGAGGGTCTGGCAGCGCTGGACCACGGAATCGGCTGTACAGCGTTATGTGTTGAACATAATCGGCGGTTGCGCTTCAACCCGTTTCCATCGCAATCCAATCGGTGGTCTCGGTTTGACCAAACCCGCCCAAAACGGCATCAAAGCCCTTCGCAAATTTGAGAGCATAGTCAATATGTGGGAAGTCGTTCCGCGAAACGATCTCTTGTCGGACTATGAAGAATTAAACGTTTTTCTAACAGCCGTCCCCGGCCGAAAGTATGCCATGTTTTTTATGCAGGGCGGCTCAGCGAATCTTGATTTGCTCGGTCATAAACACTTTTACAGGTTAAGATGGATTAATGTAAAAACCGGTCGGTGGGGCAAAAGAAATATGATATTTGGCGGCGGAGTCGTACATATTTCCGCCCCGGACGACGGGTGCTGGCTCCTGACGATAGCGCCATTAACCTTTTAGGATAAACATGGAACTTAGTAAGATACGCAACATAGGAATAATGGCTCATATCGATGCCGGCAAGACTACCGTTACCGAACGGATTCTCTATTTTACCGGCCAGACCTACAAGATCGGCGAGGTTCACGACGGAACGGCCGTAATGGATTACCTTGTCGAGGAGCAGGAACGCGGCATTACTATTACCTGCGCCGCTATAACCTGTCCCTGGAAAGGCTATACCATCAACCTTATCGACACGCCCGGCCATGTCGATTTCACGGTTGAAGTCGAACGCTCCCTTCGCGTTCTCGATGGAGCCGTCGCTGTCTTCGATGCCAGCGAAGGCGTCCAGGCCCAGTCGGAGACGGTGTGGAGGCAAGCCCAAAAATATAATATACCGTGCGTTTGTTTTGTGAACAAAATGGATAAAATCGGCGCCGATTTCGAAATGACGATCGAAAGTCTTCGGGATAAGTTATTGGCCAATCCGATTCCCGTACAACTTCCGGTCGGGGCACAGGATGACTTTATCGGTTTTATCGATCTTTTCGATATGAAGATGCTCGTTTTTGAGGAAGATAAGGTCGGGGCCAAATTCGTCGAAAAGGAAATTCCCGATTCATATCAGGACCACGCCGAAGAAGCCCGCCACTATATGATTGAAATGGCCGCTGAACATGATGAATGTCTAATGGAAAATTATCTTCACGACGGGCAGATCGACAGGGAAATGATTGTGGCCGGGCTGCGGAAGGGCACTCTGGCCGGCAAGTTGAATCCGACGCTGTGCGGCACGGCTTTGAAAAATATCGGTGCCCGCAAGCTGCTCGACGGCATAACGGATTTTCTGCCCAGCCCCCTGGATCGCGGTACAGTCCAGGGACATGTACCCGACAAACCTGAAAAAATCATCGAATGCTCATGCGACCCCAAAGGCCCGTTTGTCGGATTGGCATTCAAGATTACCTCCGATCAACATGGCGACCTGACATTTGTACGAATTTATTCCGGCAGTATTGGTGCCGGCTCCAGAATTTTAAATAGCACAAGGGATCGTAAAGAAAACGTTACAAAAATTTTCCGAATGCATGCCGGCGTACGCAAAAATGTGGAAGCAACTCAGGCCGGCGACATTGTAGCGTTTGTCGGACTGAAACAAACTCTTACCGGCGATACTTTATGTCTGTCTAAAAAACCAATCGTACTGGAGACAATCGAGTTTCCCGAACCGGTAATGAGCCTTTCAATCGAACCGCGAACGGCAGGCGACCGAGCACGTTTGGCCGAGGCTCTGGATGTTCTGAAACGCGAAGACCCCACATTCAAGTGTAATTACGATGAGGAAACCGGACAAACTATTATCAGCGGGATGGGCGAATTGCACCTGGAAATTCTGGAGCATAAACTATCGCGAGATATGAAGGTGGACATTCTGACCGGTCGGCCCCGTGTGGCATACAAAGAAACCGTTACTCAAACGGCACAGGGCGAAGGAAAATTCATCAAGCAGACCGGTGGTCGAGGGCAATACGGCCATGTTGTTATCGAGATCGAACCGCATCATCCCGAACCCGGCGAAGAACATATCGTAGTCGAAAACAGAATTATTGGGGGAGTAATTCCCAAAGAATATATATCATCGGTCATGCGTGGAGTAAAAGAGGCTGCGTCCACAGGTGTTCTGGCGGGCTTTCCGGTAATCGATCTGAAAATCGGGATTATCGACGGTTCCTATCACGCGGTTGATTCGTCTGATCTGGCATTTCAACAGGCAGGCAGTATAGCCTTTGCCGAGGTGGTAAAAAAAGCGCATCCGGTTCTGCTGGAACCGATTATGAAGCTTCAGGTAATTACGCCGGAGAATTTTTTCGGGGCGGTACAGGGCGATTTGATCCGGAAGCGAGCAGTAATTAACAGCACTGAGATACGCGGGCCGATTCGAGTTATTAACGCGAATGTTCCACTGACAGAGATGTTCGGGTATGCCTCGCAACTCAGGGGCAGTACGCAGGGCCGGGCAAGCTATAGTATGGAACCACAACGCTATAGTCAAATGCCGGAGCAGTTGGCACAAAAGATTATCGAAAACGTTTATTAAGAACTCGCGAATGGTTACATAAAAAGAATCCCCGCTTAACAGCAGGGGCTATTTAATGAGCTTGCGCGACAGGTAAATAACAAATTCCTATGCGCTCATGTTATTTTTGTTCGGCGGGAATGTCGCAACAGGGCGAGTCCGGCCAGTGCGAATAACGTAATGGAATAAGGCTCCGGTATCGACTGTACGCCAGACAGTTCCACGATAAGGTCTCCATAATTACCGCCTGAGTGACACAAGGCATTATTGGCCATCGGATTCTCCCAGGAAATGATGTAGTTGCCGATTTTATTGTTTGTATAACCATCATTGCCGATAACCTGGAAAGTTATCATGTGGTCTATCCCGTTGTCGGCAGCATTTTTAGACATTATTATGTTATCACACGGCGCCGAACTCCATATATGGCCGGGCTGATTGAAAAGTTCCAGACCAAACCGAAACACCGGCCCTGTTTCCTTCTCTGTGAAAGAAGCTTTCTTTTTATTTTTGCTCTTCAGGCTGATTGGCTCCTTGTCGAACACACCATAAGGTGAATACCCGGTATTAAAGAAAGACTTAAATTTGTCGCCCTTTGGCCCGGGAAGAAACCCCAGATCATGAACTAATCCGGTCAACTTCGTACGGGCGATTGCAGTAGCTGTAACCGTTTCATCGGCGAAAGCCCAGTATTGATCGACAACAGCCGAGTCGTAATCGTCAATACGGGTTAAATTATCCAGTCCGTAAAGACTGTCCAGGGTTTTGAATAAAACTTTCCCCGATGGTGAATCCGGACCATGCGGTTCAGTCAGGGCCGCGTTTGTCGGGACCGACATCATAACCAACAAGCCGGCGATTATGCCGATAAGACCAATTCTGTTTAATGCCGCCGGGACGGCCGCGATACGGTTTTTCATATCTCTTTTCTCTCCTTAATCCAGGTGTCCAGGCCAATATAATTAGTAGCCGGTGTTACCTTTGCCCTAAAGATAAAATACATATCAGCCACAGGCAAATTAAAGAAGGGAGTAATGAACATATAAATCAGAATCACCAATAAACTGGGTAATTTATTCGCTTTGTAGAAGCAGTATTGTTTATGGGACCCGAATGGCCCATTTGGCTTTATTTTAGTCCATTAGATTGCGGACTATACAGCCGTTTTTTTGCTTGCAGCCTGAATTACTCTATTATAGAATCACGGCATTACAGGCAACATATTATCGCACTTATTACGTGCAAATTTGGAGGTTCGTTATATGGAATTCAGTTTGAGCAGCTTTGATGTTATCGTTTTTGTTGTGTTTATCGTCGCGGTAGTCGGCCTGGGTATTTTTAAGAGCCGTAAGGAAAAAAGCAGTGAGGACTATTTTTTGGCGGGCAGAGGGCTGAGTTGGTGGCTGATCGGGTTTTCGCTGATCGCGGCGAATATCTCGACCGAGCAGTTTATCGGCATGTCCGGCAGTGCCGCCAAGTGGCTTGGGTTGGCAATAGCGAGCTATGAATGGATGGCCGCGATTACGCTGGTGATTGTGGCTTTCTTTTTCCTGCCGAAGTTTTTACGCAGTGGCATATACACAATCCCGGAATTTCTGCAATACCGCTATAACGAGGCAGCCCGCTCGGTTATGGCGTTGTTTATGATCCTGACCTACGTGTTCGTTACCTTCGCTGCGGTTGTATATTCCGGGGCGCTTACGGTCAAAACACTTTTCGGCGGACAGGAAGTTCTGGGCGTTACTATTACGATTACATCGGCATGTTGGGTCATAGGGGTTCTGGCGGCGGCATACGTGGCGTCGGGCGGTCTGAAGGCCTGCGCCTGGGCGGATTTACTTCAAGGGTCAGCCCTTATCGTCGGCGGAGCAATCGTTGTTTTTCTGGCGATGAGAGAGTTGGGTGTAGCGACGGTTGAAACCATACCGGAATTAGCCAATATCGATATTAACGCGGGGGCCATCGAACGATTCAGGGAGCTTAACAGTCATAAACTCCACATGGTTATGCCGCGGAGCGACCCGGAAATACCGTGGACAGCACTGGTTATCGGATTGTGGATTCCGAACTTCTACTACTGGGGCCTGAACCAGTATATTACACAAAGAACATTAGGTGCGAAATCACTTGGCGAAGGACAAAAAGGTATCGTCTTCGCCGCGGCCCTCAAACTGATTATCCCCTTCATAATTGTGATTCCCGGCATCATAGCCTTCAATTTATACAAACTGGATATGAAGGATGAGGCGGCGGACAATAATAAAACCGTGTTAGCCAGGTTTGAGCAAATTCAATCAGAACCGGTCGGAGCGAAAACAGCGTTTAAGTTCAACGATGATTTCGTGGAAATGTATCAGGAAAAGGCATTGGCTATTATCGCGTTCAATCACGCCTTAGCCGGCGAAAAGACTCCCGAAACCATGCCCACAGACTTCAAAAAAGTGGTTGGAATTAACAACGGACTCATAGGCAAAATTGCCGAGAAGAACGAAACATTAGACAAAGAACAACATATCGAAATTTCATCGGAACTGATCGGTTATAAATATGATGCAGCCTTTGCCCTGTTGATAAAAAAACTGGTGCCAGGCGGCCTGCGCGGTTTTATGCTTGCTGCCATCCTCGGTGCTGTGATGAGTTCGCTCGCTTCAATGCTCAACTCCGCCTCAACTATATTTACTATGGACATATATAGAAAATACATAAACAAAACGGCATCCCAGATAAATCTGGTAACTACCGGTCGAATATGCGTGGGCGTTTTCGCCGTCATCGGCTGTTCAATCGCGCCAATGCTGGATGACCCCAAGTTCGGCGGCATTTTTAAATATATTCAGGAGTTCCAGGGCTTTATCTCTCCGGGTATTCTGGCGGTATTTGTTTTCGGCCTGCTGGTAAAGAAGGCTCCGCCGATAACAGGTGTTGTCGGACTGCTTCTGAACCCGCCTATGTATTACCTGTTGAAATTGATGATGCCGAGTCTGGCGTTCCTGGACCGAATGGCGGTTTCGTTTTTCTGCGTACTGGCGGTCATGGGCATTATCACGATGATCAAACCGTTGAAAGAACCTAAAGTAATGCCCATCCAAACCGACATCAATCTCGAATCGTCCGGTATTGCCAAGGTGTTGGGTTTGGTGGTCGTGGCGATGACCGTTGCCCTGTATATTTTCTTCTGGTAAGACAGAAAATAATGGCCAAAGTCTTGTAGGGTGGGGTCTTACCCCACGCTGTTTTCTGAATGCTTCCGTATGGTCTATATTCCTATTGTTTGCGCAGAATATACGTTTTGCCGCTGTCGGTGTCGAACCAGATAGTGTTATCTTGTGTTCTATCGAAACGGATCCCGGATACCATAAGTGGATGTTCATATCTGACTTTGCAGACTCGACCGATAAGAGAATGAATTTTTGCTTCAGTCAGTTTGCCGTTTTTCCACGTGATGTCGATTTCGAAGCCGTTGCGAGCGCGGAGTCCTTTGACATATCCGTCGGGCCAGGCTGTGGGTAGGGCGGGTAACAAATGGATTTCGCCGGCATGCGACTGAAGAAGCATCTCAGCGATACCGGCCGTACCGCCAAAGTTACCGTCGATCTGGAACGGCGGATGGTTGTCGAAAAGATTTGTTACGGTCGATTTTTTCAAGAGCAGTTGTATATTTTCATAAGCCTTTTCCGCTTCCCGGAGTCTGGCCCGGAAGCTTATGATCCAGGCGCGACTCCAGCCTGTATGGCCGCCGCCGTGGGACAATCGGTATTCGATAGACTTACGCACAGCGGTAATCATTTCAGGCGAGTTTTGGAATGTGTATTGCCGGCCGGGATGAAGGCCAAAGAGATGCGACATGTGGCGGTGGCCTGGTTCGTGTTCTTTGAATGGTTCTGTCCATTCCTGGAGCCGACCGTCGGGTGCGATTTTTGGCATAAGCAGATTTTTGCGGGCGGCAGTAACCTGTTCGATGAATTCATCATCTATTTTCAATATCTCGGCTGCCTCCATACAGTTAGTAAAGGTGTCCCATATTATCTGCTGGTCTCCCGAAGGGCCCATGGAGAGATCGACTATTTTGCCGTTCGGGGCTATGAAGGTGTTTTCCGGAGAATTCGATGGCCCGGAGACGAGTTTGCCGGTCTTCGGGTCTTCCACGAGCCAGTCGAGAAAGAACAGGGCTGCTTCTTTGAGTATGGGATAGGCTCGTTGGGCGAGGAACTGTTTATCGCCGGTGAAACGGTAATGTTCCATAAAGTGCTGAGTACACCAGGCGCCGCCCATCGGCCACATACCCCAAACCGTTCGGCCGATAGGCGAGGTCCAGAGCCAGGCGTCGGTTGTGTGATGAGCCACAAATCCGCGGCAGTTATAGACGTTACGGGCTGTCTCGCGGCCGGATTTGAGCAGGGCTTCAATAAGTGTAAAAAAGGGTTCATGACACTCGGAAAGGTTACAGACCTCGGCAGGCCAATAGTTCATCTGCAAATTGATGTTAATATGATAGTCGCTGTTCCAGGGGGCTTTGAGGTGATGGTTCCATAAACCCTGGAGGTTGGCCGGCATACAGCCGGGACGAGAAGAACAAATCAACAGGTATCGGCCATACTGGAAATACAAAGTGGTCAACTGCGGATCGATTTGGCCTTTTCTGACGGCTTGCAGCCGTTGGTCAGTGGGTAACTCAGCGGCGGTGGTTTGGCCCAGGTCGAGTTCGACTCGTCGGAAGAGACGCCGATGTTCAGTTATGTGATCGTTACGGAGACAGGTATATGGTTTTGCTCCGGCTGCATTAAGTTGCAGTTGACAAACTTGTCCGAGGTCTCTGTTTAGTGGCGAATAAGGGTCAGCGCGATTGTAATCGGTCGCGGCAGCCAGAATCAGGGTTGCGGAATCGGCATTCTGGATAATTATATTTTTGTCTCGCACAGTAACCGTTCCCCCATCCGTTTTTACAATCAGATGTGATTCGAATTTTACTCCCTTATGTTTGCTCTTGTGGCCGGCTTGGCCGGACATGCTCAGCCGATTTGGAGCAAGAGCTTCGACATGGTAATCGGCCGACCGATTCAGGGTTGCCTCCAGCGAAATACTCGCTGGTTTGTCGGCGTTTAGATGTACGACGAGTACCTCGTCAACCGGACTGGAAAACACCTCTCGAAGATAAGTTGTTCCTTGCTGCCTGAAGGTGGTGGTTGCGATAGCGGTGTCGAGATTCAATTCCCTTCGATAGTCGCTTACATTGTCCTTAAGATCGAATGTCAAGTTCAGGTTGCCAAGCGGCTGGTAACTGCGTGGTGAGATACGCCGTCCCATGACATTTTGCTGTATGATTTTCTGTCCTTCGGAATACTTACCGGCAAAAAAGAGTTTTCTGGCTTTGGCTATATGATTGTAAGCGCCTTTGCGATCATGCGGGACTGGCGGCCCGGCCCAGATGGTGTCCTCATTAAGTTGCAGACGTTCCTTATTTATCCCGCCGAAGACCATCGCGCCCAACCGGCCATTGCCGACCGGCAGGGCCTCGACCCATTTTTTTGCCGGCTGTTTGTACCATAACTTCAGATTGTCTTTTGTGATATTCTCAGAACCGGACGCCGGGATATGAGAAAACAGAGCCGATAGAGCCACGATTGTCCAATAGGAGGTACGGTTCATTTTTTTTGCCTTTCAATGTCGATTTATACCCACCGGGTATCATTTTGCAAGGTAAGCAAGATTGCCTGTAAAGCATTGTGGATAATGAGCTTACGAAAGATACAACATGGCGTTTTTGCCTGGAGTGAGTATAGCGTTTGAGTTTTGCATAAGTTATGCTATCATAAAGTATCAGAGGAAAAACTACAAGGAATACGCATTATAAAAAGAGAGGAATGAATGCTGACGGACAATATATTAAACCTGATCGGTAATACGCCGCTGATTCAATTAAAGGGTGAGAAAATTTTCGCAAAGGCGGAGTTTCTCAATCCGGGCGGCAGTATCAAGGACAGAGTGGCACTATCGATGCTGGAGGGGGCCGAGCGCGACGGACGACTGAAGCCGGATTCCATTATCGTTGAGCCGACCTCCGGCAATACGGGGATTGGCGTGGCGATGGTGGGGCGCCTTAAGGGATACCAGGTAAAGATTGTTATGCCGGAAAATATGAGCATCGAGCGAAAGAAGCTGATTAAGGCCTTGGGAGCCGAGTTGGTGGAAACGCCTGCTGAAGAAGGCTTAAACGGCTCGGTTGAAAAAGTACGCGAAATGCAAAAGCAGGACAAACGTGTATTTGTCCCGCAACAGTTCGAGAATCCCGATAATCCGCGTGTGCATTATGAAGAAACGGCCCACGAACTCTGGCGACAAATGAACGGAGATATTGCCTGCTTCGTAGCCGGCGTCGGTAGCGGCGGCACACTTCAGGGGGTCGGCAAATTCCTCAAGGAACATAAACCCGACGCCCGACTGGTGGCGGTCGAGCCAAAGGACGTATCAGCAATATTGGGTCATGAGCCGGGCCTGCACCAGATACAAGGAATAGGCGATGGTTTTGTGCCGGAGATTCTTGACGTATCGATGGTCGATGATGTTGTGGAGGTAACCGATGACGATGCCATCGAAACAACCCGTCAGTTAGGCAGAGATTTCGGACTGCTGGTGGGTATCTCCTCAGGGGCGAATATCTGGGCGGCACGACAGTTGAGCAAAAAGATAACGGGCAATATCACCACAGTCCTTCCTGACCGGGCGGAACGATACTTCAGCACAGCATTGTTGTAGAGTCAGGTTGTGAGTTACCCCCCGACTTCACGTCTGGGGCTGTTAAAACACTGTCTATGCCTCTCCGTGCAGAATTGGAAATTCAGGAGAATAGGTATGGGCCTCGGTCATTATTTGTTCGATCTGGGTTACAATGCCAGGGTTAGAACCGGCTATATTGGTGGTTTCGCCAATGTCTGTGTCAAGATCGTATAGCTCCAGCGGCGTGGGATTGGAGGTGTCAACGTTTTTGCGATAACCTTTCCATTTGCCCATCCGGACCGCCTGCTGAGCGCCAAAACTCTTGAATTCCCAGTACAAATAATCATGCTGCTGTTGGCCGGGGCGGCCTAACAATGTCGGCAAGAACGAGATGCCGTCGATACCGTCGGGCGTTTTGGCCCCGATTATATCACAGCAGGTGGGCAGGAAATCGTAGAACGCCGACAAATGATCCGTGATAGTTCCAGGCCTGATTTTGCCCGGCCATCGCGCAATCATCGGTTCGCGAATTCCACCCTCATAAAGACTGCCCTTTAAACCTCGCAGTGGACCAACACTATCAAAGAACTCGGCATCAACTCCCCAGCCACCAAAAGTCGTACCATTGTCACTGGAGAAAATGACAATGGTATTATCATCAATACCATACTTTTTCAGCAGATTCATGATCCGTCCGATGTCTCTGTCCATACGCGTTATCATCGCGGCATAAGTCGCATTGGGCTTGTCGCAGGCGGCATAATAGTTCTGCTCCCAAGGTATTTCAGGCCAGCCAAGAGGAAGATACTCGTCAAGAGAATCCTGCGGTACCTGAAGGGATACATGCGGAATTATAAACGGCACATAAAGAAAGAAAGGCTTGTCTTTGTTGTCGGTAACAAATTGGAGGGCCTCTTCGGCCATATAGTCATGTGAGTAATGCGTACCGGAATAGTTAGTGTTGCCTTCGAAGAACACCTGCTCATCATTTCGCCACAGGTACGGCGGATAATAAAAATGCGCTTTTACCTGTGACAGATTTCCATAAAAAAGATCGACCCCCTGATCATGTGGTGTGCCCGGCCCTCCGAGACCCCATTTGCCCGTGGCACCAGTCTTATAGCCGGCCTGCCTGAACACCTCGGCCACAGTCAACTCTTCGTCCGGCATGGCAATATCATAATCGTCTGGGCCGCTTTTGTTGTCGCGAACAAACGCGTGTCCCATGTGTTTGCCGGTCAACAAAGAACAGCGGGCAGGGGCACAAACAGCCTGGCCGGAATAATGCTGGGTGAAACGCATACCTTCAGCAGCCAGCTTGTCAAGATTGGGCGTTCTGATCTTTTCCTGCCCGTAGCAGCCCAGTTCTTTGTATCCCAGGTCGTCAGCCAGTATATAGACAACATTGGGGCGTTTTCGGCCCATACGCATATTCAAAGTCTTGCTGGACAGGGAAACCGCAGCACCGGGAACCACACCGGCTGCTACCGCCGCTCCAGTTGAAAAAACAACTTTTTTCAGAAAATTACGTCTGTTCATTTTGCACTTTCTCCATATCGATTATCACGGTGCGGCTCCCGGTTGTAATCAAAAACAGTGCAACCACGAATTTTGCGGACTAATACCATCGCCTGATGTGTACGTCAGACGCTGCCACCCGTCGTCGCACGCAAATAAACATTTATCCTTGCGAAAAATATCGCCTGCGAAAAAACCTCTATATACTAATATCCGTATTCATGGGAATTGGAGTGAGAAAATAAAAAAATTGTAATGTTTGTAACATTTTAGCCATCTGCGGTAATTCGCAAAAACGTGTAAAAGTGGAAGCTCACCATGCTTTAGCTTGCTTATGCTTCGCATAAGCTACGCGAAAGCATGCCACCCAACAAGCCATCCGCCTCGAAGGCTCGGTGGCTGCCATTCGTCGTTGTTCTCGAACATAAGCACGGCCAAAATGGCCGTGGCACCCAACTTAAAAGCGTCTATGCCTCTCCGTGCAGAATTGGGAATTCAGGAGAATAGGTATGAGCCTCGGTCATTATTTGTTCGATCTGGGTTACAATGTCGGGGTTAGAACCGGCTACATTGGTGGCTTCGCTGAGGTCAGTGTCAAGATCATATAGCTCCAGCGGTGTGGGATTGGCGGTATCAACGTTTTTGCGATAACCCTTCCATTTGCCCATCCGGACTGCCTGCTGGGCGCCATAGCTCTTGAATTCCCAGTACAGATAATCATGCTGCTGTTGGCCGGGTTTGCCTAACAATGTCGGCAAGAACGAGATGCCGTCGATACCGTCGGGCGTCTTGGCCCCGATTAAATCACAACAGGTGGGCAGAAAATCCCAAACCGCGGTTATATGATCCGACGTTGAGCCGGGTTTTATCCTGCCCGGCCATCTCGCAATCATCGGCTCGCGGATTCCGCCCTCATAAAGGCTACCCTTCAAACCACGCAGAGAACCGACACTATCAAAGAAATCGTAGTCAACTCCGCAGCAATATGTCGTACCGTTATCGCTACCAAAAATAACGATGGTATTATCATCAATGCCATACTTTTTCAGCAGATTCATAATCCGTCCGATGTCTCTGTCCATTCGTGTTATCATCGCGGCATAAGTTGCCTTGGGCTTATCGCAAGCGGCATAATGGCCACCCGCATAAGGCGTTTCAGGCCAGCCAAGAAGAAGATACTCGTCAAGAGAATCCTGCGGGACCTGGAGGGATACATGCGGAATTATGAACGGCACATAAAGAAAGAAAGGATCGTCTTTATTGTCAGTAATAAACTGAAGGGCCTCTTCGGCCATATAATCGTGAGAATAATGCGTACCTGAATAGTTGGAGTTGCCTTCGAAGAATATCTGCTCGTTATTTCGCCACATATGAGGCGGATAATACCAGTGAGCCTGTACCTGTCCCAGGTTTCCGTAAAACAGGTCGAACCCCTGCTGGTCAGGTGTGCCCGGACCTCCCAGTCCCCACTTGCCTGTAGCACCAGTCTTATAGCCGGCCTGTCTGAATATCTCAGCTACGGTTACCTCTTCGTCCGGCATGGCAACCTGATAATCACCTATTGAGCGGTTGTCGCGGACGAAGGCGTGTCCCATGTGTTTACCGGTCAACAAAGAACAGCGGGCAGGGGCACAAACAGCCTGGCCGGTATAATGCTGGTCGAAACGCATACCTTCAGCAGCCAATTTGTCAAGGTTAGGCGTCCTGATCTTCTCCTGCCCGTAGCAACCCAATTCTTTATATCCCAGGTCATCGGCCAGGATATAGATAACATTGGGGCGTTTTCGGCCAATACGTGCATTCAGAGTCTTGCTGGACAGTGAAACCGCGGCACCGGGAACCACACCGGCTGTTACCGCCGCCCCCGTTGAAAAAACAATTTTTTTCAGAAAATTACGTCTGTTCATTATGTACTTTCTCCATATTAGAAAATTGTGTGGGGTAAAACCCTACCCTGCAAGTCTAATGATTGTTCGGCACTTTTGTCAATATTAAAAAAATGGCGTGACAGATCGAGCCAATCAAGCCATCTATATCGAAGACTCGTTGGCTGCCACCTTGGCAGGAGGGTAAATGGCGGGCACGGCTTGCCCTGCTAAGGGTGCCTATGCTTCTCCGTACAGAATTGGGAATTCAGGTGAATAGGTGTGGGCCTCGGTCATTATTCCTTCGATCTGTGTTACGATGTCAGGGTTAGCGCCAGCTACATTGGTAGTTTCACCGATGTCTGTATCAAGATCGTATAGTTTCAGCGGCGTGGGATTGGCGGTGTTAACGTCTTCGCGTAAGCCCTTCCATTTGCCCATCCGGACCGCCTGCTGCGGAGGACGATAATTCGTGGTTTCCCAGTACAAATAATCATGTTGCTGTTGGCCGGGGCGGCCTAATAATGTCGGCAAGAATGAGATGCCGTCGATACCGCTGGGTATTTTGGCCCCAATTATATCACAACAAGTAGGCAGAAAATCCCAGAATGCGGATATGTGATCCGTTGATGAGCCGGGTTTTATTCTGCCGGGCCATCGCGCGATCATCGGCTCGCGGATACCGCCTTCGTATAAGTCGGCCTTAAAGCCACGCAGTGGACCAACGCTGTCAAAGAAGTCAGGGTCAAGTCCGTAACCAGATGCTGCACCGTTGTCGCTGGAGAAAATAACAATTGTATTATCATCAATACCATACTTTTTCAGCAATTTCATAATCCGTCCGATGTCTCTGTCCATCCGTGTTATCATCGCGGCGTAGGTTGCCCTGGGCGTATCGCAGGCGGCATAATGACCCTGCGGAATCGGTGTTTCAGACCAGCCAAGAGGAAGATACTCGTCAAGAGAATCCTGCGGTACCTGAAGTGACAGATGGGGAATTATGAACGGCACATAAAGAAAGAAAGGATTGTTTTTATTATCGGTGATAAACTGGAGGGCCTCTCCGGCCATATAGTCATGGGAATAATGCGTGCCGGAATATTTGGTGTTGCCTTCGAAGAATACCTGCTCGTCATTTCGCCACAGATGAGGCGGATAGTACCAGTGAGCCTGTACCTGTCCCAAGTTTCCGTAAAACAGGTCGAACCCCTGATTATTGGGGTCCCCTTCCGTGCCCGGACCTCCCAGGCCCCATTTGCCCATAGCGCCGGTCTTATAACCGGCCTGCTTGAATATTTCAGCTACGGTCAATGTTTCATCCGGTATGGCAAGTTGATAGCCATTGATTTCGTAGTTGCCGCGAATATATGCATGTCCCATATGTTTGCCGGTCAACAACGAACAGCGGGACGGGGCACAAACAGCCTGGCCGGAATAATGCTGAGTGAATCGCATACCCTCAGCAGCGAGCTTGTCAAGATGGGGCGGCCTGATCTTTTCCTGCCCGTAGCAGCCCAATTCTTTATACCCCAGGGCGGCAGTCAGTATATAGACAACATTGGGACGTTTTCGGCCAATACGCGCATTCAGAGTTTTGTTGGACAGAGAAACCGCGGCACTGGGAACTACGCCAGTCGCTACCACCGCTCCCGTTGAAACGATAAATTTTTTCAGAAAATCACGCCTGTTCATTATATACTTTCCTTATATTATCACAAAAGGATGAATTACTACGATTCCCCATATAGAATTGGAAATTCAGGAGAATAGGTATGGGCATCGGTCATTATTTGTTTGATCCGGGTTACAATGCCAGGGTTAGAACCGGCCACATTGGTGGTTTCGCCGATGTCATTTTCCAAATCATATAGTTCCAGCGGCGGGTTGGGATTGGTGTTAACGTTTTTACGATAACCCTTCCATTTGCCCATCCGGACCGCCTGTTGACCAGAACGCTTGAATTCCCAATAACCAGGGGTTCGACCTGTTTTATGGAAATCTGGGACAGGTACAGGCTCACTGGTATTATCCGCCT
>Ga0255365_10116_pt1 | contig 19336 bp, 15 predicted proteins | sample ANMaggSeSYBR01J3_FD_182089 | JGI IMG/M metagenome (GOLD analysis project Ga0255365, IMG submission 182089) | Sediment cell enrichment communities from methane seep in Santa Monica Basin, California, United Staets - ANME aggregate JGI... | ecosystem: Environmental > Aquatic > Marine > Cold seeps >... | reverse complement strand
AAAATCCCGAAAGCGATCTTCCCCGAAATGATCAAAAAATCGAGGTATGCTGTAGCGGTATCTTGCTTCGAATGCGTCATCGTTATCCACAAAAGGGATTCCCAGCTTGCCGGCAAGCCTTTTGCCGATCGTTGATTTGCCCGCACCCATATATCCTATAATAAATATCCTCATTCCCTATTGGAATTTCTCCAGATAAAAATAAGGAAAAGGAATGGATTTTACAAGGACATAAATTGCCAAATGAATTATTTTCTGCTCATGGATTGGATTGCTGCTGCTACCACGTCAGGGGTGTCAAGGCCAAACTTAGACAACAACTCAAGTGGCTTACCGCTTTCTCCGAAGTGATCCATCACGGCAACTATTTCTACCGGTGCCGGATGCTTTCTGCCCAGGCATTGAGCAATGCTGTCGCCCAGGCCACCATAGACCGAATGTTCTTCAGCAGTGACGGCACAACCGGTTTTTTCGATCGAAGCTATAACAGCATCCTCATCGAGGGGTTTGATGGTATGGATATCAATGATTTCTGCGCTAACGCCTTGTTTGGCCAACTCATCAGCAGCCTTCAGGGCGATCCACACCATATGGCCGGTAGCAAAAATGCTCACATCGTGGCCTTCTCTCATACAGACAGCCTTTCCGATCTCGAACTTCTCGTCTGAGGGTGAAAAGTTTGGCCATCCCGGCCTGCCAAAACGCAGGTAAACAGGTCCTTCGTACTCAGCAATAGCCAGTGTGGCTGCTTTGGTCTGGTTAAAATCGCATGGGTTGATCACCACCATATTCGGAAGCATCTTCATTAATCCGATATCTTCAAGGATCTGATGGGATGCACCATCTTCCCCCAGGGTTAATCCTGCATGGGAGGCACAGATCTTTACATTCTTATTTGAATATGCAATGGATTGGCGAATCTGATCATAGACCCTGCCGGTTGAGAAATTCGCAAAGGTTCCTGTAAAGGGGATCTTCCCTCCAATGGTCAGTCCCGCTGCCATCCCCATCATGTTAGCTTCTGCAATGCCTGCCTGGATAAACCTTTCGGGAAAAGCTTTTGCGAAAGCATCCATTTTCAATGAACCTGTGAGATCGGCGCAAAGGGCAATAACATTGGGGTTTTTATGTCCGAGTTCTAGCAGTGCTTCTCCAAATCCGTCGCGTGTGGATTTTTTCTCAACAGTTGATGTTAGGGTCATAAGATCTGTTACTATTGATAGATTTTTACGTTTGTTGTTTTTCCTGAAGTAATTCTGAATCTTTTTTCAATGGTAAAGGCAGCCCTGTTCGAGTATTTGGCTCTGAACACCACCCTGTACCTGCCCGGCTGGAGGATCAGCGATTCCTGCAGCGGAGTTTCCCTGAAATTATATATCCAAACAAGCTCATTTTCACGCTCTACATAGAGACTTCCATAACCCTGGGCTGTTTTCTGAATCACGGCAATACCGGGAACCGGAATCTCAACCGTGGTTGTGGAGCTTTGGGCAATGTTGATGTCATCGATATAGATCCTGGGCAGACAGAGTATTTCGAGCTGGTAATTACCAACGATATAATTATCTGTTTGTCCAAACTGCTGTACATTGATGGTTTCCATGCTCCCTTCATGCCTGACAATGGTCTGCAGGTTTCGACTCGATAGTGAAGTGCCTTCCATTTTAAGCCTCAGCTGTCCCTGAGGTGTATTTACGGGAATTATGGTGTGCTGGCCGGGTGTGATCTTAATGCTGTCGACCCGTACAGGAGGAAGGGTATGAACAACAACATCATAGGTGACAAGTGGATCGATGAGCAAGGTATCGGGCAAGCCCTTACTGTTCAATGTTTGGATAAAATTATACTTTACCTGTCCTGAAACATGATCGTAAAAGGTCATGTTCACATTTGTTTCGGAAGCTTTGTTGTATGCATCAATCAGGTTAACCTGTGCTGTTGTAGAGTTCAGTGCCTGTGAGATGACAAGGTCAAGGGCTTTCCCGAATTGCTCCTCACTGGAGGCATCGAAATAAGTTCCAACACAATCAAATGCTTCCCGGAAATTCCTTCCAATGCCTATCACAAAAGGTTTTAGTGCAATACCCCTTTTCTGCAAATCCCGGGAAACAGCACAAGGATCTCCCCCGCATTCTTCCAGGCCATCGGTGATCAGGATAATGATATTTCTGCAATCATCACAAGCCGGAAAGTCACCTGCCGACTGTTCCAGCGCAAAGGCAATGGGGGTAGTCCCTTTGGGTTTGATGTAGCGTAACTGGTTTTTGATCCGCATGGCATTATCGTTGGCAAAAGGCACTACAAGCCTGGTGTCGTTGCAATCCTGTGGGGGATAAGTTTTCTGATGCCCGTAAACACGCAATGCAAGCTGGATATTCTGAACATCTTTCAGACTGTCAAGGAGGTTTGAAAGAAGCCCCTGGGCAATGTTCATCTTCACATCACTCTGCCATCTTCCATACATACTCTGTGATCCATCCAGCACAAACAGGATCCGTGTGAGTGGAGGGGGCTTTTCTTTCTCCACCTGCTGGTAGTTTTGTCCGGAAACTGCTGAAAGGTTGAATACCAGCAGAAAAGGTAAAATATATTTAAAAACAGAAGTAATCATCTATGACATATTAATATCAATAATCGCCCAGGGTTTCATCAAGCTGCTCAAGTGCACGGGTCGCCTCTTCGTCATTGGGAGCTACACCATGCCACTTATGGGTCCCCATCATATAATCTACCCCGTAGCCCATTTCAGTATGCAATAGAATAACGACAGGAATACCATTATCAGTATATGATATCGCTTCATGCATTACTTTTAAAATATCTTCCATGTTATTTCCCTCAGCTTCAAGTACTTTCCAGCCGAAGACTTTCCACTTTGCTTTCAGGTCACCAAGGGCAAGAACGTCGTCGAGGGATCCATCGATCTGCTTTCCATTGTAATCAACAGCGGCTATAAGGTTGTCAACCTTATTTGCAGCGGCGAACATGGCCGCTTCCCACACCTGCCCTTCCTGCAGTTCTCCGTCGCCCATCAGGCAAAAGACCCTTTTAGGGTCATCATTCAGTTTTTTTGCCAGCGCAGCACCAATAGCCACCGACAGTCCCTGGCCCAGGGAACCTGTTGAAACCCTTATGCCGGGCAGACATTTGTCCGTGCTGGGATGGCCCTGCAGGCGTGATCCTAATTTCCTGAAAGTTGCCAGCTCATCAAGCGGGAAGTAAGCTGAACGAGCTAGTACGCTGTACAAAGCAGGGGAGATATGTCCGTTGGAAAGAACAAAGATATCCTGCCCAATACCATCCATATCGAACTTGTCGGGATCATGGTCCATAATGTCATGATATAAGGCTACCAGGTAATCACAGGCACCCAATGAGCCTCCGGGATGACCAGAGGCAGCACCATTAACCATGCGGATTATATCTCTTCTAACTTGCGTGGAAACCTTTTGCAGGTAACTGGGATCGGACATGAGCTTTTTGTTTGCTCAAATCTAAGGCAAATATCAAATGCCCCCAGAAAGAAATATCAACATTTCTTAACATTTTATTAAGATGGCAGAATAGTCCTGCAAATATGCATATGCCACTGGTAATTATTTGCTATTTTTACACATCAATTTTATTTGGATGACTATTCGACGAATTCTGGTACTTCTGCTTATGATCATATTCATACCTGTTTCTGGCCGGGGACAGGTACTGAATGATGAGCAGAGTTGGGTTGATTCCGTCTTTCAGTCACTCAGCGTAGATGAGAAGATCGCACAGCTTATGATTGTAAGGGCAAACGAACCCGGTAAAGATTATTTTCCCAGCATCGAAAAGTATATTAAGAAAAATAATATTGGCGGGGTCTGTTTTTTTAGAAATCATCCTCACCACCAGGCCATCATCACCAACCACTGGCAATCCATGGCAAAGACACCATTGCTGATAAGTATCGATGCCGAATGGGGCCTGGGTATGCGCCTCGACAGTACCACGATTTTTCCATTCCAGATGACCTTAGGCGCCATACAAGATAATGGACTTGTATACCAGATGGGTGCCGTGATCGCACAGGAGTGTAAACGGATCGGTGTACACATGAATTTTGCTCCGGTGATCGACATCAATTCCAATCCGGCCAACCCGGTGATCGGCATGCGCTCGTTTGGGCAGGACAGGGAGAATGTGATGCTCAAAGGCATGGCCTATATGCAGGGTTTGCAGGAATATGGCATTATTGCCACTGCCAAGCATTTCCCCGGACATGGCGATACGGACACAGATTCACATAAAACCCTTCCACTGATCTCACATTCAGCGGCAAGACTCGACAGTGTTGAGTTATATCCTTTCAGGCAACTGATTAATAATGGTCTGGGGGGTATCATGATTGCACATCTTTATATTCCGGCCTATGAGAAGCAGGCTGGACTTGCCTCAACACTTTCTCCAAATATTGTGACCGGCCTGTTACGGGATGAGCTGGGATTTAAGGGACTTATCGTTACAGATGCCCTCGACATGAAAGGGGTTACAAAATATCATAAACCCGGTGATATTGAGGTTCAGGCCTTGCTGGCCGGAAATGATATTCTACTGCTTCCTGCTGATATCCCCAAAGCCATTAAAGGAATCAAAGAAGCCGTGGACAAAGGGGAACTGGCAATAGAGGTGCTTGATGAGCGCTGCAGAAAAGTATTAGCCTACAAATACAGGGCCGGGCTGTCGAAGGAGGTTGAGATAGAGCCCCGTGAACTGTTCCATGACCTCAATAGTTCCCACGCAAGCGCGCTTAACAGAATATTGTATGAGTCCTCAGTCACCCTGTTAAGAAATGAAAATGACATTCTCCCCTTACGGGAACTGGATACCCTGCAGATTGCATATGTCTCAAGTGGAGGGTCACCTGATGATGATAACTTTGGAAATACCCTCGAACTGTATGGAAGGATTGACCGCTTTAATCTGCCAGAGAATACCAGGAAGAAGGAATTAGAAGAGCTCTGCGAAAACCTGGAATCATATAATTTGGTAATCGTTGGTGTCAGGAATACCAATATTTTTTCTTTTAAGAATTATGGGATATCTGATGATACCTGGTCGTTTATCAGGGACCTTAGCAGCCAGAAGAAAGTGATTCTGGATCTTTTTGCCAGTCCCTATGCCTTATCCGCACTCGGGACTGAACAGCTCCCGGAGGCCATCATAATATCATACCAGGACAATCCCCTCACTGAGGAGATAGGAGCTGAACTCATCTTTGGCGGTATTGCGGCTAAAGGTAAATTGCCGGTTTGTATTGCCGGTTTGTATGAAGCCGGGGACGGGATGATTACTGAAGCAATCCGGTTCAGGTTTGTTGATCCGGCAATGCTGGGTATTAGCGATTCTTATATCGCAAAGGCTGATTCAATTGCGCAATCAGGGATCGGGCTGAAAGCGTATCCCGGCTGCCAGGTGCTGGCTGCAAAAGATGGCAAAATTTTCTACCATAAGACTTTTGGATACCACAGTTATGATGAGAAACAGGAAGTGAGACAGGGTGATCTGTATGACCTTGCATCCCTGACGAAGATCGCTGCCACAACACTTAGCATAATGGATATGGTTACGGAAGGGCAGGTAGATATAGATCGACGACTATCATATTATCTTCCTTATCTCAGGGGAACAGATAAAGAGCATATCATCATCAGGGAACTGCTTGCACATCAGGCACGTTTCAGGGCCTGGATACCCTACTTCAGGTATACTATCGATGAAAAGGAAATCGATCCGCTTATTTACAGTGATCAGGTGAGCGAGGAGTATCCGGTGAGGGTGGCAGAAGGGATGTATATCCACAAGGATTATTATTATCAGGTTCTCGATAGTATAAGATTTTCATCGTTACGCGAGAATAATCAATACCGCTACAGTGATCTTGGCTTTTATTTGCTGAAAGAAGCCATGGAAAGTATAAATAATGTCCCGTATGAAGATTTTGTGGAAGAACAGTATTACAGGCCTTTGGGCTTAACAACCATGGGTTACCTTCCACTGCAAGAATTTGACAAAGAATATATTACACCAACAGAAGATGATAAGGCCTTCAGAATGCAATTGCTGCAGGGCGATGTTCATGATCAGGGTGCTGCCATGCTGGGTGGGGTTTCCGGACATGCCGGCCTGTTTTCAAATGCATTTGATATGGCCGTAATCATGCAGTTATTCCTCGATGGAGGAGTATATGGAGGAGAGCGTTATGTTGAGGCAGAGGTGCTGGATGAATTCATCCAAACCCAGTTTCCGCTGAACGGGAACCGAAGGGGGATTGGATTTGATAAGCCCATGCTTGAATATGATGAAGATGGTTCTACATGTAAATCAGTATCATCGTCGAGTTTTGGTCATTCCGGGTTTACCGGCACCTATGCCTGGGCAGATCCTGAGAACAGATTGGTGTATATTTTCTTATCGAACAGGGTGCATCCCGATATGAATAATCCAAAGATCATGGAATACGATATCCGTACAAATTTGCACCAGGTATTTTATGATGCCCTGAAAAATGCCACACCACAATAAACAATTAAGCCAATTTTCTGTTTAACACTGAAACACTGAAACACTGAAACACTGAAACAATGAAACTACTCACGAATATTCTCATCTGGATCTTTGCCGTTTTACTTACGGGAACAGTCCTTATTTATCAGCGTATGACCGGTCCTACGTATCCTAAACGGTGTGCCATCGACATAGGAAGTGAACACCTTAGCTATAAACTGCTGAGGACATGGGCAAATGAAAAAGAGCCCGGCGATAGGAAGGGTGCAAGGATTTCTATCGAGGCTACTAACCCGGACATCAACGGTGAATGTAAATACAAGCGACTTGGAACTGCAGATGACTGGACCATTTTGGAGATGATCAGGGAAGGGGATGAACTGGTTGTCATGTTACCTGCTCAACCACCTGCCGGCAAGCTGCTATACATGGTGTCGCTTGAGAAAGGGGGCGTTCCCTATAGCCTGACTGAGAAGCCTGTTGTGATCAGGTTCAAAGGCCATATCCCCGGATGGATCCCGCCACCCCATGTTTTTTTGATCTTCATTGCACTGCTCTTTTCGACCATGACAGCTGTAGAAGCACTCAGGAGGGGAAAAAAAGTTACTTCTTATGCCATACTTACCCTGGTTTCGATGCTGATCGGTGGATTGATCATGGGGCCTATGATGCAAAAATATGCCTTTGGGGCATACTGGACAGGTTGGCCTTTCGGTCATGACCTCACAGACAATAAAACGCTGGTGGCCTTTGTCGTTTGGCTGATTGCGTACTTTGTCCTGCGGAAGAATCCCGGAAATCGCTTCTGGCCAATATTTGCTGCCATTATCACCCTTGCGGTCTTTGTGATCCCACATAGCATGCTGGGTTCCGAGTTTGACTATTCAGCAGGAGAAGTAGTAACAGGAAGATAGAATGATCATCACCATTATTGCCGTCACCTGCCTGATTTCCATCATGGCTTTCAGCAATCCTGAACTATTTTTTAGTGTTTATTGAGGAAGTTACCAACATCTTCTGATGTAAATCCGATTTTTACTAACTTGCCATCATGGAAAGCAATTTAGGTGAAAAAACCGTCCTTGTTACCGGTGCATCACGCGGCATAGGACAGGCCATTGCAACAGCTTTTGCAGAGGCCGGGGCAAAAGTCATCCTGCACTATAACAAAAACAATATCGCGGCTGAAGAAACCCTGGCTACCTTGGAGGGCAGTCAGCATGCACTAATCCAGGCAGATATTTCAGATCCTGAGGCAGTTCACGAAATGGTGGACAAGCTGATCAAAGAGCACGGGCAGATCGATATCCTGGTGAATAATGCTGGAATTTATGAAGAGGCCGATATGCTTGAATTCAGTTATGAAGAGTTTAGGGAATACTTTAGCAATACCATGAATACCAATCTTGTTGGCGTGGCCAATCTCTCATTCCTGATCAGCAAGGATATGATCTCACATGGTGGCGGAAAGATCATAAATATCTCGTCAAGGGGCGCTTTCCGGGGCGAACCCTTTGCCCTTCCTTATGGGGCCAGTAAAGCCGGATTGAATTCGCTCGGACAGTCGATGGCCATTGCCCTCGCATCAAAAAATATATACGTTTACACCATTGCTCCCGGCTTTGTTGAAACAGACATGACCTCTGAAATTCTGGACGGACCTCGTGGAGATGCCATTCGAAACCAAAGCCCCCTTCACAGGGTTGCCAGACCTGAAGAGATCGCAAAAACAACCCTTTTTCTCGCCTCCGAGGACACGGGTTACATGACGGGATGTATTATAGATATTAATGGAGCATCGTACCTTAGATCCTAGATGCTGGATGCTGGATAAAAGTTCGAATATCGGATTTCGGATATCGAATATCCTACGCTACCTTTTCTGTCTCCACTACATCTTGTTCAACCCTCAGGTTGTCGATAATGAAGAGTTGCCGGTCGGGTGTGTTCTTGCCCATATAGAAGGTGAGGAGCTCTTTGATAGAAGATGAACTCTTCAGTAATACGGGATCCAGGCGAATATTTGCGCCAATAAAACCACTGAACTCTTCCGGTGATATCTCTCCCAGACCTTTAAAGCGCGTAATTTCCGGCTTGGGTCCGAGTTTATTGATAGCTGCAATCCTTTCTTCTTCTGAATAACAGTATATAGTCGCCTTCTTGTTCCTTACCCTGAAAAGCGGTGTTTGCAGGATCTTAACATGCCCGCGTTTTACCAGGTCGGGATAAAACTGCAGAAAGAAAGTGAGCAGCAACAAACGGATATGCATGCCATCCACATCAGCATCAGTGGCGATCACTACATTATTGTAGCGGAGGTTGTCGAGCTCTTCATCAATGTTCAATGCCGATTGCAAGAGGTTGAACTCCTCATTCTGATATACAATCTTCTTACTCAGACTATAGCAGTTGAGCGGCTTGCCTTTCAGGCTGAAGACTGCCTGTGTCATTACGTCCCTGGCTTTGGTGATGGAGCCGCTGGCAGAGTCACCCTCAGTAATGAAAAGGGTTGAATCATATCCGCGCTCATCTTTGGTATTGTAATGAACCCGGCAATCGCGAAGCTTCTTGTTGTGCAGGCTGACTTTCTTAACGCTATCACGGGCAAGCTTTTTGATGCCTGCCAGCTCTTTTCGTTCTTTTTCCGATTGTAAGATCTTTTTATAAAGCGCTTCAGCCGTTTCCGGATTACGGTGCAGGAAGTTATCGAGATTGCGCTTGACTATATCTGTTACATAGTTTCTGATGGTTACCCCGTCGGGTTCCATCAGCTGTGAGCCCAACTTGGTCTTCGTCTGCGACTCAAAAATAGGTTCCTGTACCTTAAGGCTGATGGCCGCCAGGATGGATGACCTTACGTCGCTGGTGTCGAAATCCTTATTGAAGAATTCCCTGACAGTCTTTACCAACGCCTCTTTAAAGGAACCCAGATGTGTTCCACCCTGGGTGGTATGCTGACCATTGACAAAAGAATAATACTCTTCTCCGTATTGTTTTGAACTATGCGTGAACGCAAACTCCAGGTCGTCTTCCTTGATATGTATGATTGGGTAAAGAAGACCGCCATTGCCATTGATGTTTTTCACGAGCAAATCGTGAAGGCCATTCCTGGCAAGCATTTTTTCTCCATTATATTTAAGGGTAAGACCATTGTTGAGAAAGGCATAATTCCAAAGCATATTCTCCACATATATGTGGATGAAGTGATAATTGCCAAAAACCTCATTATCGGGGACGAAAGTGACAATGGTACCATCGACCTCATTTGTCTCTTTCTTCACATTTTCGTTGCGAATGATCTTCCCACGGTGAAATTCAACGAGTTTTGATTTTCCTTCTCTGACTGATTGAATGATAAAATTGGATGAAAGCGCATTTACCGCCTTTGAGCCAACACCATTCAGGCCAACAGTTTTCTTAAATACCTTGGAATCATATTTCGCACCTGTATTGATCTTTGAAACGCAATCGACCACTGATCCCAGGGGGATGCCCCGGCCGTAATCCCTGATCCGCACCTGCTTTTCATCAATATCCACTTCAATGGTTTTCCCATGTCCCATTACGAACTCATCGATGGAGTTGTCAAGGATCTCTTTAATGAGAACATATATCCCGTCATCCTGTGAGGCGCCATCACCAAGTTTGCCAATGTACATTCCCGGACGCATCCGGATATGTTCCTTCCAGTCTAATGAGCGAACACTCGCCTCCGTATATTTTTCAGCCATCTTACCCATTGTGGCAAAAATAATCAAAGCCTTATTAGACCTGAAAAAAATCTTTGAAACTTATCAAACACCCGTTGTTAACATCTTTCAGGGCTTTTGAAGGATAACTTTATCGCCTTTTAATTCCAAAACCGAATGAGATTATTGATAAGGAAATATTATTTAAAAACAATATAAATATATCGAAAAACAATAAAATTATATTGTAAAAGAATAAAATAGAAGTATATTTGCAATCTGAACTATTTTAAACCTATGACAATGGAAGAGAAAAGAACACCACTTAGTTTTCACGTGATCTATTGGATCATGAACATCATCACGGGCTTGTTTGCCTTGGTATGCATAGCTGTGATCGTTTTTTATGTTATGCTTTGGACAGATCATTTTGGCAATGACCTGCAGTTGCATGTGCATCTGCCGGGCCAGGTCAATTTTATGGAGACGGGCGTCATGCCTTTTGCCGGGGAACCTATAAAGATTGAATTGGTAGAGGCCAGTGCCAGGATACACTTTTTCGATACACCTGCACCTCTTGCCAGGAAATTCGTCATGATCCTCATGGGGGTCTGTGCATTGAGCTTTTTCCTTATATGGACTTTCAGACAGTTTATTGTTAATGTTCGCAAAGGCCTTGTCTTTAGTATCAGTAATATCATATTGCTCCAGCGGATCTCCTATACATTGGTTGGTTTCTGGGTGCTTATGATTGTCTATATGCGCGTTACATATTACTTGATATCAGCCCGAATAGCTATGGAAAACGTTGAAATAGTAAGCGATTTCAATAATTACCCCGGGATACTGCTTGCCGCATTATTCATATGGGTGCTGTCCCATATTTTTATCCGGGGCTTGAAATTAAAGGAAGAACAAGATCTAACTATTTAGTCATGGCTATAATTGTAAACCTCGATGTAGTGCTCGCGAAACGGAAGATGAGCCTTACCGAACTAACGGAAAAGGTCGGGATCACCATGGCCAACCTCTCTATCCTGAAAAAGGGACACGCAAAAGCAATCCGCTTTTCGACCCTGGATAAGATCTGCGAGGTGCTGGATTGCCAGCCCGGCGATATTCTGGAGTATGGTGATGGAGAGACACTAAGACTTTGAGACTTTGTGACTTTGAGACTTTGTGACTTTGTGACTATGTGACTATGAGAGCAGATAATTAAGCCTATTCTTAAAGGAAAACTTTTAGGGGTAGTGGGTATGAAAGTCTTCAAAAGCAGTTTATAATTTGACCCATTTCAGACTTTTCCTCTCCTGTCCATTATCGAGCGTGATGATATAGATCCCTGCCTCCAAACTTGTACAATTGTATTTAATTTCTTTTTCGGGACTAGAAAAGTGTTTCTTATCCATCACTTGTCCCTCAGCATTATATAGGTAGAGATGAAGATCTCCACTCAGATCGTGTTTGATATTTATATCATTTCTGGCCGGATTTGGCCATGCTTCGATAGGAACTGAGGACAATTTATGTGCCTCATTCAATCCAACGTAATCATAGTTTATGTAAACCCCGGTATTGGTACAGCAGAACAAGGCCATAGCACTCATAGCAGGATTGTAAGTGATCTGGTTGATGTTCAGGTTTGGCAGGCCGTTGTTCAGAAAGTATAAGTTCTGATTGAGAGAATCCCAATGTGCGATGCCTTCGTGAGGTGGCAGCGCCTCATCACTAAAACCAACAAACACATTTCCCATTGGATCAGTTCCCACACAATTAATCCCTGTAGCCCAGAATTCAACATTCCAGGTAGCCCCGAAATCATTGGATGACCAGAGGCCTGATGAAAAAGATTCATCCGGAAATATACCATAAAGCTTCCCATTATTATCAAATTCGAGGTCGGATATCATCGGTGCTTCGGGGCTTAATGTCCAATTTTGACCTGCATCATCTGAATAATACACTTCATAAAGATTGTCCATTCTGCTGACTACATAATGGTTGCCATATAATTCCATATCGACAATATTCATGTTTTTGAAAGAATCAACATCATACCAGTCCTCGATGTTATCAGAGTACCTAAGACCATGCCAGTAACCGACATAAAACCTCCCTGAGTCTGGTAAATATTGTATGAAATGTGGCGTGTCGAGATATTCCAGCGCGTAAAAGGTCTCGGTTTCCATGTAGAGGTAATGAACACCATCTTCCATCATTCCTCCATTAAACAGAACGAGAACATTATCACCCTCAAGCCAGGATGCATCAACGACAGGAAGGATAGATTGATGATATTTCCATTCCTGGGTGCTGAGATTGTACAGATGTAAGCCATTTTGACCGGCCACCGCCCAGTTGTTCTGATTGTCAACATAGAAAGTGATACGATTTGCATGTATTCCTTCCGGGGAAAAGGGTTCCCATTGTGCATATAAATTCATCCCGGCCAGGATTAAAATAGTTGTGATTATTATTTTCATTGGAATACTTTTAGAAGCCCAGTAAAGATAACATATAATTGACTGAAAATCAATCCTGAAGGAATTGTTTCTTATCTTTTTACAAAAGCATAAAGATTAAGCAGTGATGGGAAATTCGAAAGTAGTATCAGCCTATGCCGATTTTTTCTTAACTCCCTTTCTATCCCACTTTTGATGGAAAGATCATAGTATGCAATGAATTCAGCACTGAAATCGTCCGCCTGAAAACATTTATTGGCCTGATGGCCTGCCAGTAAGCCGCTCACAATGGCCTTGTCTATCCCATGCCCCTGCAATGGATCAGCGAGGTTGGCGGCATCGCCTGCCAATAGGTAGCCCTCTCCGCTGTATGAGCCTCGTTTTCCGCCAATCGGGATCATGGCGCCAACGAATTCTGAAATTTGTTCGGTTCCTGTAAACACATCCTGCATACTATCAGAACGAATAAATTCTTCCAATGCATCCTTCATCTTAAGCGAAACTTTGCCATGCCTGTCGGTTTTCATGCCAAAACCTACATTGAAAACATCATTCCCAAGGGGAAAAACCCAGAAATATCCCGGCAGGTATTTTTTTAAAACATAAAAGAAATTGGCATTTTCTGATAACTTCAGGCCCTTGAAATACGCCCTTGTCGCCATAACTGATGGCTGATTGCTGATGGCTGATTCTTGTAAATCTTGCCGGGTTATGGATCTTGCTCCCCCGGCACCAATGATCATTTTCGCCGAAAGTCTTTCATGCGGCCTCTCTGAATGGATGATCATAGGGTTTCCATGCTCTATGTTCTTAACCGACCATCCTTCCAGAATTTCGGTATTAGTATGTTGCCGGACCAGATCAAGCAAAAACTGGTCAAAAACAATTCTTTTGATATTATAGGCAGGCAATTTCCAATAATAATTGATCGATCGCCTGTTTTCGAGCATGATACTGCTCATCTTTATCCTGTGCTTTTCCTTCAGCTTAAAGAAAGCATCCTGAAAAAATGGAAATGCATGTTCAAGTGTCTTTAATGCCGGGCCGGGGATGGCATCACCGCAGGTTTTTTCTCGGGGGAATCTGGCTTTGTCGATCAGGGCGACTTTTAACCCGCTTCTTCCCAGCCCCAGTGCAGCTGCACAGCCAGCCGGACCGGCGCCGATGATAGCTATGTCGTATGTTTTAGTATTAGGTGTCAATTATCAAGTATTAAAATCAGGGGGTCGGGAAGGCTGAGACAGTTGCTGTTGAATGAGGTGACACCGGTAGATACCATGATGAAACGGCAATACCGTAAAAATCATTCACCTGCCCATAGAATTCGCTTGAAACACCATTTATATACCAGGTATTCAGAATACCTTCGAGGTGAGGAACCCAGAATATAGTATCTGCGGAATGGTTCTGCAGAACCGAAGTATGCCTTCCCTGGTGAAGCAGGTCGATTCTTTTTCCTATTAGCGGCAGGTCTGAAACCATGGCCCAGGCATCGGGATCATCCAGACCTGAAAAAGTACTGATGAGGTTTCCCGGTGCATCAGCAGTCAGGCCCATCAGGCCGGTAATAAATGCTCCGACCACAGAGAATGGGTTTTCCGGGTATTCCCTGCGATAGGTTGTGCTGTCGGTCAAATATTTCAACATATAGATGCCATCGTCAGGCCTGCCATACCTGAAAAAGATATCCGGTAGGTGAGATGCGATCTCGATGATGAATCCATCCTTATCATTGCTGTAAGTATCCAGCACAGTGTTGATCATCACCGGGTCTTCCAGTGCATTGAAATGAAGCAGGGTATGTGAAAGATCCTGCCCCTTTCCCATGGTATTATCCCAGCTGCCATCCTCATAAAGGATTGTATTAAAGCATTTTTGCCCCGAATCCCAGAAAACATATTGAATGATGGAATCTATCTTATTTGCTTCTTCCAGCCAAAAGCTGTTATGTTCATCTTTGTTTAGCCGGTAATGGCCCCAGTTAAAGGCCGCATATTGGACAGCCAGCAGGTCGATACCTGTTTGCATCTTGCCACCACCGCCTTCATGATATCCTGGAATACCACGTTTATCATAATAATGGTGATTCTCAGGGGTAGCTTCTTCAGGCAGGTTCATAATGCGCTCTCTGTACAGGATACGATCAGCACTGAGATCCCATCTCTCAATATATTCATTCAGGGTTTTATTATAAAAGTTCAGGAATACCGGATCCTTGATATAAGAGGGATCACCAGTCCAGAGATACATCCTGAAGCAAGCATCTATCACATCGAAGTTTGCCGGGAGGTTATACCAGAAATCCTTGTCATTCTTATAGTCAACAGCTGCCGGTACATTGTCTTTATTGATCTCCCAGTAGCTGCACCAGTCTTTGGATTCTGAAATATTCTCTGCGAAGCGGAAAAGCATGTTCTTGTTTTCCTCGTTGAGCCCCAGCACTGCTGCTCCGGAACATTGGTGGGATACATCACGCATACAGAAAGCTTCCCTGCCGGGAAGTGCGGCCTCATACCATGGCCCGACCGCATCACCATGTCTGACATACGAAAGTGCTTTACTTTTGGCCCAGCTCCAGGCATCGTTCAATTCTCCATCGAAGGAGACAAAGTTAACTGCTCCGGGCTGAATGGGTTCGGTTTGATTACTTTCATGATTCATAGTGCATCCTGCCATCAGAAAAGATAAAACCACTGAAGCGAAAAATAATCTCATACGCCTTTTATTATATCGAAGATAATCGGGTTTTAAAGGTATGAAATATTCCCAAGCGTTATAATGCGTTTAAATGGAGCCACTTAAGGCCGTCATTAAAGCTCCAAATTCACTGATTTATTTAATTTTATGAAATATGTAAATATTTTAATACTACTTTTGCCGTACCAAAAATCGTACTATGGAAAATAGACAAAAATTAACCTTTCCCGCTATCTTTGATGAATCGGTAAAGAAATACGGTGAGGCTGACTTCCTCTCCTTTGTAGACGAAAAACCACTTACATATAATAATGTCGGTGATGAGATAAACAAACTTAAAGTGCTGCTTACACGGCACGGTATTAAAAAAGGTGACCGGCTTGCCCTCTTAAGCGTAAATATGCCAAACTGGGGAATCTCATATCTGGCCACTACTTTTCTTGGTGCGGTTGTTGTTCCGATCTTACCTGACTTTCACGAAAGCGAAATCGAAAATATTTTAAAGCATTCCGGTGCCAAAGGAATATTCGTATCGGATAAGCTTCGAAGCAAGATAGAGCATCTTGATTGCAAAGATCTCAGTCTCTGTTTAAGGATTGAGGATTTTTCAATATTAAAATCTGACACTGATCTTCCTGAAGCTGAGGTTCCTGACAATGCACTGGTAGGAGAAGATTTGCTTGCGACCATTATTTACACCTCTGGCACTACCGGAAAGTCCAAGGGCGTAATGTTGAGCCATAAGAATATTTGTTCCAATGCCATGGCGTCAAGAAAACTTCAGAATATTACAGTTGGCGACAGGATGCTTTCCATCCTTCCGATGTCACATGTATTGGAGAATACGCTTGGTTTCATCCTCCCAATGATTGGTGGGGCTTGTACGTTTTATCTGCCACAGGCTCCAACTCCGGCTGTTTTATTACCGGCAATGCAGAAAGTAAAACCTACTATTATGCTTTCTGTACCCTTGATCATTGAAAAAATATTCAAATTGCGTGTACGTCCAAAACTGACTAAATCACCTGTTCTCAGAACCATGTATAAGGTAGGACCATTTCGTAAACTCCTTCATCGTGCGGCGGGTAAAAAGCTGATGAAGAGTTTTGGCGGGGAGTTGAAGTTCTTTGGGATTGGCGGTGCCAAGCTTGACGCTACAGTAGAGCAATTCCTTATTGATGCTAAATTTCCCTATGCTATTGGCTATGGACTTACTGAAACTGCGCCTTTATTGGCAGGAGCCAACCCCGGATGTGGTCGTTTGCAATCAACAGGCCCAGCTATTGACGGTGTTGAAATAAAAATCAATGAACCTGATAGCATAAGTGGTGAAGGTGAAATCTGGGCCAGGGGCGACAATGTCATGCTCGGATATTACAATGAACCTGAAATTACTGCAGAAGTACTCACTGAGGATGGCTGGTTCAAGACTGGTGACCTCGGTTCATTTGATAAGAATGATTATCTATATATTAAAGGACGATTAAAAAATATGATCGTTGGGGCCAGTGGTGAAAATATTTATCCTGAAGAGATAGAGTCTGTGATCAACAACTTTCGCTATGTGATTGAATCCGTTGTGATTCAGCAGAAAGGGAAGCTTGTAGCGCTGGTTCATTTTAACAGGGAAGAACTGGAAACTCGCTATCAACACCTCAAAGACGAGATCACAGACCATATCGAACAAAAGCTTGAAGAACTTCAGAATGAACTTCATGACTATGTAAATTCAAGGGTGAACAAATTCTCACAACTGAAAGCTGTAGTAGTGCATATTGAACCCTTCGAGAAAACCGCTACACATAAGATTAAGCGGTTTGTGTATGCCTGATGAGTAACAAGTAGCGAATATCGAGTATCGGATATCGCTTATTTCTTATATCTTTTTCGTATTGCTAATGCCAGAAAGCCCGGTGGTGCCATGATCATGGTTGGTAGGGTAGACTCGAATGGCCTGGGTGTGCCTTTCAGATGATGTACGATGTATACGAGGATGATTGTGATGACCGACACCAGGATGGTAGCCGTGGCAATTGCCAGATAACGATTTTTGATTTTTACGGCAATGGTGTCCAGTATTTTTATGAGGATACCTCCAAAAAGTAATGTATAGGCAGCTTGTTTGAGAGCAGCCGTAGTTGCAGGCCACCAGCCATATCCCATATTGATCAGCCAGACGATCGCACCCATCACAAATGCCCCCGCAAGCCCCATCTTAATGTTGATGAAACGGTTTAAAAATGAGATTGTATTTTGTAAATTAGACGACAAGAGGCTTGATGCTTAAATGGTTTTGTATAATTTTATATCTAATATCGTATAACTAATTCAACACCCAACACCCACGACTACTTCCTCCTCTTCTGATGATAACCACCGTGCCTTTTAAAGGGCCTCTGTGGCTTTGGGTCCCACTCAGGTCCGGTGCCCAGGTCTGCCGGGAGCGGGATCTTCAAAATTTCTTTTTTAATGAGGCCTTCGATTTTTTTCAATTTGTACATATCATCCCGGTTAACCAGTGTAAGGGCAATGCCGGTCGTTTCTGCCCTGGCTGTTCGTCCAACCCGGTGCACATAATCCTCTGCATCCTGTGGAGCATCATAATTGATAATCAGGTTGATATCTTTGACATCAATACCACGGCTCATCACATCAGTTGCCACCAATACCCTTATTTGCTTTGCCCTGAATTTTCTGAGTACTTCTTCCCGCTCACTTTGCTTGAGATCTGAGGATATGCCTGCGACCGCATAATTATTGCTTTTCAGCGTACGTGAGATCTCTGCGACCTTCTTTTTTGTTGAACAGAATATGAGTACGCTTTTACATTCAGGCTTGTCGGCAATCAGGCTGTTGATCAAAGGTGTTTTTTGTTCATCAAATGCCAGGTAAACAGCCTGTAACACTCCTTCCGGAGGTTTGGCTATTTCAAGGCTAACCTCAGCCGGTTTATCCAGGATCTTGGATGCCATCTTCCTGATCTCGGGAGCCATGGTGGCGCTGAACATCAGGGTTTGCCTTTTTTTCGGCAGATAATTGATGATCTTCATGATGTCATCATGAAACCCGATATCAAGCATGCGATCTGCTTCGTCGAGTACGAGGTATTCAAGAGAATTGAACTTCACATAACCCATCACCAGGTGGGCTATCAGCTTGCCCGGTGTAGCAACGATAATGTCAGCACCGGAGGTCAGCGACTTTCTTTCCTGTTCCCATTCAGAGCCATCACCACCACCATAAACGGGTATGGAAGTAATATCGGTAAAGTATCCGAAACCATTGATTTGCTGATCGATCTGGAGGGCTAACTCACGGGTTGGTACAATAATAAGCACCCTGGTTTTATGATCTGAATGTTTCGCCAGCTTATCAAGCATCGGGAGAATAAAGGCTGCCGTCTTTCCTGTTCCTGTTTGTGCACAGGCGATCAGGTCGTTGCCTTTAACGATCTCGGGTATGGCTTTGTCTTGTATAGGTGTTGCTTTTTCAAAGCCCATATAGGATATGGCCTCGAGCAATTGTTCGTTTAAACCGAATTCATTGAAATTCATGCAGTGATTGTTAAAGAAAGCTGAGCGTTCTTTTGTGTAAAAGTATTAAAAATCCACTTGATGGATCTTTTCAAGTAGGGTGATAAATGCAAATCGAAACTATTTAGCTTCGTTCTCCTCTTTGAGCTTTTTCAGTACATCTTCCTGTATAGCTTTTGGTATTGGCTCGTACTGGTGGAACTCCATTGAGTAGTTGGCCCTGCCGCTGGAGAGGTTACGTAATTGCGTGGCATAGCCAAACATCTCTGAGAGCGGCACAAAGCCGTTCACCTTTTGAGATCCTTTACGGTGCCTTCTCATTGATTCGATCTTACCTCTTTTCCTGTTCAGGTTACCAGCGACCTCGCCAATATAATCATCCGGCGTGTTTACCTCGAGCTTCATCATTGGCTCA
>Ga0255365_10114_pt1 | contig 19410 bp, 21 predicted proteins | sample ANMaggSeSYBR01J3_FD_182089 | JGI IMG/M metagenome (GOLD analysis project Ga0255365, IMG submission 182089) | Sediment cell enrichment communities from methane seep in Santa Monica Basin, California, United Staets - ANME aggregate JGI... | ecosystem: Environmental > Aquatic > Marine > Cold seeps >... | reverse complement strand
CAACAAATGAAGGGAATCTGGAAGTCCTTATCACTAACAAAAGGACGGAGATAGACAATAATGTCATATTGGTAGAACCATTGCCTAACCTGAGAGTCATAAGAGACCTTGTGGTCGATATGGAACCTTTCTATTCACTGGTTGAAGATATAAAGCCCTGGCTTGAGATGAAGGAAAATGTACCGGAAAAAGAGAATCTTATGGACAGGGATACTCAGGTAAAGATCGAGCAATATACCAATTGTATCCTATGTGCACTCTGCCATGGTTCATGTCCCGTTGCAGCTAAGGATAAACAGTATTATGGGCCTGCTGCACTCGCAAAAGCATGGAGGTTCTATCTTGACCCAAGGGAGAACGAGGAAACTAAGCAGGAACGCCTTGCCATAGTTGATTCGGAATCAGGAGTGTGGGGTTGTGATACCGTGTACAAGTGTGTTGCTGTTTGTCCGAAAAAGGTCGCACCCACCCTTGCAATAAATGAACTTCGAAACAGGATCAAGGATAAGAAATAAAAAATGGGCAAAGTTAGGGAATAAGAAGGTATGTCTCTTGTAACTGTAAAAAATGGGCATAAAGGACAGCAATAGGCATAAATTTAATCTAATGTGCCCAGGGGCTCTAATATACCCACTTTAAGGTTTCTGACACAAACGTTTTTATTATATAAAGATTTTCAACTACTATTATTTCCTTTATACCATTATAATATACTGCAACATAATTATAGCAGCAGTTACACATACGTATTCACAATAATCATACTGGAGTTTTCGATGCATCTTATTATAGCGGAAAAACACATTGCAGCCAAAAGGATTGCAAAGATCCTGGCCCCGAAGGAACCAAAGCAGGTACGTGTCAGCGGAATGGATACGTTCGAATATAAAAACCCTGACGCAGAGGACAGAACAGTCGTAATGGGACTTAGCGGACATATCGTACAGCTCGATTTCCCAAAAGCCTATAACAACTGGCAGAAAGTCGATGCAAATGAACTTATCGATGCTGAGGTAATTACTACACCCACTCATGTGAAGATAGTGGCAGCCCTCAGGAAACTAGGAAAAGAAGCTACGCATGTCACCATTGCTACTGACTACGACCGTGAAGGAGAGCTTATTGGTGTTGAAGCACTGAACATTATCAGGAAAGTGAACCCTGATGTTGAGTTCGATCGTGTGTTCTACAGTGCCATAACCAAGACGGAGATAGAGGGAGCTTTTGCAGAACCTGCTTCAATTGATTTCGATCTTGCGGATGCGGGCCATTCCAGACAGATCATCGACCTTGTATGGGGAGCTTCCCTTACAAGATACCTTTCCATTTCAGCAGGCAGGCTGGGAAAGCTTTTCCTGTCAGTGGGAAGAGTGCAGTCACCAACCCTTGCGTTGATAGTGGATAAGGAAAAGGAAAGGCAAGCATTTGTCTCGAAGCCATACTGGGAGGTCAATGCGATCCTTAAAGATAGCGATGATGCACTGGTCAATGTACAGCACAAGAACTCCAAGTTCTGGGAAAAGGAAGAAGCTGATGCCGTAATGGAAGTTATAGGAGATAAGGCATCCGTATCATCCGTGGATAGCTCGAAGAAGATGGATAAGGTACCAACTCCTTTCAATACCACAGAATTCATCGGTGCTGCAAGTTCCATCGGTTTTACAGCATCCAATGCCATGAGGATAGCAGAATCCCTTTACACTAATGGTTTCATTTCATATCCAAGGACGGACAATACCGTTTATCCTGCATCCATCGACCTGAGGGCACAGATCGAGATATTCAGCAAAGGTCCTTTCAAAGAATATGCCCAAAAGTTGCTTGCAAAAGATGAACTTGTGCCCACACGTGGCAAAAAAGAGACCACGGACCACCCTCCTATCTATCCTGCATCCCTTGCAAAGAAGAGTGAACTTAATGAACAGGATTGGAAGCTTTACGAGCTTGTGGTCAGAAGATTCTTCGCAACCTTTGCAGATGAGGCCGAATGGGAGACCATGAAGGTAAGGTTCGATATCTCCGGCGAGGAATTCAAGGCAAATGGTGCAAGACTTGTGCACCAGGGATGGAGATGGTACTACCCATATAATGCTCCGCAGGACAGGCTTCTTCCGGCACTTTCTGAAGGAGATACCCTTGATGTGACCGGCAAGGAAATGCTGGACAAGGAAACTCAGCCACCTGGAAGGTATGGACAGGGACGTCTGATAAAGCTCATGGAAGACCTTGGCCTGGGTACAAAGGCCACACGACATGAGATCATCAGTAAGCTATATTCAAGGGCATACGTCCACGGAAATCCGCTTCAACCTACCAAGACATCCTTTGCTGTGATCGAGGCCCTTGAAAAGTATGCACCGACCATCACCAAGCATGACATGACCAGTCAGCTTGAAGAGGATATGGATAGTATCGCTGAAGGGAAGGTTAAGGAAGACAATGTTCTGAAAGAATCAAGAACAATGCTTCATGAAGTGTTTACAGAGCTTGCCAATAACAGTGAAAATATATCAGAATCCCTACGAGCAGGCCTCCGCGAAGATAAAGTAATAGGAGAGTGTTCCGAATGCGGTTCGAAGCTCATGGTCAGAAGGTCGAAGAGAGGGTCCCGTTTTATCGGTTGTAATGGATATCCGGATTGTAATTTCTCACTGCCACTTCCAAAGAGCGGACAGATCATCGTTACTGAAAAGGTATGTGAAGAACATGGAATTAATCATGTGAAGATAATCAATCCCGGAAAACGTCCATGGGACCTAGGATGTCCACAGTGTAATTTCATAGAGTGGAAGAAGACGCAGGAAGAAGAAAAGGCCAAGCAGCCAAAGGTCCCAATTCCTGATAAGATCACGGATGTTCCCGGTATCGGAAAGGTCACTGCAGAAAAACTTAAGAATGCAGAAATCAATACTATTGATGAGTTAAGACAAGCGAATGCTATTGAGCTTTCAAAGGCCACAAGCCTGCCTGCAGGTAAGATCATGAAATGGCAGGAACTTGTCACATAAAACTATAAAAGAGGGGGATAAACTTGAAACTGGGGTTCAAAGGTGGATGTAGGGAAGTCGGACGTTCCGCACTTCTTGTTAATGATGAGATACTTGTTGATTATGGGCTCAAACCGGGAGAAGAGCCACTTTATCCGGTGGATTATGTAAACCCTAAGGCGGTTCTTATTTCACATGGACATCTTGACCACTGCGGTGCCGTTGCTAATCTGATGGACATGGAACCTCAGATATTCATGACACCACCGACAGCTGATCTTGCACAAGTACTTGCAAAGGACACTCTGAAAATTGCAGAGAGGGAAGGCAAACCCGTAGCATTTGATGAAAGGGAGATCCAGCAGATGGTGCTGAACACCACCACTTTCGATACGGGTGTGGAATTCCATACACATGGATATACAGCCCAGTTCTACAATGCAGGTCATATCCCAGGCTCATCTGCGATATATCTTGAAAAGGATGGAAAAAGCATCGTATATACTGGCGATATCTGTACGCTGGAGACACGTCTTGTCCCATCAGCAGATGAATTGCCAAAAGCAGATGCGCTTATCACTGAAAGCACATATTTTGGAGAGGACCATCCTACGAGAAAGGAAACTGAAAGGGAGTTCATCGATTCACTCAGGGATACCATCGACCTTGGTGGCAATGCCATTATTCCTGCCTTTGCCATTGGCAGAACACAGGAAGTCCTGATGATGTTGAGCGATAACGGCATTCCTGCCTATGTGGACGGCATGGGAGTAAGGATCTACAAGCTTCTCATGAATAATCCGGAATACCTGAAGGACCCAGAAAAGCTCAAGCGTGCTTTTGATAATGCTACGATCGTCAAGGGGCGTAAGAGAGAAAATATATCACTTCACGGAGCAGTCATCGTTACGACTGCCGGGATGCTAAATGGAGGGCCTGTCCTTCATTATATCAACCGCCTGTACAAGGACCCGAAGTCCAAGATAATGCTTACCGGTTATCAGGTAGAAGGTACCAACGGAAGAATGGCACTCGACACCGGTAATATCGATAATGATGGTATTCTCCAGAACCTACGTATGAAGATCGAGCAATATGATTTCTCTGCACATTCCGGGGATAAAGAGCTTAAAGCAATGGTCAAGAAGTTCTGCGACAATGGCGGAGAAAAAGTATTTACAATGCATGGTGAGAACACCGAGCAGTTCGCACAATGGGTGACAGATGAGATAGGTGTTGAAGGTCATGCACCTGCCAATGGCGAGGAGTTCACCATATAATTAAATTAAATTAAATTAATTATGCCACTTTTGAAAGTGGCACCTTTTTTTTATATCTTGGTCAACTTTCCTGAAAAAAGAGAGAAAGGGATAGAGAATATAATTTAATTCTCAACAAAGATCGAAACGACCTAGGTCTTCAAGAGTATTAATATTAATAAGGCTCTTGAGCTGAGGATCGAATTCCTTTAGTAGCTCGATGTTGACCTTTACAACATCATCCAGCTCAAAGACTGGCGACAGTATAAATTTTCTGTTCGCCTGTATGGAGCTTTCTATCAGAGGCAACATAGGTTCAACGCGGTAGACACTGCACAAAGGTTCCATTGAGCCATCATTGTGCACGGGGACCGCTGCGTCATGCCCTTCTGCACACTTGAACATGAACTTCACTACCTCTTTATCAATGAATGGCATGTCGCACGCCGTTACAAAGATATATTCGCCTTTCGCCTTTTTAAATCCTTCAAGCATACCGGCAAGCGGTCCTACATCTTCATAAGTATCGAAGACCATTTCCTTGCCACAGGCATCACCTGCAAGCTCCTGTGCCTGCCCCTCATCCCTTACAGAAACTATTACATCGTCAACGATATCCTCAAGTGTCCCAATTGTCCGCTCAAGTAAAGAACTGCCGCCACTACACCGTATAAGTGACTTCTCCACATTTCCAAGACGCTTGCCACGCCCACCTGCAAGAATAAGTGCTGATAAGCTCATCAGGAGCTAATTTGGAATATTAGTACATATAAGTAAGCCCGAAAGTAGAAAACATTAAGTTCAAAAATATCATATGTAGATATATGATCACATATCCAGAATCCGAGAATATCGAAGTGATGGCAAAGATGATATTGACCGCAGCAAGGACAGCTCCAAAGGCAAAGGGAAAGGACAGCATTGTTACCGGGCTTCTGGAACCATCCGACATAAAGATACTTGCAGACTCCATGGATGCAATGGCGGAAAGTAAAGGAGAAGGCTTTGGGTTCTTCAACCTTAATGCTCAAAACGTCAGGGATGCGGATGCAGTAATACTCATCGGCCTTAAGACGTCAGAACCATCAGGATTGAACTGTGGAGCATGCGGCTTCCCCACATGCAAGGAAATGATAGAGCAGACACTGGTCAAAGCCGATTTTAACGGCCCGAAATGTGCCTTCAAGTACATTGACCTCGGGATCGCACTGGGAAGTGCAGCAGCAAAAGCAAAGGACCTCTGCATCGACAACCGTATAATGTACACCATAGGAGCAGGCGCATTAGCAGCCGGATTGATCGATGCAGATATTGCATGCGGAATGCCCCTGAGCGTAAAAGGAAAGAACATATTCTTTGACAGGAAATGAACTTGCATAAGGTGGAGGTCAGGAAAGACCCCTACGCCTCTCACTTCTGTATTCATCCACCAGATGTTTTAACTTCTTTTCTTTTTCTTCCTGGCGCCTTAATTCAGCCCGTTCAGCCCACTCATTAAGCGCGACCTGAAGGACATTCGGATCGACAATCGCAAGATCATCTATCCTCTGTAAAGGTATATCTTTAAGCAAAGGAAGATCGCCTTTGAAGAAGACATCATCTGCTGCATAGGTCACATCCCCGGTAACGATCACTGCTTTCAAACCCATGGCAACAAGCATCGAAGCTGTTACTGTGCTCCCGCCACTGGCATCCTCCAGAAAGATCACATCCCCCTTCTTTATACCAAAATGGTCCTCCGCATCCAGGATCGCATCCCGATTGAATGAAGAGATTATCTTAACAGGAATACCCTCCCCTTTGAACTCCAGCTTACGTATCTGCTTTAGCTTTTTGATACTATAATGAGCTTTCTTGAGAGAACTTTTTGCCCTTCGCAGATCTTTCTTTAATACAGATATCTTATGGTCACGCATCTCAAGCTCTTTATCCTTAAGGACCTTAAGGCGGTCTTCCTCTTTTACTTTCTTAAGCTTGACTTCAAGCTTTAAGATGAGCTTGTCCTTCGCAACCAATTCATCCTTAAGTTCTTGAACATAATCCCGAAGATTACGGACCTGAGTATCTTTTAACTTTAGTTTCTCTAAAACTTTCCTGCTTCTTTCATCAGCATCTTCATCAGAAGTTGTCAACAATTCCACAGGTTTCTTATCAGGAACCGGCACCCCCGAAGCCTTCCCTATAGCTTCACCTATGGAAGCACCCTGGATCACATACAGTTTTATCTTATCCAGGTCCAGATGAGGAGGTGCTTTCTTCTCAACACGCGAGAACATGCTCTTGTAGTTCCGGTAAGCATAAAGAGCTGCAGCAAGAGAGTCACGTTCATGGTCATTTGAATAACCATACGGCCTCCCAAGAGCTATCTTTTCCTCCGAGGAAATTTCCGTGGAAGGTGTACTTATCACGGCATTGAAACTGCGCCTGATCCGATCCACAGAACCCGGAGTTGGTGTGACATCCGTACTGATGACCGCGGGTTTCCCATATTCAGCAATAAGTTTGACAACCTCATCATGGGAAATGCCACGGATACTTTTCAAAAGCAGAAGCTCACCATCAAACGAGAGTATAGCTATTCCCACTGTTGTGCCGGGGTCGATACCCACAATTGTGGGACGCCTTTTAGCTTTCGATAAAGGAGTATACTGGATCTTATCACGCACCACGCTGCTGACACGGATCTGGGCATCCGCAGTTGAACCGGAACCAACAGGCACTTGATGCCTTTTTGCATGCACGGTGAACTCGGCACGCACATAACCTCCGAACCCGCGGAATATACTGCTTATATAGGTATATCCATGTTCTTTTGAGGCCTTTTTCAATATCGCCTCGACCTCACGACTCCGCTCCCTCACAGCCCCGTGAACCTTACGACGATATCTGTTCTGACTCCAGCCCCCACGTCCAAGGGACCGGGCACGACTTACCTTTATCTTAGTGATATCTTCAAAAAGAGATACTTCCGACCCGACCCCCATACTCACAAGACGAGCACATGCCTCTGCCTCCTCATTGGGATTAAACTGATTGAAGGACAATCCATTTTCCTTTGCAAGATGCAAAAGGGATTTCTTGTGCAGACCGCCTGTGACCTGTACAAGCTTAACGCCTTCAGGAAGTTTTTCAAGAAAACGCACAAGCTCCTTTTTGCCCGGAGCCAGCTCAAAGATATTGTCCACTGCGAGATATTGAGGATGAGACTCTCGAACCATCTTTAATATACGCGGAAGGCGCACCATTGTATGGTGGGTGACCTCCCCCTCCTTCAGCACAGCAACTGCATACCTTGGAAGTTCTTTTGATCTGGATGAGCCTTTAGCAATATCAATGCCGAATATAACCCCGGTTCCCACAACCATTATAAATTAAATTGTGAGGTCATAGAATATACATCATTCGCCATTGATAATTCGAACGACCTCATCCAGGTCCTTTTCAATATTATACTTCCGCTTAAAATGAGTAAGCACATTGAAAACATCGCGCCTTAGCAGATCTTCTGCATTAAGATGATCAAGGGTCACATACTGTGGCCAGTCGATGAACTCAACGCCTTCCTCACTGACAAAGATATTGTATTCACTAAGGTCTGAATGGATGATGCCCAGAGAATGGACCTTGGTCATTTGGGAAAGGATCTCCTCAAGTACCCAATTCGGCTCAGTGAGCTTTGTTTTAACAAGAAGGCTGCCCTTTGCAGGAGCCATCACAATAGCATGTCTGTTGTAATCAAGAGGCTTTGGAATTGAGATCTCGGAGTATAACTGCTCCATAATATCGAACTCTCGCTTTGCGGAAAGCCTTGCAGCATATATCCAGGAGAAATGTTCACGGTAAGCAAGGTGCTCACGACCCCTTTTTACACTCTTGAAACTGGTACGACCTTCCCGGTGGAACTTAATAATGACAGTAGTAGGATCCCCAATAGCAAGTTCGGGTTCCCTGATAGCCTCATGCACGACAGACTCTTTACCCACACCGATCTCATCGCCAATTGCACTGACAGAACCCCTCTTAACAAAAGTATTCAAAGCGAGTGCATCATAACCGTCAAAATATATCTGATAGCCCTCGTAGGGAGTTTTCGTACCCACGACCATATTGGACCTGAAAAGCTGAAGGAGCTTATATTCAAGCTGACTATATGAGAATCTAGTATATTTCCGGACCTCCTCAACAGGAACCCACTCATAGTGTTTCATTCCTATTTCGATACCCATCAGTATACGAAGGTCTTTACTGTCCAGTTGCCTGAATAGTTTAACTACATCATCTATCATCGACTGTTATTCTCCCGAATCTTAAAGATAGTTTTTGGTCGTACAACAACAACACGATCAAGAAAGACGTTTCCTTGACTCCTCCACCTCATCCACAATATCAGGATATTCGCGGAATACAGACAGAATATCAAGTGCAGCGACAAGGTCTACTACTCCGAGAGCCCCAGCGACCTCTCCATCAGAAGTTCTGATAGGAGCTACGACCACTGCCTTTCCTTTGTAGACACCTTCTGTAGGCATTTTTCTTATGATCTTGTTGGCCTGGAGGACCTCTTCAAGAACAGGACCAGTATAATCATCATCCACAACAACTCCCCGTTCCATACGAAGCCCTTTGAAATTCTTACTCCGGATCGTAACAGGGATCCCAAGCACAGCATGCACTGCCTCAGCTATTGGTTTAAGGTCTTCTGATGTTGAATCGCCACATATTTTCAAACAGATCATATTTTATTCCACCTTTATGACATTTAGATATCTAAAATGCTCCAAAATGAACATAACAAGAGTTATTTCTCATTCCTATTGAGCCCGGAAACATAATTATAAGCTTCGAAAGCCGCAATTACACCATCACTTGCAGCTGTTATAACCTGTCGCAGGATAGCATCACGACAATCCCCTACTGCAAAAATGCCCTTTTCAGAACATTCCATCCTTTCATTGGTTATGATGAAGCCATATTCGTCTTTATCCACATCCACAAATCCAGTATTAGGCTCCACGCCCACATATACAAAGACACCATCGATAGGAACTCTACGAACCTCATCAGCATTGATATCGCGTATAACTGCTTCCCTTACGACAGAATCCCCGACAATTTCCTCAAGGGTAGTGTCCCATAAGACCTCAATATTTGATCTGGCAAAAGCCCGGTCCTGAAGTATTTTCGAAGCTCGCAGCTCATCCCTTCGATGAACAATACAAACAGATGCAGCCACATCAGAAAGGATCAGAGCATCCGTAATTGCAGACTCGCCGCCACCCACTACTATTATATTACGACCTGAAAAGAAAGGACCATCGCAAGTAGCACAATAGGAAACGCCTTTTCCACGGAACTCTTCCTCTCCCGGAATTCCAAGATGCTTAGGTTCTGCACCTGTTGCAATAATAACACTGCTCGCTTCAAGGTCACCTTCAGAGGTGTGGACGATCTTCTTATCCCCCTCCGACCGAACCTTAAGGACATCCTTATCCTCAACAACAACTCCTGCTGCCTTTGCATGTTCAGCAAATTTGTCCATAAGCTCCATACCACCTATGGATGGAAAGCCCGGATAGTTCTCCACATTACCAGTAGTTGATATCTGCCCGCTAACAAATCCTTTTTCAAGAACGAGCGTATTGAGACCATACCTTACAGCATAGATCCCTGCAGAAAGACCCCCTGGCCCTCCGCCAATGATTATAAGATTATAGACCACTTTAAATACCTCATCAAGATAGCATGGAAACAGCTTTTTCCTTGTCAGGAACACCAACAAATGCCACTTTCCCATCGATAATAGTGGTAGGAACTGACATTATAGAATACTCCTCTGCAAGTTTTTCACCTTCAGGAGTGTCAAAGTCAATTTCATCATAATCAAAATCATGCACCTCTTTTAAGCTCTGCCAGAGCTTCTTTGCCTCAGGACAGACATGACACCATGAAGCGTGAACAAGTATAACTTTTGTCATCAAATACCTCCCCATATATTTCTATTGATACTATATAATAAGAAACTCATCCAATAAATACAATACCAAAAAAAATAAAGGTGAACTGCCTGATCATCAGGCAGCCACATTCTTATTGAACATTTAACCAAGCCTGATCAAGCTGCCCACTGTAACGTGTCCCACCAAATTCAAATACAGCGGTTGGCTCTTCTATCGCAGCCCATCCCGGAACATCTGGAGTGAGCTTCCAGGTCTGCTTCACAGATTCCCCCGGATCGATATTACCAAAAGAAAGAGTGGCCTTTTTCACTTTAACGCTAGCTGGAAATGTCGCAATTATGATAAGATTCTCATAAGGTTGTTGATAGAAGTTCTTCACCCACACATCGACCTCAACACTCTGGCCGGATGCACACTGAGCAGGTGGCATAATCTTAATGAACTGTGCAAGAGCACTATTTTCAACAGGTACCGCATTAGAGATATCCACGCTCGAAACTGCACTAACCCCAGATTGCTTCTTTTTATTTATGACAAGACCAACTAATAGAATGACAATTGAAACACCACCAATTAACGTTGTATTATCAACTAATGGATCAATTGGTGTCGAAGGCACTGTAACGTTCACAAGAGCCATATCCGATTGAGATATGGGAGTGTCAAGATCCACTTTTGTCACAAGCCATTGACTACCAATTTTTTGTGTTTTGAAGTATACCTGTTTTTGATCAGAACCTACAACCTTGTCCCTCTCAAAAATACTCACATTACAAACAGCAGTCACATAAGCAACTTTGTCCTCGACTGTAATATTATTCAAGGTGATCTGCTGAATAGAACCTGAAGGAATACCCCTGTTCTTAAATTTTAGATTAAGGGTTGCAGGTACAACAAAATCAGTACCTTCATAATAAGAAAGTGCGGTCTCAAATTCACCCTCATTGAATGAGGTGAGAAAATTCAGGACAGTCTCATTGATTGCTTCTTGCGAGCCTGAGCTGAGACATCCGCTAGCGGCCGTAATGAACAGAATAATAAGGACAATGCATGCACATGACAACACTTTTTCAACCAACGCCATCATACGACAATAACCCCTTCCTTAAAATTATAATATAATAGATTTTAATGCGCATAGATGAAGATAAGAATAAATATCAAAAAAAATAAAAGGATAAGGTGAATGACTTCACCTTATGGCCAGAGTGCAATTGATGTAGGTATACCAAATGTAGGTGTTGTGAATCCTGCGGTTGTTGATGAACCGGATTCTGGTGTAATGACCAGGCTTATGGTGGACCTTGGTGAAACAGTGAGTCCTGAATCCTTAAGAACGGCATGTGTCTCCCCATCAAGATTTGTGTTATCTACTGCTGCGGTTGATACAGTGGAGATGTAAATGTTAACAAGATCTCCCTGATTCATGATTGGAGCTTCCTGTGTGAATGAACCATCCTCATCCCTGATCTTCTCGAGTATGAAGAAGTACTTTCCATTGTTACCTAGATCCGCAACAGCCAGTGAGGTCAAGTTCACCATGTTGTAAGCAGTATCGTTAGTTGCAACGAAATCTTCCATCGCATCACCATATGTTTTCTCATTGTTTGCGTAGACAAGATCGTTAGTAGTACTACCATCAGTAATGGTAATGACAGCCTGATCAAGATCTATCGGAGAGCTACCAATATTGAGTGCTACCTTTACTTTTATAAGGTCTACAGTAGAAGATGAGTCAGTTCCATCACTAGAACGTATACCCTCGATACCTTTGATCATCAAGTTAGAGGATACTTCCTCAGCTGCCTGTTTACCAGTTGACTGTGCCTTTTCCTGGAGTACACCGGAAGTCTGTATCAATACTGCTGCTGCTACTGCTGCTACCAATACCATTGCAATGAAGATAATGAGGGTGCCGATTCCTGCCTGAGCACGATCATTGTTCATCATCAGATGTTTGTTTGCTTTCATTCATTAATCTCCTATTTTTTAGGTTAATCAGATAATTGGAATATTACCATTTTTATGGACAGATGGAACGAATTTATTTTGAAGCTAATGCGATATTTATGAACTGTTTAATGTTTGGAAACATTTTTCAGTAACACAAATTTGTTAGCTTTTAACTTTGATACCCCTGACCACAATGCAGCGATAGATGAGACGCACAATAATACTATTGATTGAATTTCAAACAAATAATATTATATAGCATTCATCACATGCTCATCATAATTAGTATTATGGTATTTGTATATATATTGCACGGTTGGAAAATCCAAACAAGAACCAATACTGTAGAAAAGAACGTAAATAAATTCATATTCGAAAGTTTTCAAATACTAACAAGCGAGATGAACAAAATGAGTACTGGGCTCTTACTAAATATCACAATTTGTTTTGCAATAGCAGTTATCTCTCTGACATTTGCATGGGTACTTGCCAAAAATAAGAATCTGGAAAAACAAAATTCAAAACCTACCCTTTATGCATTGATCACATTCTGGCTACTTGTAGCATTTACATACTACCCCACAGCATTTCGGATGATAGCAGCCTACATGAACAATGCCCAAGTTGACATATTGATGTATTACATAGCGGCCATGCCTTTTGCTTTTGTGTCCGTTCCAATGGCATACATTATCATCTATGTGATAACAGGGAACAAGCAAGTAAGTAGCTACGTAAGTGTCATATTCGCAATGTTTGGAATATCATACCTGATGCTCCTTGTGACCAACGGAGTAATAGAGCCAGTTGTAACTTCCTGGTCATCAATTATCAGCATAAACAGTAACATTGCGATCAACATTTACCTGCTTGGCCTTTTTATCATCCCCACAGCCATGATCCTTGGAATAATGCTGTTGATCCTCCTTAGGAAGATATCGAAAAGAATGCGATATCATACAGTATTGTTGCTTGTGTCAATCTCATTGGTCATCGATTTCATGCTAACTGATATGATCACGACATTTGATAGGATGCAGATTGTTGCAAGGACCTTTGTCCTCATAGGAACAGTTCTTGCATACCTGTCATACTTTCCACCACTGACATTACAGGAAAAGCTAGGCATCAGGCAGCATAAATACGAACCTTTTGACGAAGATGAATTCATGGATTCCGAGGATATTGACTATGTCTGAGGGAATAGATGTTGAACATGAGAAGAAGGTAGCAGAATTCTACCAGTCATTGGGGATAAATCAAGGACCAGGAGATATTCAATACCGCATTATCTTATTAGTTCTGAAGAAAAATGAAGGTAAAATAACGGAATTTGCAGAGATAAGGGCATACACAGACCAATTTGCAGATAGAGGAAGTATTGGAAGTAAGATGAAGAGCGTCTTCCAATTAGAGGGACTTGCAGAGAAAGTACAACGCGGCGGTTATGTGATAACAGAAAGGGGATTAATAGCCGCTAATTTTTTGAAGTATACATCTGCATTCTACAAAAAGACAAAGAGCATGCAGGCAATGCTTGATCGGCTTCCATAATAGCGAAAGGTGTATATAGAATAAATTCTATGTACATCTTTATACTATAATGTACACAAGTGGTTATTATGCACTCTGCAATACATGAAATTATCAATTCTACGGAAAAGCGGATCAAAACGCTTTATGAAGCGGAAGATCGTCCTACTTTGACTGGAAATACACAGGGGATAGAGAAGATCATCGAAGCGATCCACTCGAAAAAGAACAGTGGAAAGGTTCCGATAATCGCAGAGGTCAAACCTGCATCCCCATCTATGAAAATAATGGACATTTCACCGGAAGAAGCGGGAAAAATAGCCATAGATATGGAAGATGCAGGAGCTATTGCCATATCTGTTCTGACAGAACCGGAGTTCTTTGAAGGTTCTATTGATAATCTTAAAGCTGTCAGAGAAGCTATTTCATTACCTGTCCTGAGAAAAGATTTCATTATTGATAAGGTGCAGTTCGATGAGGTGAGAAGTGATCTTATATTATTGATCGCAGGTCTTCTCGACGAGAAACTGGAGGAGCTCATTGAATATGCACAATCAAAGGGATTTGAACCCCTTGTGGAAGTACATGATGTGGAAGAACTTACATATGTTCTTGAGAATAGTTCAGCAAAGATAGTAGGCATCAATAATCGCGACCTTACAACCCTTGAGGTGGATATTGCCACCACAGAGGAACTTATACCGATAATAAAGAAGTACGACAGGAGAACAGGTGAAGAGCACCTTGTGATTAGTGAGAGTGGCGTACACACACCTGAAGACGCAAGAAGGATGATGAGAGCCGGCGCTGATGCGATACTTATAGGAACTTCCATTGTCAAAGATGGAGATATTTATAGAAAGACCAAAGAACTGGTCGATGCACTTGATGACACTATTGAATGATAATAGGGAGGTATGATATGAGCGATACAAAATATGGTAAGTACGGCGGACAGTTCGTCCCTGAAATATTGATGCCTGCTCTTGAAGAGCTTGAACAGGGATATGAGAAGTACAGGAACGACCCACAATTCCTGGAGGAGCTTAATTATTATCTGAAAGATTTTGCAGGTCGGGAAACACCTCTATATCACGCCAGGAACCTCAGCAAGAAATACGGCACAAAGATCTATCTGAAAAGGGAAGATCTGGTACATGGTGGCGCTCACAAGCTGAACAACACGATCGGCCAGGCATTGCTTGCAAAGTATATGGGAAAGACAAGACTTGTGGCAGAGACCGGAGCAGGCCAGCATGGCACTGCCACTGCCATGGCAGGGACTAATCTGGGATTCGAAACACATGTGTATATGGGTGCCAAGGACACTGAAAGGCAGCGCATGAACGTTTATCGAATGGAGATCATGGGAACAGAGGTACATCCGGTCGAGTCCGGCTCAAGGACACTTAAAGATGCTATCAACGAAGCACTGCGCGATTGGGTCTCAAATGTAGAGAATACACATTATCTGATAGGTTCAGTAGTTGGACCACATCCATATCCGATGATGGTAAGAGATTTCCAGAGCGTGATCGGAAATGAGGTCAAGCAACAGATAATGGAAAAAGAGGGACGTTATCCGGATTCCATAGTCGCCTGTGCAGGCGGCGGTAGTAATGCCATAGGGATATTCTACCCGTTCATTGAAGAGGATGTGAAACTTATAGCAGTAGAAGCAGGTGGAAAGGGTATGAAATATACCAAGGATGCTGCCCTTCATTCGGCATCATTGTCCGTTGGAGAGGATGGCGTTCTCCAGGGTGCTCGCACACGTATCCTTCAGGATGAGTACGGCCAGATCCTTGAATCAAGTTCCATTTCAGCAGGATTGGATTATTCAGGAGTAGGTCCTGAACTTGCCCATCTTGCAGATATTGGAAGACTTCTGCCCCGTGTTGTCAATGATGATATGGCATTGGAAGCATTCCACGAGCTAAGTCGTGTAGAAGGCATTATCCCTGCACTGGAATCATCTCACGCAGTGGCACATGTTATGGAAGCAGCAGAATCAGGTGAACTTGGCGAGCTTGTGGTAATCAATCTCTCCGGAAGAGGGGATAAAGACCTTGAAACCGTGATCGGACTCGAAAGGAGGAATTGATATGAAATTAGCTGAAAAATTCAATGAACTGAAGAACAGGAATGAGACAGCACTTCTTGCTTATGTCTGTGCAGGAGATCCAGATATTGATTCGACCCCACGAATTGTTGAGTCGCTCATAAGGGGCGGTGCAGATATTATAGAACTGGGATTGCCGTTCTCCGACCCGGTGGCAGACGGACCCACCATACAGGCAGCATCCGAAAGAGCACTTTCAGCAGGAATGAACCCCGACAGGTATTTTGAACTTGTGGCAAACCTTGATGTGCAGGTCCCACTTGTGTGCATGACATATTATAATCTGATATACAAACGAGGAATTGAAAAATTTGTAAAGGATTGTGTCAGTTCAGGTATCAGCGGATTGATCATCCCGGATCTGCCGGCAGAGGAAAGCAATGACCTTGCAAACTGCTGCACACAGGAAGGAGTGGACCTTATATTCTTAGTAGCTCCGGTTACTACGGATGAGAGAATAGAGATGATATTGTCTAAGACGTCCGGCTTTGTGTATATTGTCTCAAGATTAGGCGTCACAGGAACAAGATCCGACGTCACAGCTGCGACCTCAGACATAATTTCAAGGGTCAGGACAGACATCCCGAAAGCTGTTGGTTTCGGAATTTCCAATGCAGAACAAGCTGCAAAGATCATAGATGCAGGTGCTGACGGAGTTATAGTGGGTTCTGCTTTTGTAGATATTATCGCATCAGGAGATAATGTCGAAAAAAGACTGGAAGACCTTACAACTGAAATAAAAGCAGTCTGCAGAAGGGACTGAAGAACATAAATTAAACTAAGAGGGAGTTTGCTCCCTCTGCAATTATTCGAACAACTGGTCCACGAACCATTTAGGATCGAACTTTATAAGGTCGTCATACCCCTGGCCCATTCCGAGGAACAGAATTGGCTTACCTGTTATGTAGGCAATGGATATTGCTGCACCACCTTTGGAATCAGCATCTGTTTTCGTTAGAATTGAGCCATGAATTGGGACAGCAGCATTGAATTGCTGAGCACGTTCTACAGCGTCATTGCCTGCAACTGCCTCGTCCACAAAGATTATGAGATCGGGAGAGCTTACACGGCAGACCTTCTCAAGCTGTGCCATAAGATTCACATTGGTGTGCATCCTACCGGCCGTATCGGAAAGTATGACATCTACATTATGTGCCTTTGCATGCTGTACAGCATCATAGACAACTGCTGCAGGGTCACCGCCTTCCTGATGCTTGATCAGTTTTACGCCAATCCTCTCTGCGTGAATAGCAATTTGATCAATAGCTCCTGCCCTGAAAGTATCACCGGCTGCAATAACAACGGAATATTTCATGTCTTTCAGGCGTTTTGCCATTTTTGAGATGGTCGTGGTCTTTCCAGTCCCGTTAATACCTATGAAAACGATATGAACCGGTTTTTTCGCATCCCTGATATAATCATCAAGATCAAAAACGTTTGCAGACATGACTTTATAGATAGCACTTCTCAATGCATTCTCCACAAGTTCGCCAGTATTGCTTCCGAGCTTCTTGCGACTTCCCACAAGTTCTCCTTTCACGGACTCGACTATGGCCTCTGCGACATTAATGGCAATATCGCTCTCAAGCAAAGCCATTTCAAGCTCCCAGAGTGAATCTTCGATATCACTTCCATCGAGTATGACCTCCCTTTCGAAAACAAGGGCTTTGGCCTTTTGAGCAAAACCGATCTTTTGTTTTAACGGAGCGGGAGCTTCTGCTTTGTCAAGCTTTTCTTCAGAAGAAGAAACGTTTCCCGAAACCTCTGGAGTTGATACTGGTCCTTCTGCCGGTTCGACCTCAACGATCTCTTCGACAGGCTCTTTCAACTCAACAGCCTTCTCATCGATCGTCTTACCGATCGATTGTTTGAAACTACCAAGTTTTTCCTTGAGCTTATTAAACACTAAAACTCATCCTTAAAAATGATAAAAATAAAAAAGGAATCAGAACATAATGAACAAGATCACTGCGGAGGTCTGTTTCCAACTGTTGATTCAATTGAAGCCAGACGCTCCCCTATCTGAGTAAGGGTTCCATTCAAGCGTTCAACAACCTTGCCGAGCTCTTCCTTGCGCTGAGTGAGTATTTCAATGGCTTCAGCCGGAGTTTTCTCCACACTGATACCTGCTCCGACACTTACAACGATCTTATCGACATCTGCAATATTTGCATGTATCAATGCCCCTGCTCCCAGAGGGATCATCGTATTAATAGCACCGGAAGCGGATTTAAGCTCCTCCAGAGTTAAGATGGCACGTGTGCAATCCTCAATGGACATCTGCACCATACCGAGCTGCTGATTGACTGATTCAGCATTCTGCTGCAACTCGCGATGTTGAGCTGCGAGATTTCGTGCGTCCTGTTCACTCATTTCTGACATAGATCTCATGCCTCTGTGACACTCTCGATCTTAATTAATGCCCTAACGATCCTATGTTTACTACCAAAAGTGGACAATGTCTTATCACGAGCATTCTTTTCATTTTGGCTCTCGACGTTCTTGGTGAACTTCTCCCAAGAATGTCCTGCTTTGAATGTGCCTTTGACAACATAATTCTGCATATGAAATCACCTGTTATATTATTAATTTAAAGACCAATGATCAAGCAAAGAACAGTGCGTCCTCAACTCTTCCGAGTTCGTGACCCGTAGTATTGGAACCTGCCACATATCCTTTTGAATTGGCGAGCAAACCTGAGCCTACTGCCTGTGAACCGTAATTAGTGGTACCCACTTCGATAGGAAGGGCGAACACATCTTCAAGAACGGAAAGTTCATCCGGAGTCACCATTGGGTGGACCAGTAAACCTCTGTTCGTTGCAACGCCTGCCATTCCAACAGTTCCCAGACCTGCTATAGTGCCTCTGTGAACATCTACTCCAAGAACCCTTGATATCACTTCTATCGAACTATCGGTCATTTCCGGATGCACAAGTGCTGCCGTATCATTTGCCAATATCACATTCCCAACGGCTGTTAGCATATCTGGAAGCACTTCAACTGGAACCTCAACATCTTTGAGATCACTGACATTAGCATTCCTTGATATCAGGAAACCATTTGAATTGCCTTTGGAAAGAGAACCTACCACAATACTGCCATTTATCAAGGTAGAGACTACCTTTACATCAAGCTGTTCTGCAAGCAAGTCGATAGCCTTTCCAGCAGTACCGATAGGAACGATAGCCACATCTTCCGTACATGTGGCAAATACCCCTAATACGGGGTTATCATAGATGTTCACTGTTTTGATCATTATTGTCCTATGCTATACGATATAATATCCATCTTAAGATCAAGCAAGTTCTGCCTGGATCTCTCCATCTTCGAACTTTGCAGCTCGAATACGAATGGAGGATGGTGGTTTCTGAGAACCTCGTTCCCAGATCTTGTGGTTGATAGTAGCATCTATCTTGATCTGTGAAGGATCTGCTTTCATGTGCCTTACAAGATATTTTCTTATAAGAGACATAGCTCTGCTGGTACGCTTCCACCTTGGAGCAAGCTTTGCTTCACGAAGTGGAATAGTGTAGAGCTGTTCCTTTACCGCGTCTTCTGCCATTGTCATCACCTTATTTCACGTCTAAACTGTTCCTT